>Ga0308171_1000544_pt1 | contig 76262 bp, 73 predicted proteins | sample PhyGR1_FD_202135 | JGI IMG/M metagenome (GOLD analysis project Ga0308171, IMG submission 202135) | Phyllosphere microbial communities from UC Gill Tract Community Farm, Albany, California, United States - DLSLSG.R1 | ecosystem: Host-associated > Plants > Phyllosphere > Unclassified | place: USA...
TGTACGTACTTTAATAAATCCATTATTAATAAATAAAATGTTTAGGCTAAGCAACTTACACGGACTTCGTCAGAGGTTGAATAACAGGTTGCAAATATATGAAATAGTTTTTAAAATTTCCAAACAAATTAATATTAAATCTACTAAATTTTCTGTTGTTTATTTTCTGTAAAACTTAACATTTCCTTGAAGTTCCCATTAGATACAGTTTATACTGGATTTCTACTTTTGCACGATGATAAAAAGCAACTATTCAGTGCTTTCAAAAATTAAACACATTTTAAACATACACACTACTTAAAACTGAACTACAATGAAGTATTACTTATTCTTTTTCTGCTTTGCCGTCCAGATGGCATTTGGGCAGGCTTTGTTTCCCTATTTGCAAAATCCGACACCGACTTCGATGATTGTCAACTGGAAAACATCATCGAACAACGAAACAACCGTTACATATGGTACAAGTCCGACAAACCTAAACGTTACGTTTACCGGAACTACAAATATTTTTTCGGATACCGGATATAACAACAACTATTATTACCATACGGCAAAAATTGCCAATCTGCAGCCGAATACCAAGTACTATTATAAAATTAAAACAGGAACAAACGAATCTGCGGTCTATAATTTCAGAACACTTCCTTTGCCAGGGCAACCTGTAACAGCAAATGGTAAAATCCGTTTTTTGATTATGGGTGATAACCAAATTAAGGCTGAACCGAGATATGACAGTTTAAATTTGAATGCTTATAAAAAGTTAAAGGAAAAATTCGGAGAAAATTCTGATCCTTCTGATAACATTGCATTGACATTTATGGTTGGAGACCAGGTAGATGTTGGAACATTGGATCATTACGAAAATGTTCACTTCAAGAAAAATATTAAGCTTTCACCTTATCTTCCGATTCAGACAACGGTTGGAAACCACGAAACATACGGAACATTAGGGATGAATTCTTATTATGCACATTTCTATATTGATGAACTCAAATATAAAAATATCTCTTCAGGAAATGAAAATTATTATGCTCAACAAGCTGGAAATGTTTTATTTATCAGTTTAAGTTCTGAGCATACAGGATCGGCACAACAAATATGGCTTCAGCAGATTTTAAATGAAGCAAACAACGATTCTACTGTAGATTGGATCATTTCTTTAAGCCACAGACCCTATCAGGCTGAGCAGTACGTGGGAGATATTTCAACTTGGGTAAGAAATACGGCTGTTCCGCTTTTGACAGCTTCCAATAAATATTTAATGCACGTCGGAGCTCACCATCATTTATACCACAGAGGTCAGCTTAAAAATACACCGAATTATCAGATTATTTCCGGAGGAACGGCTTGGGATCAATATTGGGGAATGTCAAACGAGCAGGATTTTGATGATGTTCAGAAAACATTAACAGATTGGACATATCAAATCGTTGAAGTGGATGTAAATACAGGAAAAGTTGATGTCGAATCTTATTCCATCGGAGGTGTTTATAACAGAAAATACAATGAATTGGTTGATATTTTTCACCGATATAAAAATCAGCCAAAACCAGCGAAACCATCTATTACCAATACTTTCACAGCACCCATTACTTTACCTTTAACATTAAATGGAAGTGTTTTTTCTACGACAAATGGAGAATTATTAAACACGACGCAGTTTTTAATTAGTAAAGCGGCCGATTTTTCTGTGATTGAAAAAGAAATCTACCGAGATTTTGAAAACTGGTTTGGGAAAGACGGAAACGGAACACCTGATAAAACTAAAAATTTAAATGCCGGAGTTGATATCACGAAAGTTATCCTTCCTTCAAACTCTATTACGAACGGAATTTATTATGTGAAAACCCGCTACAGAGACAGAAATTTGGAATGGAGCGACTGGAGCGATGTGAAGCAGTTTGAAGTGATAGGAAGTATCGTCTCAAATCCTACATTTGATTTAAATAAAACGGAATATCTTCAGAACGAACAAATTATATCCACATATACGGGAGGTCCCGGGAATCTTCAGGATTGGGTGGGAATCTACAAAAAAGGACAGAGTCCAACTTCCGTAACTTCTCAGGCTTTCGTTCATACTAACGGACAAACTGCAGGTACAGCTACTTTCACCAACGGAATTGCTGCTAAAGGACAATATTTTGCAGGATTTTTTGAAAATAACGGATATACGGAAATTGCACCAAGAAAAAGTTTTTATGTAGGACCGAAAGTTGTTTTAAATACAACGGCAGATACCTACCCGGTGGGCGGAACAGTAACTGTCAATTTCAGTAACGGACCCAATTTAACAAAAGACTGGATCGGAATTTATAAAATGGGGCAAGTTCCCGGACCAACGCCTGCTTCAAAGTGGAGTTATGTGACGACGGCTGCCGGAACCCTTAATTTTACAGGACTTCCGAAAGGATACTACTATGCTCAGTATTTCCTTGAAGATGGCTATATAAGTGTTGGGGAGAAAGTTTTCTTTAAAGTTGGAGACATCGTTACGGAATTGTGGACAAATAAACCAGTGTACACTTTAGGTGAAAATATTACCGCTTCCTGGACTGATTCTCCGGGAATCATCAAAGACTGGTTGGGAATTTATCCTCAAAGCGTAACAATTCCAGATGATAACTTTGTTTCTTATACGTATTTCGACGGAATTACACAGGGAACGAAAACGATTCAGGGAGCAGCAGCATTGCCGACGACTCCGGGAAATTATTACATGGTAATGTTCACCAATGATTCTTATACCGAGGTTTCAAACAGAGTGCAGTTTCAGGTTCAGGTTCAGGGATCTACGTTGGCAACAGAGGAAGTTAAAAATTCTACCGAAAAGAATGTTATCTTATATCCGAATCCATCAAAACCCGGTGAACCGACTTTCATTAAGAGTGATTATCCTATTGATAAAATCGAGTTGCTTTCTGCAAATGGAGACTTGTTGTATCAATCGAAAAATGTAAATAACCAACGTTTTTCTCTGGTTAACGAAAGTCTTCCGAAAGGAGTTTATTTCGTAAAAGTTTACACCAGAAAATTATTTACTTTAAAATTAATTATTCAGTAAGTACAGATCATTTTTTCAAATACACACAATATAAACGGACTGAAAAGTCCGTTTTTTTATTATAAATATTAATTACTCTTTTTTAGGAGCTGTTTCCCGCTCTCCGCACTCGCTATTTTATAATTTTTTGGCTGCGGCGGCTTTGCCGCCGAAGCCAAAAATTATAAAATGAGCTCAAACAAATGCTGCGATCGGGGCTAGAATTCAGTCAGTTTTAGAACATTTACTAAAACGGTATCAATCATCATCCGTTGATTTCAATGCCCAAGCAATCAATGGAGCCTGCATAAAAAGTCTCGCAAATCTCTTATTATCGGTATTCAAACCAAAAGAATCTCTTCTGTTTTTATACTGAGCAATGTTTCCGGGAAGAACGGCGGCAAAAAATCCAGCAACGAATTTACCCATCGTTTTTCTGTATTTTTTAGGAGTGGCAATTACCGTTACTCCTAATGCGATTTCTGCGATACCTGAATAAACAACGGTATCATCTTTTTCCAAAGGAACCCATTCCGGAACCTGAGCCTGAAATTCTTTTCTTGCAAAGGTAAGGTGACCAATTCCTGCGGTAATCAGAAATGCCCCCAAAGCAATTCTTGAAATGTCTTTCGTTTCCATAATATTAAATACTTTTGATTGTGATGTTTTATAAATTAACCAAAATTCAGACCATATAAAATTCAAATATTTCCAAAACACAATAGATATGAGAAAAATTATTAAATTTAAGCCAACAGAAAATCTAATATTTCATGATAGATAAAAGAGTAAAAAATGCAAAGGAAGCCATCGAAGGAATTGAAGATGGAATGACGTTGATGTTGGGCGGATTTGGTCTTTGCGGAATTCCTGAAAACTCAATTAATGCTTTGGTAGATAGCGATGTGAAAGACTTAACTTGTATTTCAAACAACGCCGGAGTAGATGATTTCGGACTGGGATTATTGCTTCAAAAAAGACAAATCAAAAAAATGATTTCGTCTTACGTAGGAGAAAATGCAGAGTTCGAAAGACAGATGCTTTCGGGAGAATTGGAAGTTGAGCTGACTCCACAGGGAACTTTGGCAGAAAAATGTAGAGCAGCACAGGCGGGAATTCCAGCTTTTTACACGCCTGCAGGTTTCGGAACTGAGGTTGCCGAAGGTAAAGAAGTAAAAGATTTCAAAGGAAAACCTCATATTTTAGAACATGCTTACGAAGCAGATTATTCTATCGTAAAAGCCTGGAAAGGTGATCATGCGGGAAATCTGATTTTCAAAGGTTCGGCAAGAAACTTCAATCATCCGATGGCCGGAGCTGGAAAAATCACCATTGCTGAGGTGGAAGAATTGGTTGAACCGGGAGAATTAGATCCAAATCAGATTCACATTCCGGGAATTATGATCCAAAGAATTTTTCAGGGCTCAACATTTGAGAAAAGAATTGAACAGAGAACGGTTAGAAAAAAAGATTAATTTCAGTTTCTTAAAAAATAATACCCCGAATTTAATTTTCGGGGTAATTTATTTTATCAATTGCTATCATTCTCAGCGAGACAAAGCCAAATTAGGAAATCTTTACTGATGTGAAAATTCACTCATTTATCTTCTAATCTCTATTTTAGACTAAGATTTTTCGTTCCCCAATCTGCTGTCTCCACATTGCATAATACAAACCTTTTTCCTCAATAAGATTGAGATGCGAACCAGTCTCTATGATTTGTCCGCGCTCCAAAACATAAATCCTGTCTGCATGCATAATCGTACTTAATCGGTGTGCAATAAGAACGGTTATTTGTTCTTTTTCTTTAGAGATTTCTTTGATAGTTGTTGTAATTTCTTCTTCCGTAATACTGTCTAACGCAGAAGTTGCTTCATCAAAAATCAATAAGTGAGGTTTTCTCAATAAAGCTCTGGCAATAGCAATTCTTTGTTTTTCACCACCGCTCAATTTCAATCCGCCTTCGCCGATTACGGTTTCAATTCCATTCTCTGCACGTTCCAAAAGAGGCAGACAACTGGATTTTTTTAAGGCTAATTGCAGCTCTTCTTCCGTTGCAGATGGGTTTACAAACAAGAGATTTTCTTTTATGGTTCCTGCAAAAAGTTGGGTATCCTGTGTTACAAATCCGATCTGATTTCTCAATTCATCAAAATCAAACTCTTTTCCATTAACATTATTATAAAGAATGGCTCCGTCCTGTGGTCTGTATAAACCGACAAGCAGTTTCACCAATGTACTTTTCCCTGAACCACTTGGTCCGACAAATGCTATTGTTTCGCCATTTTTTACATCAAATGAAATAGAATTGATCGCTTTATAATGAGCACTCTGATGTTGAAAAGAAACTTTTTGAAATTTTAAATCCTCAATCGCACCGATTTTTTTAGGTGTTAAAGGTTTTGGTTCCACTTCTTTTTTCATCACCCTGTCAAAATTCTGAAGTGATGCCTCGGCTTCACGGTAAGAAATAATAATATTCCCGATTTCCTGCATAGGTCCGAAAATAAAAAATCCGTAAAACATCAATGATAAATATTGCCCTGGAGTAACGATATTTTTAAAAATTAACAATAATAAAGTAAACGTGATTACTTGCTGTAGAAAATTAACCAAAGTTCCCTGTACAAAGCTCAAAGAACGGATACTTTTAACTTTTCGTAGTTCAAGATTCAGGATTTTGTAGGTATTGTTGTTCAGACGTTCCACTTCCTGATTGGTTAATCCCAAACTTTTTACGATCTCGATATTTCTAAGGCTTTCCGTGGTACTTCCAGCCAAATTGGTGGTTTCTGTTACAATGCTTTTCTGAATATTTTTTATTCTTTTGCTTAATAAATTGGTCACTACCGCAATAAAAATAATTCCAACTACATACACCGGCATAATCGTCCAGTGCAAACGGATCGCATATACCGAAACGAAGATAATACTCACCAAAATACCGAAAAATACATTGATGAAATTATTGATAAACTTCACTGAATCTTCACGTACTTTGGTTAAAATCGAGAGCGTTTCGCCACTTCTCTGATCTTCAAATTCCTGAAAAGGCAATCTCATAGAATGCTGAAGACCATCCGTGAAAATTTTTGCCCCAAATTTTTGAATAATCACACTCACCACATAATCCTGAAATGCTTTGGCAATTCGGCTGATCATCGCTGTTCCGATCAATAAGCCTAAAAAGTAGAAAACTCCGTGATAAATGTCTGTTCCATACAAATATTCATTCATGCTTCTGGGAAGCAGTTTTTCTTTGTCGAAAAAATTAGGATGAGTAACTAATTTGTCTAAAATATTCCCCGTAATTGCCGGAGCAAATAGAGAAAACACCTGATTTATAGAAGCTAATAGAAGAGAGATAAAAATCAGCCACTTATAAGGTTTTAAATAATTTAATAAGATTTTCATTAATAAAATTAAAAGTCTACAAATTTACAACAATTTAGGACGTAAAATTTATCTTATGATAAGAAAGAAACTATTTCGTAATTCTGAAAAAATGGCTAATTTGGCGGGATAAGATTATGCTATGCTAACGAAAGAACAAATTGCGCAAAGAATTTCCAGAGAAGTAAAAGACGGGTATTATGTAAATTTAGGAATCGGGATTCCGACATTGGTTGCCAACTACGTTCCTGACAATCTTTCTGTTGAATTTCAGAGTGAAAACGGAGTGTTGGGAATGGGACCGTTTCCTTTCGAGGGGGAAGAAGATGCAGACATCATCAATGCCGGAAAACAGACGATCACGATCTTGGACGGAGGTTCATTCTTCGATTCTGCTTTCAGTTTTGGGATGATTAGAAGCCAAAAAGTGGATTTGACTATTCTTGGAGCGATGGAGGTTTCGGAAAATGGAGACATTGCCAACTGGAAAATCCCCGGAAAAATGGTGAAAGGAATGGGTGGTGCAATGGATTTGGTGGCTTCGGCAGAAAATATTATCGTTGCAATGATGCACGTTAACAAAGCTGGAGAGAGCAAAATTCTTAAAAAATGTACACTTCCTTTAACAGGAATCAACTGTGTGAAAAAAGTGGTGACTGAACTGGCAGTTTTAGACGTTACTCCTAATGGTTTCAAACTTGTTGAAAGAGCGCCAGGAGTTTCGGTAGAACATATCATACAATCTACAGAAGCAGATCTGATCATCGAAGGTGAAATTCCTGAAATGCAGTTTTAAATAAAAAATTAAAAATCCGTCTTACTAATGTGAGACGGATTTCTTTATATAATTTTGCTTTTAGTAAGCTGGATTTTGAGGGAAATTCTTGTTTTGATTTAAATCCAAAACTGTCTGAGGAATTGGTCTTAAAATTTTCTGAACTCCGTTATTTCCATTAAAATTAGATGTACTGGTAATTTTATAATTATACTGAACAGCCCTTGAAACAAGAGTTCCGGTACGTTTCAGATCAAACCATCTGTTGTATTCTCCCAACATTTCTCTGCCACGTTCATCTAAAATATAATTAATATTGAATTCTGCCGGTGTTGCATCTGCAACTCCCGCTCTTGCTCTTACAACATTCAATCTTGCCAATCCTGTTGCTGCATTTCCTGACTTTAAATAAGCTTCAGCTGCAATAAGATACGTGTCTGCCAATCTGGAAACAATAATATCTCTAGTGCTTACAGGACCTGTACTTGATGGAGTAGTGGTTGCCGGATCATCAAATTTTTTAACCGGAATAGTCTGATAATCTAAATTTTTAACCAAAGTATAAGCAGCGTCGTATGTTCCTTTATCATGATAAATAAAGCCTGTAGCCAGTTTTGGAGCATTTGCAGTCATCCACGTTGCTTTGTCTGTAGCGGTATACCACATTGGCTCATAAAAATGTTTAATTTTAAGAGTTGACTTATCTGCTACTCTGAAATAATCATAATATCTTTCGTATACAACATTCATAAAAGTAGATTCCCATCGTAAATCTCCCTGTTTGAATAAATTTAAAGCATACGTTGTCGGACAAAGATTATAACTTCTAAGTGGAGCATTTCCATTGGTTTCTGCCCCTCCCAAATAAGAACTGAAGTAATAAAACTGTTTATTTCCTAAGGTCGTCGGTGATGCTGATGTTGAATTAAAATTATATTGTACAGAGAAAATGGTTTCTGCATTGAGATCTTTATCAGGATGAAACAAATCAGCCGGAGCAATTGTTAATCCCTGACCTGCAATGGCAGCATCGGCATAAGTTGCCGCCGTAGCAAAGTCTGTAGAAGATCCGAAACTTTCATATCCTCTAGTAAGATATACTTTAGCCAAAAGATCGTTCACTGCTTTTTTATTTACTCTTCCGCTGGTAGCATAGGCTGTAGTTCCAACTGCTGCAAGTGATGCTTCCAAGTCTTTAATAATATAAGTATAAACGTCCTGTGCCGAATTTCTGTCAAACTGTAAAACGGGTGTCGTAAAATTTTCTTCTACAATAGGTACTCCGCCATAGGTCTGTACTAATAAGAAATAGGCATTAGCTCTCAAAAACCTTGCTTCTCCAACCCAAACAGGAACATTTGCATTAGATTCTGTAATAGCTGAATAATAAACGGTCTTATTAACAGATTGTATCAGTTGATAGCATGCCATATACAATTGATCTACCCCTTCCGAAGCCGGAATAAGCTGTGTATACTGACTAAGACCTGCAGGCTCCGGACTTCTTCCTTCTGCATACATATCTGTACCCGCTACAAAGAGCCACGGGTCTCCTCCATAAATACCTTTTAACCAAGCGTAGTTTGCATTGACAAGCATTTGAAAACCTGCTGCTGTTTTATAAGTTTCATCTGCTGGTACATACGATAAACTTTCTTCTTCCAAAAAATCACTGCAAGAATTAAAAATCGAAGTAGCGAATAGTAGTGTTAGTATTATTTTTTTCATGATTGTTTAATTAAAATTTAGCACTTAAACCCAATTGAGTCGTTACCGATGCCGGTCTGTTGATTCCAATATTAGCAGCTGCCCATTCCGGATCGTATCCGTCAAATTTTGTAAATACGAAAGGATCAAGAACATTTACATAGATTCTTAGACTGCTCATTTTTATTTTCTTCATAAAGTCGGCATCGAATGTATATCCCAAGGAAATATTTTTAACTTTTACAAAAGAAATATCTCTGTAATATCCGAATCCTGTTGACCAGAAAGCTCCTGCACCTGTACCTGTAGGTCCCGGTCTCGGATTGGTGTTATTGGAATTTGATTCAAGCCCTGCGCTATTGGTAGGTACAAAATATTCCATTGCCATTTTTTGGCGACCCCTGTCAGATACATCAGCAAAGTTTTGATGGAAAGTACTTAAAACTGTCTGTCCCTGATTGGTAATGATTGAAAAATTTAAATCAAACTTTCCTACAGTAAGTCTTGAATAAAAACTTCCCTGCCATTTCGGAACAGAACTTCCGATAACTGTTCTGTCATTAGCATTAAATTTACCGTCTCCATTCAGGTCTTTTGGTCTTGCCTGTCCGGGAGCCATTCCATAAGCTGCTGCCTGAGTTGCCTCACTTTCCTGCCATACTCCGTCATACACATAATTGTAATTGGGGTTCAAGTTGGAACCTAAAATAAGATTATTCCCGATATCACTTACCCTATCCTGATTGTAAATAGATTCAAGCTTATTTACGTTTTTAGTAAAAGTAAAAGTGGTTTCCCAAGTAATAAGGCTACTTTTTATATTTTTCGTAGTCAATAATACTTCAACTCCTTTATTGCTTACAGAACCAACATTTCCATAGGTATATTTTACACCCATTTCTGCAGGTAATTGTTGTCTGTAGATAAGATTTTCTGAAAGACGGTCGTAAACATCTACTGTTCCTGTGATTCTATTTTTGAGAAACCCAAAATCTAATCCAAAGTTAAGCTCCCGTGTTTTCTCCCAAGTTAGTAATGGATTAGCAAAAACTGCAGACTGGAACCCTGAAACCAATTGAGAACCGTTTGCATAAAAGGTTTGTTGATCCAATAATGCCAATGATTGATAAGGGGCAACATTATCATTTCCTGTATATCCGATACTGGCTCTCAATTTTAAATCGGAAATTGGTTTTACATTTTCTAAAAATGATTCTTTACTAACTTTCCAGCCCAAGGCTAAAGAAGGAAATGCTGTCCATTGTTTTCCTGTCCCTAATACTGATGAACCGTCCCATCTGGTGGATGCAGTTAATAGATATTTGTCTTTGTATCCATAATTTAATCTTATAGCATAAGAGCTCAGGTTTCTTTTCATATAAGGTGGCGACAGAAGTTTAAAACTTGACTGAAGCCCTGAACCTAAGTTGTAATAGCCTGTACTTTGAAAAGGCAGCCCATTTGAGTATCCGTAAGATGATTGATCTTCGTTAGAGTAAATACTTTGAAGCAATAATAAACTGACATCGTGTACATCTTTAAAAGTATGTTTTAAATCAACCTGATTGTCCCAGGTATAATTAAAGTTTTCAGTTTTACTTAAAGAAGCAGAATTCAAACCTTTAAGGTCGACTCCTGCATTGGTGTCAGCGGTATTGGATATTCCTAAACTTGTATTAGAAAACCCGGCTGAAAAAGTAGTTTTAAAGGATAACCATTTCTTCGGCTGATACTGGAAAAAGATGTTTCCCAAGGTTTGCCATACTTTTTCAGTTTGTCTTGAATTGGCAATCTCCATTAACGGATTGACAGTACTCGTTTTATTAATTGCCCAGGATCCGTTTGGATACCTAAGTTTTCCCGGAAGCAGAAATAATTGTCCCTCAATATCATTTCCATTGGCATCAACAGCATAAGGTGAGAGAAGAGGACTGAAACTAAACGCAGATCTCATTGCCAGATCACTTCCATATTCCGTTACCGTTCGAGCCACTGTGATATTGGCTCCGGTGCTAAATTTAGAATTAATTTTATGATTGATACCAAGTTTAAATGTATACTTATCATTAGAGTCATTATCTATAATACCTTCATTTCCCTGAATACCAAATGCAAGGTTATATCCCAATCCGCCGTCTGATCTTCCGGAAATATTTACATAATGATTTTGCATCGTTCCGGGTTGCAATACTGCATCATACCAGTCAAAATTATAACCGTTGTTAGCTCTTTGTACGAGAAGCGGACTTTCATTTCCTGCCAAAGTAGCCAATGCGGCTGGAGTCTGAGCATTTGGTGTTGAGCTTAAGTAAGCTGCCTGATGAAATTTCCACCATTCTGCTCCGGTCATCATTTGAGGCAAACGGGTAGCTGTTCTTATACCATAAGAGGTTTCTAATGAAACATTGATTCCGGCTTTGGCTGTTGCTCCGTTTTTTGTGGTGACCAAAACAACGCCACTTGCACCTCTGGAACCATAAATTGCTGCTGAAGATGCATCTTTCAAAACATCCATTCTGGCAATATCCTGAGGATTTAGAAAGTCGATATTGTCTGTAGGAACCCCGTCTACCACAAACAAAGGATTTCCTGAAGAGATAAGAGAATTGCTGCCACGAATACTTATTTTAAAACCATCACCAACTCTCCCCGAATTTGAAGTGATATTCACCCCGGCCATACTTCCCTGAATTGCCTCAAGTGGACTTGTCGTGTTTCTTTCTACAATTTTATCCGAGCTTAACGTATTAACAGAACCAGTTAGATCTGATTTTTTCACACTTCCGTAACCTACCAAAACAACCTGTTCAATAGCTTTTGTCCTCTCTTCCTTCAGCGGAATTGTGATAAATGAACGATTATCCACTGCAATGATTTGCGACTGGAAACCATCATTCTCAACAGAAAGTGAGGATTGATCTTTTAAGAGTTTAATAATGAAATTACCCTTGTCATCAGTTGTAACGGAATTTTCTGTACCTTCTTCCTTTACCGTTACGTTAGGAACAGGAGCCTGTTTGTCGTTTGTAATCTTCCCGCTTACCTCCTTACCCTGCTGCGCAAAAACTACTGCAGAGGAAAACAGAAACAAAACAGCAAGCTTTTGACGAACCCGAAAGCCAGATTCTGCTATTTTTTCAAATGACATAATTTTAGTTTTTTGATGATTTAAATTTTGCTTTTCAATAAAAAATCTGAGGTAGCTACTTCTCAAATATTTAATGAAAAAAATTAATTAAAAAATTCTATGTAATCGATTGCGCATTCCGATAATTTTATATGTTTTCTATATTAACCTTTTTTTAATAAAATTTTTATTTTTTTTAATGTAATGTTAATTTTTAAATTTAAATATTTGAATATCAGGTTTTTAAATTTTATTTAGAGTTAATACAAAACATGATTTTTGTCATATTTTAATGTTTTTATAGCTGGTTTATTTCCCCAAAAAATATGAGTACTGTAAATTTTCCTAGGTCTGTGAAAAAAAATAGTAAAAAAATAGATGAAAATGACGAAATAATATAATTCTTAAATCTGGTTCAAAAAAATTAGAGTTATTCTTAAAATAATGATAATAAATTTGAAAAAGTATTTGGAATTTTATGGTTAACTATAAAAAGTGAAATTGATCAATAAAAAAATCCACCTCACAAAATAGTAAGATGGATTCTTTATTAAAAATATTTATCGTTAACTAAGTTTTAAGTTGCAATGTTTTGTTTCAGTAGATAAAAAACTACTTACCATCCTGTGCCCCAAAAACTTTCTGCAAAATGCTTGTAGTTCTCATTGCAGGTGTATTTCTGATTCCGCTTTCTTTGTCGGCCACCATTTTGAAAACACCATTGATGGTTTCAGTCGTCACATATTCATTAAGATCAGTTGTTACCGTTTGACCAGTAAGCGTATTATATTTTGAAATTAAATTTGTCCAGACTTTATCAGCACCTACTTTTCCTAAAGATGCCTTCACTTTTGGCTGAAAAGCAGTAAATAATTGGCTTTGAGTTTTTCCCTGGAGATAATTGGTCGCAGAATTATCACTTCCCAACAGAATATTTTTAGCATCCGTAATTGTCATTGAAGTAATTGCTTTGGTGAAAATCGGGGCAGCTTCCGTCACAGCGTCTTCTGCGGCTCTGTTCAATAATTTCACTCCCTGATCAGCCAGACTTCCTAAGCCAACAGCACGTAAAGTGGTATCAATTTTTCTTAATTTTTCAGGCATTAAAATTTTGACTGCTTCATTTTTCAGGAACCCGTCTGTTACTCCCAGTTTTTTTACGCCTTCAGTAACGCCGAGGCTTAAAGCTTCTTTTAATCCCGAGGAAATTTGTGTTGATGTTAAACTTCCCAGATTAATAGGCGAAGTTGTCGTTTTTGTTGAAGTGGTCGTTGACGTTTTTATTGGAGCATTCAGGTCGACTCCAGTTCTGTCTTTTACAGTAGATTTTATAATATCAAAAATTTGCGCTTGGGCAGAAACTGAAAATAGCAGTCCGCTTACCAATAAAATTGTTTTTTTCATCGTTGATTTTTGCAAAATTAGATGTTTTTAATTTCAATTAGTTAAAAATAGCGAAGAATTTTTCAGAAAATAATTATATTCGCCTAAATCTTAAACCTATACAATGCAGCGTTTTTTACTGATATTTTCTGTATTATTTTCAAGTCTTTTTTTCTCTCAAACCAGATTAAATTTAATTCCTTATCCTCAAAAAGTGGAATTCGAAGAAGGAGAATTTCTTATACCTGAAAATTTTAAGATAGATGAAAATCTTCCAAAAGAAGAAACGGAATATTTAAAAAAACGGTTAGGTTTAAGTGTGAAATTTAAAGTTTCTAAAACTGCAGAGGCAAGTTTGGTGTATTCTAAGCTTCAAAAATCAGTATATTCAAAACAAAATGATGAGTTCTATCGACTTGATATTACGCCAAAACAGATTATTATCAAATCTTATACAAAACAAGGATATTTTTTGGCTCTTCAAACGTTAATTCAATTATTCGAACAATACAAAAATTCAGGGAAAATTTCTGCGATGAAGATTGAAGACGAACCAAAATTTGACTGGCGCGGAATGCACTTAGACGTTTGCCGTCATTTCTTCACCGTTGAAGAAGTAAAACAATATATCGACTATTTGGCAATGTACAAACTGAATACTTTTCATTGGCATTTAACAGACGATCAGGGTTGGAGAATTGAAATTAAAAAATATCCAAAATTAACGGAAATAGGTTCAAAACGTAAAGAATCGATGATTGGTGCTTACGTTGATAATACATTTGATGGAAAACCTTACGGGCCGTATTTTTACACTCAAAATCAAATAAAAGATGTTGTGAAATATGCAGCAGAAAGACACATCACAGTTGTTCCGGAAATTGAAATGCCAGGTCATGCGTTGGCGGCTCTATCAGCTTATCCTGAATTGGCGTGTACAAAAGGACCTTTCGAAGCAGCTACAAAATGGGGTGTTTTCGATGATGTATTTTGTCCGAAAGATGAAACTTTTAAATTTTTAGAAAATGTTTTGGATGAGGTAATGACTCTTTTTCCCTCACAATATATTCACATCGGTGGTGATGAATGTCCGAAAACAAGATGGAAAGAATGTGATCATTGTCAGGAATTAATCAAGAAAAATAATCTGAAAGACGAACGTGGATTACAAAGTTATTTTATCCAAAGAATTGAAAAATATGTAAATTCTAAAGGTAGAAAAATTATCGGTTGGGACGAGATTTTAGAAGGCGGATTGGCGCCAAATGCTGCCGTAATGAGCTGGACTGGTGTAAATGGAGGAATTGAAGCTGCAAAATCAGGACATTTCGCTGTGATGACCCCAGGTTCTTATTGCTATTTTGATCATTATCAGGGAGATCCTGCAACGGAACCCAATGCCTTTGGAGGTTTTACGCCATTGGATAAAGTGTATTCTTACGACCCGATTCCCACAGAATTGAATGTAAATCAGGCAAAATATATTAAAGGTGTTCAGGCAAATTTATGGACGGAATATATTCTTGATTTTAAACAGGTTCAGTATATGATTTTCCCGAGATTATTTGCGCTTTCAGAAGTGGGTTGGGGAACTTCAGATCCTAAAAATTATAAAGAATTTGAAGGAAGAGTGATTAATGAATTTAAGGTGTTGGATAAAATGGGTGTAAATTATGCAAAAAGTATTTACAACGTTTCAGGAAAAGTTATTCCGAATAATAATGGTATTTCTTACGAACTTTCAACGTCTCAAAATTTAAACGGAATCCGATATACTTTAGATGAAACAGTGCCAACTGTAAATTCTCAAATCTATCAAAATATACTTCCTGTTTCAAAATCTTTAACGATAAAATCTGCTTATTTTGAAAACGGACAAGTAAAAAGTGCAGTTTCTTCACAAACATTTACAGTTTCAAAAACGACAGGTAAAAAGATTACATTAGAGCAACAGCCGAGCGAAAATTATTCTTTTGGCGGTGCTTTCACTTTAGTTGACGGAATTATCGGAAATCAAAGACAATTGGGAAAAACTTGGTTGGGTTTTCAGGGTAAAGATGTTGTTGCAACGATTGATTTTGGGGATAAAACTCAGTTTTCAGAGGTATATTTTAATACGCTGGATAATAAAGGAAGCTGGATTCATTTGGCAAAATCGGCTCAGATTTTTGTTTCGGATGACGGAACGAATTTTAAAATGATTAAAGAAATCGGAAAAGATGAAATTCTTTCGGCTAAAGGAAAAATCAAATTAAATGTCGGAAATCAAAATTCAAAATATATTAAAATTAAAATAGAAAATGCAGGAATTATTCCGGCTGGAAATCCGGGAGCAGATTCAAAAGCTTGGCTTTTCGTTGATGAAATCGGAGTAAATTAAGTCCTACACCCTGCAACCTAATATCTATAAAACTATGAACTCACGTAGAAAATTTCTTAAAAATACAGCACTCGCATCATCCGCATTATTATTGAATCCATTGGATTTAATTGCGAAAGATTTACCTGAAAATAATACAAAAATAATCAACAAACCCATCGTTCTTTCCACATGGAATTTTGGGTTAAGAGCCAACGAAGAAGCCTGGACGATTCTTGGAAAAGGAGGAAGAGCTTTGGATGCGGTAGAAAAAGGCGTTCGTTTGGTTGAAAATGATCCGACCGAAAGAAGCGTGGGTTACGGTGGTCGCCCAGACAGAGACGGAAGGGTAACATTGGATGCCTGTATTATGGATGAAAACTACAATATTGGCTCAGTTGCGGCTCTGGAAAATATTAAAAACCCGATTTCCGTAGCAAGAGCGGTAATGGAAAAAACGCCTCACGTGATGTTGGTGGGTGACGGAGCGTTGCAATTTGCCGTTTCTCAAGGTTTTAAAAAAGAAAATATTCTGACTGCAGAATCTGAAAAAGAATGGAAAGAATGGCTGAAAGACAGTAAATATCAACCCATTGTAAACATTGAAAATCACGATACCATCGGAATGATTGCCTTAGATGCCAATGGAAATCTTTCCGGAGCCTGCACAACGAGCGGGATGGCTTTTAAAATGCACGGCAGAGTAGGAGATTCACCAATTATTGGGGCGGGTTTATTTGTTGATAATGAGGTTGGTGCAGCTACGGCAACAGGTCACGGTGAGGAAGTGATCAGAATGGTCGGAACACATTTGGTGGTCGAATTGATGAGACAGGGGAGAAAGCCACAGCAAGCCTGTAAAGAAGCTGTTGAGAGAATTGTGAATATTACCAAAAGAAGAAATAAAAATCTGAAAGATATTCAGGTTGGTTTTATTGCGATCAATAAGAAAGGAGAATATGGCTCATATTGTATTCAGGATGGATTTAATTTTGCGGTTTATGATCAAAAAGGAAACCGTCTGGAAAAACCTGAATTTGCGTTGAAATAAAATTGAATCTTAAACATTGAACTTTAAACTGAAAGAATGTCAAAAATAGAAATAGCTTGTTTCAACTCCGAATCTGCAATCATTGCATTCGAAAACGGAGCAGACAGAATAGAATTGTGTGACGGATTAAGTGAAGGCGGAACAACGCCTGATTTTGAAATTGCAAAACAATTGAGAGAAAAGATAAACATTCCGATTTTTGTTATGATCCGTCCTCGTGGTGGTGATTTCACGTATTCTGATGAAGAGTTTGAACAGATGAAATCAGATTTAATTCAATTAAAATCATTACATGTTGACGGTTTTGTTTTTGGAATTTTGGATGAAAATGATGAAATTAATATTCAACAAAATAAAGAATTGGTAGAACTGGCAAATCCTTATCCGTGCACATTTCACAGAGCTTTCGACAGAGCAAAAGATTTGGAAAATTGTTTAGAAAAAGTAATTGAATGTGGTTTTAAAACTGTCCTAACTTCAGGTCAAAAGCCAAACGTTTCAGAAGGAAAAGAAAATCTGAAAAAGCTGGTTGAATTATCTAACGGAAGAATTGAAATTCTTGTCGGTGGCGGACTTCGCTCCACAAATGTCGAAGAAATCAGAGATTTTACAAAAGCAGGATATTTTCATTCTTCGGCGATTACTGATGGTGGTGCTTTTGCGGTTGCAGATGAGGTTGTTGCTTTGAAGAATAAATAATAACAAATTTTAACGCAAAGATTTTATTTTAACTTTATATTTATTTAAGGAAGCAAAGAATGCGACAGAGTCGCTGATTAAGCTGAATGGCTGGAACTGAGCTTCATAAAATCAATTTTTAATTGATTCTTCTTTGCTCACTTAAAATTTAGTAATTATCAAAATTAATCTTTGCGTTAAAAAATAAAAACACAATAAAAATGACAGAAAATGAATTATCCTACAAAATAATAGGTTTAGCCATCGAAGTACATAGAAATCTTGGAGTTGGTTTATTAGAAAGTACTTACGAATCAGCCTTAGCATATGAATTAAAAAAATCAGGATTCAATGTGAAGCAGCAGATTTACTTGCCTTTACAATATAAGGAAATGAGTATTGAAAACGCTTACAAAATAGATTTGCTTGTTGAGGACAAAGTTATAATCGAAGTAAAATCAGTGTTGGAAATGCATTCTGTTTTTCATGCTCAATTATTAACCTACTTAAAATTGACAAATATAAAACTTGGTCTTCTCATTAATTTTAATACGCCCCTTATTAAAGATGGAATCCATAGAATTGTAAATAAATTATAAATGAAAAAATCTATACTTTTTGCTTTCCTTTTCATTCAAATTTTAATTAATGCTCAATTTTCTGAGCGAAATTTATCCTCAGAAAAATGGCAATTCAAAAATACAAAAGACCAAAATTGGCTGGCCGTTACGGTCCCGGGAACGGTGCACTTGGATTTGATGGCTCATAAAATTATTCCTGATCCATTTAAAGACGAAAATGAAAAAAAAGTTCAATGGATTGAAAATGAAGATTGGGATTATCAGACCAATTTTAAAGTTTCTTCGAAAGAATTAGAGAATCAGAATATTAATTTGATCTTTTATGGTTTAGATACTTTTTCTGAAATTTATCTGAATGGAAAATTATTGAAGGAAACCGATAATATGTTCAGAAAATGGGAAATTCCTGTAAAAACGTATTTAAAAGTTGGAGATAATGTATTGCAGGTTAAATTCAAATCTGCCGTAAATGAAGGAAAAGAATTAGCTAAAAAAGTTCCTTTCACAACACCGGAATCTCCCAGAAGTTTTGTGAGAAAAGCGCAGTATCAGTTTGGTTGGGATTGGGGACCGAGATTGGTTACGGCGGGAATCTGGAAAGAGGTAAAGCTTGAATTTTGGAATAATGCAAAACTTGAAAATGTAAAAATCGAACAGAAAGTTATAACCAAACAAAAAGCAGACTTAAATATACATTCAGAAATTCTTGCGGATAAGGAAGGAAAATATTCAGTTTCAATTAATAATAAAATTAACCAAATTCAATTAAGAAAAGGAAAAAATACAATACAAATTCCTTTTATAATTGATAATCCTAAACTTTGGCAGCCGAACGGTTGGGGTAATCCTAATTTATATGATATCAAAGTTTCTTTACAAAAAGATTCGAAAAATTTATCTGAAAAAACAGAAAGAATTGGTTTAAAAACGATTGAATTAATTCAACAAAAAGACGAAAAAGGAAAATCTTTTTATTTCAAAGTTAATGGAAATCTGATGTATGCAAAAGGAACAAACTGGATTCCGTCCGACAGCTTTTCACCAAGAATTAGTAAGGAAAAATACCAAAAGCTCATCAAAGACTGCAAAGATGCCAATATGAATATGATTCGTGTCTGGGGCGGCGGAATTTATGAAAATGACGAATTTTACAGGGCTTGCGATGAAAACGGGATCTTAGTTTGGCAGGATTTTATGTTTGCAGGAAGTTTTTATCCGGCAGATGAAAATTTTCTGGATAATGTAAAAGAAGAAGTAAAATATCAGGTCAACCGACTTCAAAATCATGCTTCATTAGCTTTATGGTGCGGAAATAATGAAATTGATGAAGCAATTGTCAATTGGGGTTACCAAAAGCAATTCAAATATTCAAAAGAAGATTCTCTGCAGGTTTGGAAAGATTATAAAAAGATTTTTCATGATGTGATTCCGAATGCGATTACAGAAGTTGCAGCAAAAGATAAATCGATTTATTGGGAAAGTTCTCCGTCAATCGGTTGGGGACATAAAGAAAGTCTGACGGAAGGAGATTCTCATTATTGGGGAGTTTGGTGGGGCGAGCAGCCGTTTGAAATTTACAATGAAAAAGTTCCAAGATTTGCTTCTGAATATGGTTTTCAGGGAATGCCGAGTTTAGAAACTACAAAAGCTATGTTCTCTGGAAACCCTGATTTGAGTTTAGAAAATCCAACGATAAAAGCACATGAAAAAAATGCCCGTGGCTTTCAGATTATTGATGAATATATGAAGCGCGATTATGCTGTGCCGAAAGATTTTGTGAAGTATAATTATGTTTCACAGTTGCTTCAGGCGCGTGGAATGCAGATTGCGATTGAAGGACACCGTCGTGCAAAACTGTATAATATGGGAACGTTGTATTGGCAGTTAAACGATTGCTGGCCAGTTATTTCGTGGTCGTCGATTGATTATTTGGGAAATTGGAAAGCATTGCATTATCAGGTGAAAAGAGGTTTTGAAAATCAGGTGATTTTAACGGAAGAAAAAAATGGCATTTTGAATTTTTATGCTGTTAATGATGAATTTAAAAGGTTTGAGGGAGTACAATTAGAAATGGAAGTTAATAAATTTAATGGTGAAAATATTCTTACGGCAGTTTCTGTTCAGAAGCAAAAATTAGATGATATTCTAAAGTTTGATGTTTCGTCAGTCGATGAATTAGTTGGTGATTCAAATAAAAATGAATTATTTTTGAATTTAATTCTTAGAGGAAAGGATGAAAAAGTCATTGCCGAAAGCAATTATTTCTTCGCAAAACCAAAAGATTTAAAACTCACAAAACCAAATATTAAAATCAAGAAAATCTCTTCAACAGAAATCGAAATTTCTACGGATGTTTTGGCGAAAGATGTTTACTTAATGGGAGATACTCATTTTAGTGATAATTTCTTTGATCTGCTTCCAAAAACTTCAAAAAGAATTACCCTTGCAAAGCCCTTGGAAAAAATTGAGGTAATGAGTTTATGGGATACGATGAATCCGTAAATTAGCATTTTATTTCTTCGAATTTATGGTGAATTTTATTCTGATTGCGGTTTGTATTTTGGCAGGGATGGCTTTGAAAGCAACAAAATCTATCCATCCCGATGCGCACAAAGGTATCAACACCTGGATTCTTTACTTGGCACTTCCGGCAGTATCATTTAAATATTTGCCTAAAGTTCACTGGACGACAGAAATGCTTTTTCCGATCATAGCAACTTTTCTCACTTCTGTTTTCTGCTTCTTTTTCATGATGTTTTATAGCAAACGTAAAGGATATTCGAGACGGTCTAGAAGTACGTTGGAATTGGTGAGCGGTTATAGCAATACCTCATTTTTGGGCTTTCCTTTGGTTGCAGCTTTTTATGGCGAGAGCCTTTTAAGCATTGCTGTCATATGTGATCAAACGATGTTTTTTTCTCTTTCAACATTGGGAATTATTGCTGCAGTAAGAGGCGGTAGCAAATCAGGAAAAGTAAGTGCGACATTTATTTTTAAAAGATTAATCACTTTTCCTCCGTTAATCGGTTGTATTGCAGCATTAGTTTTATCTCAATTCATCGATTTTACCTTAGCAGAACCATTTTTTGATAAATTGGCAGCAACGGTAAGTCCATTGGCATTATTTTCTGTCGGCTTACAATTAAAATTTAATGGCTGGAAAAAATTAATTCCTCAAATGTCCGTTTCTATGTTTTATAAACTGATTCTGGCTCCTGCAATTACTTTAGGATTGGCTTTTCTTTTTGGAATTAAGGGAAACATAGCCAAAATCACCATTTTTGAATCTGCCATGCCCGCAGTTCTCACTTCAAGCATTATCGCCGAACAATTTAGATTAAATACCAAACTTACAAATTTAACGATCGGATTCAGCATCATTGTCGGACTTTTCACATCTGCAATCTGGTATCATATTATCGAATATATTTTCTAAAATCATTACTTATTAGTGATTATTCATTACTAATTATTTATATTTTTTTGAGCTATTTCCGGCTTTTCACTATATCTTTTGGGCTACGGGCTCCGCTTCGCTTCGCCCGCAACCCAAAAGGATGCCGTTGCAATCCGGGCTAGAGATTGTGTCATCCTTAAAACATTTGTCATTGCGAGGAGCGAAGCGACGAAGTAATCTCATAAAAATGGTAAATATAATTTTTAAACTATTTTACATTGCTTAGATTCCTTCAGAATGACAAACTTTACATTAAATTATGAATTAAAAGATTGCTTCGTCGCTTCGCTCCTCGCAATGACCCAACAAAAAAATTGCAGTTCACAAAAGAAAAAATTAATTTTACACTTTAAATATTTCTCTTGCAATACGCTCAAATTGTTTTACCGTTAAATTTAAAAGGATCTTTCACCTATAAAGTTCCGGAAGAAATTGCCTCTGAAATTCAGGTGGGAATGAGGGTTCTGGTTCCATTTGGCGGCAAAAAGATCTATACGGGAATTGTTTTTGAACTTCACAACAACGAGCCGATAGAGTTTGTGGCGAAGGAAGTTATCAGTATGTTAGATGATAAACCAATCGTTCCGCAGGAGCAGATTAATTTCTGGAATTGGCTTTCCGATTATTATTTGTGCGGTTTGGGAGAGATTTACCGTTTTGCATTTCCCTCTTCTTTGAAACTGGAAAGTGAGACGTATTTAAAATTAAAACCTAATATCACTGTTGATTTTGAAAACCTGGATGTCAACGAAATGTATCTTATTCAGGCGTTGGAAGTTCGACAGTTGATAAACTTAACGGATATTGAAGCTTTTATTCCGAAAAAAGATATCATCAGGACTATCAACTCATTGATTGACCTGCAATATATCGAAATTGATGAAAAAATTGCGGAAAAATACAAAGCAAAAGAAGTCGCTTATGTAAAAATCAAGGATGAGGCTTTACAGAGAGAAAATCTTACGGAAATCCTTTTATCATTAAAAAGAGCTCAGAAACAAAAAGATCTTTTCCTTCATATTTTAGAAAAACAAACAGAAAATCCTGATTTGCATATCAAGAAATCAGAGTTATTTGAAGACGGATTTTTCGGAAGTTCGCATTTTAAAGCATTGGCAGATAAAAATTTGGTCGAAGAATATTATATGCAGAAAGACCGGATTGAAAGCTATGAAGGAGAAATTGAAGAGATCGAAGAACTCTCTGAGTCTCAGAAATCAGCGAAAATTGAAGTCGATGAGGCATTTGAAGAAGGTAAAAATGTACTGCTTCACGGTGTGACTTCGTCAGGAAAAACACATATTTATTTAGAGAAAATTGAAGAAAGTATTCAGCAAGGAAAAAATGTTTTGTTTTTGCTTCCTGAGATTTCTTTAACGAAACAAATTACCCAAAGATTAGAAAAAAAATATGGCCGACAGCTCGGTTTTTATCATCAGAAACTGACTGATTTTGAGCGGGTAGAAGTCTGGAGAAGAATTAAGCAAAATGATATTAAAATTCTCATAGGAACCCGAAATGCATTGTTTTTACCTTTTCAGAATTTAGGATTAATTGTTGTGGATGAAGAACATGATTCTGCATACAGACCGCGGGAAGCTTCGCCTTATTTTAATGCTAAAGATGCGGCGTTGGTATTGGGAAATTTCTATAATGCGAATGTGATTTTAGGTTCTGCAACACCCTCCGTGGAAAGTTATTACAATGCCCGAAAGGATAAAATGAAATATATTTTCCTTGAAGAACGTTTTGGCAATGTGAATCTTCCTGAATATGAATTGATTAATTTTAAAGAAGCCCAGGATTCCAAAAAAGTTTCGGGGAATTTTTCTTTGCAGTTGATTGATGAAATTAAGAAAGTTTTAGACGAAAAAAATCAGGCAATTGTTCTTCACAACCGCCGTGGTTATGCAAATGTCATAGAATGTGAAACTTGCGGTTATGTAAATTATTGTTCCAATTGCGACGTGGTGATGACGTATCACAAAGCTGCCAATGAAATGAAATGTCATTATTGCGGTCAGCGTGCATCAAAACCAAAAACGTGTCCGAAATGTCATTCAGAAAACTTAAATGAAAGAGGAGTAGGAGTAGAACAAATTCATGAAGAAGTTATTAAATTATTTCCTGAAAATGAAGTGGACAGAATGGATATTGATTCTATGCGGAAGAAATTTGCCTACGAAAAGTTATACGAGAAAATTGAGGATCGGGAAACAGATATTGTCGTTGGAACTCAGATGATTTCCAAAGGATTGGATTTTGATCATATTGAATTGGTAGCGATTCCGAAAGCTGATTCTATGTTGTATGTTCAGGATTTCCGAGCGGAAGAAAGAGCATATCAATTGATTACACAGGTTTCCGGAAGAGCGGGACGAGTTTCTGGGAAAGGGAAAATTTTAATTCAGACTTTTAATCCGGATCATTCTGTTTTCCAGTTAATTAAAATGAATAATCCTGCAAAGGTTTATAAATATATTTTAACGGAAAGGCAAAAATTTCATTATCCTCCTTTCACGAAATTAATTATGATTGAGCTGAAACACAGAAAAGAAGACAAAGTAAATCGTGCTTCTCAGTTTTTAGGTTCAGTTTTAAGGAAATATCTGCCTGAGGAATGTGTTTTGGGTCCGGAAAAAGCTCAGATTGCGAGACTTAATAATTTATATCAATTTCAGATTATGCTTAAACTTCCAAGAGGTAAAAAGTATGACGAATATAAGAAGCTGGTTTTGATAAGTCTAAAAGAATTTGAAGAAATTACTGCTTATCAAAGCATTAGAAAAGATGTTTTTGTAGATTTTTAACAATTTTTAACAAACTTTATAGAGTTTTTATAATAGTCCACTGAATCACCATACAACAATATTTTCTACATTTGGACGTTGATTATATGTTTGGGTTTTAACTCTCGATTTAACCAATTGATTTTTAATCTATCCAAATTATAACAAAATGAAAAATAGATGGTAAACTTCAGAAGATATATTTCAAGCGTTGCGGTGCTGGCTTCAGGTTTTTTCCTAGCACAGTCTACCGTTTCTACAGTTCTGTATTCTCCGGCTTATGACAATCAAAAAAGCAGTTTAAACTTACCTTCTCCTATCACTTCCATGGTGGAGAAAGCTATTTTGTCGCCTAAAGAGCTTGTAGACATTAATGTAAACACGATGATGACCGACCCTGTGTTGAAAAACGCAACCTGGGGATTCGTAGTGTATGACCCGAAAACGAAGAAAGTAATCTCTTCGTATAACGAAAACACTCCTTTAGTTCCGGCTTCTACAACGAAATTATTAACCACAGAAACAGCAATGAATATGTTGGGGGAAAATTACCGTTGGAATACTCAGTTGGAATATTCAGGAAGTGTGGATGAAAATGGAGTTTTAAATGGTAATCTTTATATTGTAGGTAGTGGTGACCCGTCTTTGGGAACCAATAAAGCAGGGGCTTGGGCTTACAGAGATATCGTTTCAGATTTTAAAGAAGGAATTTCTCGTGAGGGAATCAAGAAAGTAAATGGTGATATTATTATTCAGACAGCGCTTTTCAAAGGTAACATTTCGAAGCTTCCGGAAAATGTTGTTTGGTTAGAAAGTAATAACTACTATTTACCGGCTGGTACAACTCGTGAGATCAATCCTGCGAATGAAAAACTGATTGTTAAGAAAGGAAATAATTTCTCTACAGAAAAGAAATTTTTCTACGTTTCTCCTTATAACAACCAGATGGTTTATGCAGATAAATATGAAGGTAATGGTACTTTAACAACAAAATTACCTGATGCTCCGGCTTTTCTTGCCAATTCTTTCAGAACAACGTTAGTAAAAAGCGGAATTGCAGTAACTGGAAAAGTGACACCAAAAATGACGGATGCAAATCCTGAAAGCAGAAAATTGGTTTCAATATACAAATCTCCGACGTTGAGTGATATTATTTTTTATACCAATCAGCACAGTGATAACGGTTTAGCTGAGGCATTATTAAAAACAGTTGGTTTCCAGAGTTTGGGAGATCAGACAACTGAATCGGGTAGAAAAGTAGTGACTGAGCATTTAAAAAGTGAAGGTTTCGATATGATGGGTTTAAATTATATCGACGGAAGCGGACTTTCGAGAAGCAATAATGTAACACCGATTTCTCAGGCTAAATTTTTAACTTCTTTAATGGACGAAAAATATTACAAAACATATTTCAATTCACTTCCGGTTGGAGGACAATCCGGAACATTGAAAAGGATGTTTAACGGTCTTGGAAACGGACAGGTTTTTGCTAAAACAGGAACTTTAAACAAGGTAAAAACATTGGCTGGATATATGAAAACCAATTCAGGGAAAACGTTAGTATTTTCTTTAATGGTAAATAATTATTCAGGATCTGTAGACATGGTAAAGAAAAGAATGGAAAAAATTCTTGAGCCAGCTTTAGATTTATAATGTATGAAATTGTTAAAATTTAATTAATATAAAAGCCTTTTAATCAATGATTGAAAGGTTTTTTTATATCTTTGATACCATATATAATCTAAGAATGAAGAAATTTTACTTTTTACTTTTGGGTATGTTTGCTTTTCAGCAGTTTTGTGCTCAGAACGATAATATTGAAAATAAAGGATTAATTGCAAAGGAAATGAAATCTTTTGCCCACAAAATGTCTGTGGGAAATACCAATCCAAATACACTAAACTATGATCTTCAGTATCAAAGATTAGATGTCACGATAAATCCTTCGGTAAGAAGTATTGCAGGATCTGTTACTTCTCATTTCAAACCTAATCAAAGTATGAGCAGTATTTATTTTGATCTGGATAGCCAAATGACCGTTTCTCAGGTTCAGTATCATGGTAATACGCTTGCTTTTCAGCAAATTACGAGTACTAAAGAATTGAGAATTAATTTTCAATCTGCGCTTACCGCCAATGTTTTGGACTCTTTAACGGTAACTTACTCTGGAATTCCTCCAACGGCAAATAATTCTTTTTTCAACGGAACCCAGGGAGGAACTGCTGTTTTGTCAACTTTAAATGAACCTTACGGTGCACAAGACTGGTTTCCTACCAAACAAAGTCTTAATGATAAAATTGAAAGAGTTGATATAAAAGTAACTACACCTTCTCAATACAGTGTTGCTTCCAACGGTAAACTGATGTCTGAAACAACTCTTCCAGGCAGTCAGAAACGTACTTTCTGGAGAACTCAATATCCGACAGCAGCTTATCTGATCGCACTTTCTGTTACCAATTTTGTTAAATTAACTGATACAATCGGTAATCCGCCATTTCCATTTGTAAATTATGTTTTCCCCGCGACAGCTACCAATACGACAAACATGAGTAATATTGAATGGACGAAAACTGTAATGAATACTTTTGAAACGTATTTCGGACCTTATCCTTTCAGAAACGAGAAATATGGGCACATGGAGTTTCAGGCCGGCGGAGGAATGGAGCATCAGACGATGAGTTCAATGGGTGGCTGGACAAAACAACTTATTGCACACGAGCTTACCCATCAGTGGTTTGGCGATAAAGTAACTTGCGGTGCATGGAATGATATCTGGCTGAATGAAGGTTTTGCAACATTTGGCGAACATGTAGCGAATGAAAAACTGTTAATGACGAATGCAGAATTTCTAAATTATCTTTTGATACAAAAAAATTATGTTACAGGCGCACCGGAAGGAAGTGTTTACGTTGCCGATTCCAATTTAGGAAATGTTTCAACAATTTTTAATGGAAGATTATCTTATTCTAAAGGCGGATATGTTTTAAGAATGCTAAAATGGATTTTAGGAGATGCTGTTTTTTATCAGGCACTTCAGGATTATCATGCAAGACCGAGCTTAGCTTATAATTATGTGAAAACTCAGGATTTTAATGCGTCTCTTTTAACTTCAACAGGTAGAGATTTTACAGAATTTTTTAATGACTGGATTTACGGTGAAGGATATCCGATTTACGACATCAGATGGAGACAGTCAGGAAATACAGTGACTTTCAGAGCATCTCAAACCCAGAGTCATCCATCTGTAAGTTTTTATGAAATGCCATTGCCCGTAAAAGTGAACGGAACAGGAGGTCAGGTTGCTTATTTTGCTTTAAATAATACAACAAATAATCAGTATTTTGTGCAGACAGTTCCTTTTCCTGTGGCAAGTGTAGAATTTAATTATGAATATCAGATTTTAGAGAGAAATTCAACTGTTACTCAAGATAATACGTTGGGAACTTCCGAACTTACTAAAGAAGATTTTGCATTATATCCAAATCCTGCAAAAAATGAATTGAATCTGAAAGGAATTAATAAACCAACGGATTTTACCATTTATTTTACAGACGGAAAATTAGTAAAAAAAGGAACTTATCAACCTGAAAAATCAATTAATATTTCAGAATTGGTCCCGGGAGTTTATATTTTTAAACTAAATGATAAGAATATTAAATTTTTAAAAAAATAAATAATGAAGCCTCCAAATTTGGAGGTTTTTGTTTTTAAAGGGCTGGAATTTATTTTCTCATGCTAAAAATTATAGAAATAATTCTACATATAATGAATTTCAATATTTTTAGATTGTTTTTTTAATTGGTTTTTTATAACTTGTTGATTCAATATTAATTAAAAATATTTTATTATGAGAAAAGTTTTATTTCCTTTAATTACACTATTATCATTTAGTGCCTTTTCGGTACATGCACAAACCAGTAAAATTTCTTTTGAAGCTTCTGAGGGATATACCGTTGGAAACCTAGGAGGTCAGCAAGGCTGGACAGCTTGGGGAGAAGTTCCTGCTACCAATCCCAGAGTTGCCAATTCCAATGCCACAGATGGAGTAAATTCATTTACTATGGCAAGTGAAGGAGATATTCTTGATTTATGCGGAATTGAAAAAAATATTTCCAGCTTGGTTACAGGAGATGATGTAGAAATTTCTTTCGATTACAAATTTGATGATATTGATGGATCAGATTATGAAATGGCGATATATAATGACGGTACAGATTACTACTATACAGCAGTTTTAAGAATTGATTATGAAACGGGAAGACTGGAATATAGAAATGCAACTACATTTGCCAATGGTCCTATTTTAACTCCAGATCAATGGTATAATTTAAAAATTGTCATTAAGAAATCTAATAATACTTTGCAATATTTAGTTGATGGAGCTTCTATTTATTCGGGAGCACTGGGGACTTATAAAAATGCACAGATCATTGATTTTGTGTATGATGATTTCGGAACCGGATTTAAAGTTGATAACCTTAGGGTGACTAATTTGGCTAATTTAGCCACAAATGAAGTTTCCAGGAAAGAAGCAGTTTCCATTTCACCAAATCCTGCAATTGACCGTTTAAATATTGAAACAGAAGAAAAAATCAATACGATTTTAATATTTGATGCAAAAGGAAGTTTGGTAAAAACGCTTTCCAATCCTGATAAAACAATTAGTGTTTCTGATCTGAGTACCGGAAATTATCTTATAAAAATAAAAACGGATAAATCTGAATTTACAAAGAAATTTATCAAGAAATAATAGTATTAAATTAAAATTTAAAATCCTTCAATTCTGAAGGGTTTTTTGTTTAATAAAAGGTAATTGTTGTTGGGTAATAAGTGGTTAAAGATGAAATATTGAGATTTTAATTGAACAATTAGAATAAAAATCACAAAAGCTGTGAGTTTACAGCGATTTTATTAAATTAGCACATCTAAAAAATTATTAGAAATGATCTCTAAAAAGTATCTTGAAAATTTACAGAACGAACTACAAAATATTGATAATGATGGTCTTTACAAAAGAGAAAGAATCATTACTTCACAACAGAGTGCTGAAATAGAAGCCAACGGAAAGAAACTTTTGAATTTCTGTGCTAACAATTATCTGGGATTATCAAACAATCCGGAAGTGATGAAGGCTTCTCAGGATATGATTGAGTCTCACGGTTACGGAATGTCTTCGGTTCGTTTTATCTGCGGAACTCAGGATATTCACAAAGAATTGGAACAGAAAATCGCTGACTTTTTAGGTCTTGAAGATACAATTTTGTATGCCGCTTGTTTTGATGCCAATGGTGGAGTTTTTGAACCGTTATTCACAGAAGAAGATGCAATTATTTCAGATGAGTTGAATCACGCATCCATTATCGATGGTGTTCGTCTTTGTAAAGCGGCAAGATACCGTTACAAAAATAATAATATGGAGGATTTGGAAGCTCAGTTAATTGCTGCTTCTGAAAAAAATCACCGTTTCAAAATTATTGTTACTGACGGAGTTTTCTCGATGGACGGAATCGTTGCGGATTTAAAAGGCGTTTGTGATTTAGCCGATAAATATGATGCTTTGGTGATGGTTGATGATTCTCATGCGACAGGTTTTATCGGAAAAACAGGTCGTGGAACTCACGAGGCAAACGAAGTGATGGGTAGAGTAGATATCATCACTTCTACTTTAGGAAAAGCTTTGGGCGGTGCTTTGGGGGGATTTACTTCCGGTAAAAAAGAAATCATCGATATGTTGAGACAGCGTTCAAGACCCTATTTATTTTCAAACTCATTGGCTCCGGGAATCGTGGGTGCAGCTTTGAAGGTATTGGATATGATCTCAGACGATACTTATCTTCGTGATCAGGTGATGGAAAATGCAGAATATTTCAGAGCGGAAATGAAAGCAAAAGGTTTTGATATTCCTGATGGAGATGCGGCAATCGTTCCCGTAATGTTGTACGATGCGCCTTTAGCACAGAAAATGGCTGAAAAGTTGATGGACGAAGGCATTTATGTGATCGGATTCTTCTATCCGGTTGTACCAAAAGGAAAGGCAAGAATTAGAGTTCAGCTTTCTGCAGCGCATACAAGAGCACATTTGGATAAAGCAATTGCTGCTTTTGAAAAAGTAGGAAAAGAATTGAATATTATTTCTTAACATTAGAAAATAAATAAGCTCTACATTTGTAGAGGTGAAACAGGATTTCTATATTTACAGAAATTCTGTTTTTTTTATGAGTAAAATATATGTGTTTCTGTTGGTGCTTTTAACGATTGTTTCATGTAAGACGAAAATGAATCAGTACGTAAAAAATGAAAATAAGGTAAATAAAAGACACGGCAAATGGAAAGAAGAATATTCTTCGGATAATGGAATCTTGGTTGCCATCGGAAGATATAAGAATGGCGAAAAGGTCGGAACATGGAAAATGTCTTTAAACAATCAACTTTATCAAAAAGATAGAATAGGTAAAAAAATGACCAAAACCAAAGTTTTTTATCAGAACGGAAACTTGATGGAAGTAGGGCAATCCCGATTAGACATTAATGAAAACCAACGCCACTGGTACTACTTTGGTGACTGGAAATATTATGGTGAAAACGGTAAACTTCGTTACATTAAAAAATATGAAGATGGTAAAAAAATCGACAGTATTTCATTCAACAAATAATCTATTTTGTAATTCGGACTTTATAAAATCGGAATATTGTTTCCAGATATGATATTGATAAAGTATTTTACCTTCACTTGAATGGCAAAATCATTATATTTGCGCTTAATTTTCACTTGAATGTTTTTTAAATCTAAATACATTATTGAATTTCAAAACCGAAAGAGGAAATTTTAAATGATATAGAAAAAAATCTTTATAAAAAGTTCTTTGACTGGGACAAGATTTTTACAGGAAAAGTATCTGAAGACAGTTTTGATATCAGATTTTTTCATAATAAAATGTCACCTTATTTTAAAGGTGAATTTGTGGAAAAAAACAATACTGAAAATATTAAACTCATTGTTTGCTATGGTATTTTTTCTAAGCTGAGTATTTTAGTTGCAGGATTATTTTCTTTAATTTTTGTAGTTATACTTATTCAGAATGGAAGTTATTTGTGGATTGCACCTATAATTTTTTATACATTAATTATTGTGTCAGGCAGAGTAAGATTCAATACTGCAAAAGATGATTTTTTTTAATATTTGAGAAAATTTGATTCATTAAGTGAAATTATTATTGTTAAATAATAGAATTAATAAATGCTTTACACCATAATAAAAGCGCTACACATTATTTTTATGGTCAGTTATTTTGCGGGAATTTTTTATCTCGTAAGAATTTTTGTTTACTATAAAGATACCGATGAATTTTCCGATGAAAAAAAGAAAATTCTGAGAGAACAATACACTTTTATGGCGAGAAGATTATGGAATATCATTACCGTCCCGGCAGGTGTTATCATGACATTATGCGGACTGACAATGATTTTTCTGAATTTAAATCTCATGAAAACGCCTTGGTTTCATTTAAAACTGACATTCCTGGTCGGTTTGGCAATCTATCATTATTGGTGCTGGAAAAAAGTGAAACATTTGGCACAACTCAACGGAAATACCTTAGAAACGCCTAATATAAAATTAAGACAGTTCAACGAAATTGCCACATTTATTTTATTTTTGGTCGTTTTTACCGTCATTTTAAAATCTCAGGTCATTGAATATTGGTGGCAATTAATCACAGGATTTTTCGTTTTGGTATTTTTAATCATGATGACTGTGAAATTAGTTAATAAAAGAAAGAAAAAATAATGAATAGATAGTAGTGAATTGTGGAATGGTCAATTGTGAATTTTTCCAATAACCTATGTCCTGAAATCTATTACCTAAACCCTGAATAAAACTATGATTGCAATTTTTAAAAAGGAACTTTGGAGCTATTTTGGGAATTGGAGCGCATGGATCATCATTGCGGCTTTCAGTTTGATAGCGACATTATTTTTGTTTTTTTTCCAGAATGATTCTAATATTTTCGACATCGGAATCGCTTCTTTACAGAGTTATTTTATTTTGGTTCCGTGGTTGCTGATGTTCATCATTCCGGCATTGTCTATGAAAACTTTTGCAGAAGAACAGCAAACCGGGACATTAAACTGGCTGTTTTCTCAACCTTTGAAAATTTCTGATTTGGTTCTTGGGAAATTCTTATCAGTTTGGGTTGTCGGGATTTTATGTTTAATTCCTTCATTGATTTATCTTTACACGGTTTACATTTTGGGAGTTCCTGCCGGAAATATTGATATGGGAATGACGTTTGGAAGTTATTTTGGATTAATTTTTCTGATTGCTGCATTTTCAGGTGTAGGAATTTTAGCTTCTTCGCTTTCTCAGAATCAGATTATGGCTTATTTGCTGGGTGTTTTTATGTGTTTCATCATGTATTTCGGAATCGAGCAGTTGGCAAGTTATAAATTGTTAGGCGGAGCAGATTTTATTTTGCAGAATATCGGTTTTTATCAACATTTCTTGGGCTTTACCAGAGGTTTGATTGATTTTAAAGACGTAGCATATTTTGTTTTGATTATCGGTGTTACACTAGCTTTGTCCAACCATTTTATCACTAAAAAGAAGTAGAATTATGAAGAAGATAGAATTCAAATCGCCATTCGGAATTTTACTGTTTGTCATATTACCGTTGGTCATTATTTTAGCAATCTCAGGCATCAGATTAGATTTAACCAAAGAAAAAAGATATACACTTTCCGAAAGTACAATCAAGGTGTTGGAATCGGTTAAGAAGCCTATTTATATTGAAGTGTATCTTGAAGGAGATTTTCCTGCAAATTTCAAACAGCTTCAGAGCGAAACGAAATTTATGCTGGAGAATTTCAGAAAGGTAAATTCAAATGTTGATTTTAAGTTTGTTGATCCTATTAAATCCAGGCTGACTGATACTTTGAAGTCAAAAGGTATGTTTCCGTCTGTATTGGATGACAGAAAAGACGGTAAAACGTCGCAGATTGAAATTTACCCGTATGCTCTTATTAAAAACGGAAGAAATAAAGTTACAATTCCGCTTATCACAGAACAAAATTATGTTGATAATGACGAACTGATTAATAAATCTGTTGAAAATTTAGAATATAATTTAGTTTCTAAACTTAAAATCGCAAACAGTGAAGTTTTCAAAAAAGTAGGAGTTTTGGTAAATCAGGATGAATTAAGTCCGGGAGAATTTCAGGAATTTATGAATCTTGCGCTGGAAAATTATGATGCAGGACCTATTATTCCGAAAAATCAAAAGGAATTAAGTTTAGCCGATGTTCCGTTATTGAAACAGATGAGTGCTTTGGTGATTGCAAAACCGAGGAAAGCATTTACAGATCAGGAAAAAGTAATATTGGATCAATACATCATGAACGGTGGAAAAACGCTTTGGATGATCGATGCGGTAAATGCAGAAATGGATACTTTGATGAGGTCTGAGAAACTGATGCCGTTTCCGGTTGATCTTAATATGACCGATTTCTTTTTCAATTATGGATTGAGAATTAATCCGGCTTTGGTGAAGGATGTAAAGAAATTTGCCAAGTTAAAATTCGTGGCTGGTGAAGTTTCCGGAAATGCACAGTATTCTACGCAACCATGGCCTTATTTTCCGTTGGGAATTGCTGAAAATGATCATCCGATTACCAAAAATATCAATCCTGTTAAATTTGAATTTCCGACTTCTATTGATACGTTGGGAAGAAAAAATATTAAAACTTCGGTACTTTTTGAGTCCAGCGAAAGAACTTCACTGAAACAGGTTCCGAACTACGTAAGCCTAGAGGAAATCAACAGTGTCGACAGTCTCGGACAAATGGAAAAGCCAAGTACACCAAGGATTTTTGCCGTTGCCTTGCAGGGGAAATTTACTTCCGCATATGCTTCAAGAATTGAAAGAAAAGGCTATCCTAATTTCAAAGCTTCAAGTCCTGAAAACAAAATGATTGTCATCGCAGACGGAGACATCGCAAGAAATAAAGTGGTAAAAGGAAAACCACTTCCTCTGGGAATGGATGTTCTTACACAGGAACGTTTCGGAAATGAGCAGTTCCTGAAAAATGCCTTAGATTATCTGTTAGACGACAGTAATTTAATGGAATTGAGAAACCGTAACATCGAAGAAAGACTTCTTGATCGATATTTAATCAACGAAGAAAGAAACTACTGGCAATGGTTTAATCTGCTTCTGCCATTAGCGATTATCGGTCTTTTGGGAGGTTTATTCTTCTGGTTGAGGAAAAAGAAGTTTGAATAAATGGTATAGAAAAAGAGAAACGTGAGTTTCTCTTTTTTGTTTTTTATATAAAGTGACAATTGCTTAAGAATTTGAATATTGAAAAGGAAGATTAACAATATCAATTACCTTTTCACCTTTATTGTTTTTTCCGGGTTCCCATTTTATATTGTTAGTTGCTTTTTCAACGGCTTTCTTTACCTCACTGTTGAAAATCTGATTGGCTCCATAAGTAGAAATGTTCAGAATATTTCCGTCTGTATCTATTTTAAGAATAATTTTTGTCGTTAGTTTTTTACCCAGATCTTTAAGAGTTGCTTTATTCATGTTTTTACTAACATTATTAATAAATGATTTATTCCCATTAGGATATTGGGCAGGAAATGCAGTCATTGGAGGAGGAGGAACAGACATATCCTGAGGCTGTTTCGATTCAAATTTATCTTTCACTTTTTCTTCTTTCTTTACTTTTTGGGCAAATCCGAATCCAAAGAGTAGTATCATGAAGAGTAAGACTGTTTTTTTCATATTTTTTGAATGATGAGTAAGAAATATTATTATAAAAGACATAATAAGAATGAATAGTTTTAAAACTATTCATTCTCATGATTAATTAGCACCAAAATCCACCTCCGCAGGCATAATTATGACAGCTTGTACCTCCTGTTGAAGGTGAACACATTCCCCAGCCATAGCTTCCGTCGTCATTTGCATGGCATAATTTCCATCCATCACAAGGAGCGGCAGCTACGGCTCCAGATACTGATTTCATTTGATTTCTTGAAAGTTTTTTTAAATTTTTCATGGTAATAATTGTTTTTAGTTTTCCTACTCTCTTTAAGCTTTTCGGATTCCGCTTATATAATTCCTAAGGTAGTGATTTTATTAATTACTTTTATTTTTATTTTAAATATTTTTCAAATAAAATTTTCATAAGACCTTGTTATGGAGTTTAATAGATCATAAATTTATAAAAGAAAAAGAGTGTTGAAATAATTAAATTGCTTCTGTCATTAGTAATTGTCGGTACTTTGAAGAGTTTGTTTCTTTGGTTAAAGAAGAAGTTTGGATAGCATAAACTGAAAAAGAGAAACCGAAGTTTCTCTTTTTTATATTTTAAACAAGCTGAATGATCTATTTTTTATATCGGTTTTGATCCATCACTTTAATAGGATTCTGCCTCACATTAAAAATATCATTAATTTTTAAAGGTAAAATCTCAATTAAACAACCTCCTAAACTCCCCCGGCGACTGATTCACCTTTTGCTTAAACAACTTACTAAAAGACTGCGGATGCTCAAATCCCAGTTCATATGCAATCTCACTTACAGAAAGATTCGTTGTGCTCAGACGTTCTTTTGCAGTATCAATAATTTTATTCTGAATGTGTTGTTGCGTATTTTGTTGGGTATGAATTCTCAATAAAGTTCCCAGATAATTGGGCGAAATATTCATCTGTTCAGCGATGGTTTTTACGGAGGGAATTCCGTGTTCGATGAGGTTTCCATTTTCAAAATATTGAGAAAGGACTTCTTCAAATCGTTCCAATAATTCGTGACTTGATTTTTTTCGTGTAAAAAATTGACGTTCATAAAAACGTTCGGCATAAATCATAAACAATTCAAGCTGAGCAACGATCAGTTCCTGTGTGAATTTATCGATGTTTGTCTGATATTCCTTTTCAATATTTTTAAACAAATCAACAATAATTTTCTCTTCTTTATCCGAAAGAAAAAGCGCTTCATTGATTTGATAACTGAAAAATTCGTAGGATTTTATTTTCTTAATCAAGGAAGTTCCCCAAAGAAAATCGGGATGAATCAGCAGTAAATATCCGGTTGGCTCTACTTCAACATCGGGCTTCATTTCAAGGCTTAAAAACTGAAGTGGAGAAACAAAACACAACACTCCAGAATCAAAATCATATTCCTGCTGACCATAATTAAACTTGGCATTCACATTCCGTTTCAGACCGATCGAATAGAAATTCTGTATCCATTTCAACTCCGTGTCATCTGTTGGGTAATTGACTTTACTGTAATCAATCAGGCTGATCAAAGGATGCTCAGGATTCGGAAGATTGCAGAAAGCATGAAATTCGGAAAGAGAATTAAAACGAAATGTTTTTTTCATAATCGCTAAGTTAATTTTTTTTGTAAAAAGTACAACGTAAAATATTCTGATGATTTAAACGACATTAGATCTGACCTAGGAAAACGCAGCGTTAAGAAAATGAACTCTGTGAACGTTAAAAAATTCTACTGTTTGAGTGCGAGATAAAGATTCTACCGAAGCAAAATATAAATCCGCACGAGTTTTAGAATTTTTAGAGAACAGAGTTCATTTTTTAGCGAAGTTTCCAGTATTGACTTTTTGTTTCTTTTATGTTAAGACAAAAGAAAAATAATTATATCACCGTAGAAAACGTAAGTTCACTCCATTTCTCCGCATCATCTGTAATCAGTTTAATCTTATTATTCAGATATTCATCGGTACCGCTTCCCAACAAGAAATGCACCGGCGGGTTTTCCACTTCACTGATGGCAATGATGGCTTCCGCACCTTTATCCGGATCGTTGGGTTGGTTTCCATTAATTTCATCAAGGTGAGCCTGCTCAGAATTTCTTGCCGTTTCGTATTCCTCAATTACATTTTCCGGTGTTTTTACCGACTCTTTGCTAAGAAAATCTGTTCTGAAATAGCCCGGATAAACCACAGTTGCTTTCACTCCGAAATCCTTAATTTCTTCTGCTAAAGATTCCGTTAAGCCTGCCACAGCAAATTTTGTTGCACAGTAAATTCCCCACCCCGGAAAGCTTCCTGAATAACCTCCAATCGAAGAAATATTAAAAATATGTCCTGATCTTTGCTGACGAAGGTGTGGCATCGCGTTTCTGATAACATTCAGGGTTCCGAAAACATTAATGTCGAAATTTTCTCTTGCTTCTTTATCCGAAAGCTCTTCCAGCGTTCCAATCTGTCCGTATCCTGCATTGTTGACAATTACATCCACTTTACCGAAATAATCAACACTTTTTGCAATCGCTGATTTTACATCTTTATCGTCTGCCAAATTTACCTCAAGCGGTAAAAAATTCTCTGAAGCATCTCCGATTTCTGTAATTAAAGATTGAGAATTTCTACTTGTGGCAACGACACGATAGTTTTGTTGTAATAATTTTTTAACTAAGGCTAAACCTAATCCTTTTGAAGCTCCTGTCACGAACCATACTTTTTTTGTTTCCATTTTTTAAATATTTATTGTTGTTAAATGATGGTACAAAGTTGCAAAGAAACATGGGCTTAAAAGTAGCCCAATCAACGAATGATGTAACCGAATCGTGAATGAACTTTTTAAAGTAATTATTTTTTTGAAAACTGATTTAATTCGTTCTGCGTTCGGATAATATCAACCGAAACTGTTTCACTATTTCCCAATCCCGGACGATCAGTACTAAACTGGTTTGAAATTTCCCAACTTGGGACGAGCTCAACTAAAGTGAGTTTGGATATTCCCGCAATGGGATGAAGGAAAGTAAAAAGAGTTGAGGTTTTCCTGTCATAATGTATATCAAAACAAAAAAGAGAAACCCGAAAGTCTCTCTTTTTTGATTTTTAAATATCATTTTTTTACCACGGACTGATTCCGCTTTCATCCTCAATATCGTTACTGTAAAATTGTCCGGTAGGTGCATTTTCATCCGTCAGCGTATGTTTGATGATGAAATTGGCTGCACTTTCCACAGAACCAGGACCGCTGTGAGCGTTGAAATCTGTTGCCGTGTAACCCGGATCAATTACATTTACTTTGAAAGGTAATTCTCTCAGTTCGTACGCCAGAACAATCGTGTAAGCATTTAAAGCTGATTTTGACGGTCCGTACGCTGCATTTTTTACGTGATAATATTTCCAGTTTGGATCGCTATGTAAAGTCAATGATCCCAGTCCGGAAGTAATATTGCTGATTCTTGGGCTCTCTGATTTTTTAAGCAAATCTAAAAAAGCCTGCGTAACATTGATTACCCCGAAGAAATTAGTTTCAAAAACTTCTTTAATGTTGTTAACAGATGTTTCTGCCGCAGTTTGAGGATGTACACCCAAGATTCCTGCATTGTTGATCAGAATATCCAGTCTTCCCTGTTCGTTTTCAACGATATTTTTTGCTTTAGAAATCGATTCGGGATTGGTAACGTCAATTTCTATTGCTTTAATATTTTGGAATCCCTTTTCTGCTAATTCTTTTACAATGTCTTCACCTTTTGAAAGATCACGGCTTCCTAAATAAACGAATAATCCTTTTTCTGAAAGTTGTTTTGCGGTTTCAAGACCAATGCTTCTGTTGGCTCCTGTTATTAATACTGTTTTCATTTTCTTGTTTTAAATTGATGATGTAAAATTCCGTCAATTAAATAGGATGGCATTTGTCATTTGGCAAAAAGAGATTATCCTCTATAAAATAATGTTTTTTCTGATTCTGCTTAAAGAAGATTGGGTAACTCCCAAATAAGAGGCAATGTAAGACAATGGAATTCTGTTGACGGCAGTAGGGTAGATCTCCAAAAACTTCAGGTAACGGGTTGTTGCATCTTCAGCAACAAGCGGACTTCTCCTTTCCACTTTTTGAATTAATGCCCTTGAAATAATTTTATGAACAATAGCATCAAAACCCACGATGGTCTGTAAAAGCTCCAGCCAGTCTTTTCTCTGGAAAACAATCATTTTACAATCTGTTACCGCCTGAACGTAAGCACTTGAACAAATCTGATTATCAAAGCTTTCCAGATCTACGACCAAGTTGTTTTCTTCGATGAAATATTTCGTGATTTCCTCACTTTTGTTGTTGTAATAGCAGACACGTAAAATTCCATCCTGAATGAATCCAACCTGTTTTGCAATTTTTCCCGCTTCTGAAAAATATTCATCTTTAGAAATGTTGATCTCCGTTGCTTTGCTTGCGATAAAATCTATTTGCTGTTGATTAAGGTTACCAAATCTTAAAATAAAATCAAATACTTCTTTCATCAACGCAAGTTAGGGAAAGTAATGTTTCCGGCATTTGCCATTTGGTAAAAAATAAAAAGAGAAACCGGAAAGTTTCTCTTTGTTATAATGAAATAATTTATTCTTCCAAAACCGGAATCAAATGTTCCCAATTCAACTGTCTTGCGAAATCTAATGCTGTTTTTCCTGTATTTGTCTTTATATTTTTATCGGCTCCGGCTTCAAGAATTATTTCAACAGAACTCAGATTTCCGGCAATGGTTTCTTTATGAAGAAGCGTAAGTCCGTTCTCATCCTGATGGGTCAATTCTCCGGGATATTCATTGAGAAATTTTATAAATTCTTCCGCCATATTTTTACTCATTGGATGCTCTACAAGATTTTCCGGATGTTCTTTTTGTTCGTACACTACCTCAATATCATTAAAATCTCCAAAATCCATCTGCCATGCATCATCATGATCTTGCCTTTCTTGTTTAGACATATCTGATCTCATTTTCTGAATAGTAAATCCACCGTAAGCTTTCGGTAAAGGATCAACGGAGGATGAAAATAATTTTGAAATTCCTGTTGATTTTTTTGTTTTTTGAGGCGTTGCAAAAAGCCAGTCGCTAATTTCGTTCAGACGAACTTCAACATAATCTCCAACCTGAATATTAGTTAATTCATTGGGTTCGTTAATAAGATAACCTTTTACGTTATCGCCGTCAAAATCTATTTCATTGATCCACATGTGTTCTACGATCGGATCTTCGGAAGATGGGTTTTCCTGAGAAAAAGCGACTTTCACGCAAGAAACCGTCAACGCCGGAATAATTCTTCTGTATTCCCAGGATTGCTCTCTCCAGAAATATTTGAATGTTTCCTGCGCTTTTTTGTACGCTTCAATCATTTTCGAATCTGTACCATCTGCAAAAAATATGGGACTGTTTTCCATTGTATTTAAATATTTTGTGATTTAGTTGTAAAGAAATATCGAATTTATTGTGTAAAACATGATGAATAAACAAAAAATGATACTTTGGTCTGACTAAAATACGGAAATATTTAAAAAGGAGTTATATAAAATGGTTCAATTTTGAAATTTAAATATCTTTTATGAAATCTTCATATTCATAATAAAACCTTTCAAAGCCATCCATTTTATCAACAAAAAACTCGAATGTTTCCTGCCATGTATTTTTATTAAAAATAGAAACTTTATGTTTTTCAACCCAAATTCTGCTGATTATTTTTCCATTTTCCAAGGTATAAAATTCTTCTTTATGAAAATCACCAATGTAATCTTGTAGAATATCTTCGAGTGACCAGATTTTGTTGTAATAAGCATCTCTGAAAATTTCATCTTTCATTTCGATATCTAAAGAAACTTCTGCTTTCTTGTTGTCTGCATAGAATTTAAATGAAAAATCCTTCACTTTTGTATCATACAAAATCCATTTTCTTGGAAAAGACTTTCCAAAAGCCGTCCAAAATTCTTTTTTTAATTGCTGTGCTTCCTGTTTACTGAACATAGAACAAACTTAATGATTAATAGGTAAAACTGCAAAGATGAAGAATCATAAAACTTTCGGTTACGTTTTTAGGGTTTAATGGCTCTTCGATTTTGCGATTTTCCCACAATTAAAATTTTCTTATTTTTGTTGTAATGCTGTCAAAAAAATCTCAATATGCTTTTAAGGCACTGTCATACCTTGTAGAGAGAAGGAATGATGGTCCGATTCTTATTTCTGAAATCGCAGAACGAAAGAAGATTCCGCTGAAATTTCTGGAAAATATCCTGCTTGAACTTAAAAAAGCGGACATTCTTGATAGTAAAAAGGGAAAAGGAGGAGGATATTTTTTCAAAGAAAATCCTGAAAATGTGAAATTGGCTAAAATTATACGTCTGGTAAACGGACCGATTGCGCTTCTGCCTTGTGTAAGTTTAAATTTTTACGAAAAATGTGACGACTGCAACGAAGATCACTGCAGTTTACATGACGTTTTGATAGAAGTTCGGGATGCTTCACTTAAAATATTAGAGGAAAAAACTTTACTGGATTTGATCGATTGATCTGATCCTTTTTTTGAATAATTAGTCTACTCGTTTGGTAGGATAATTATTTTATCTGATATTTGCAGTACTTCAATGAACAAAATTATGATTTCAAAAGAAGATGCAGATATACTGAAGCAGCTTTCAGCGGAAGAGGGATTGAAATTGATCTCAACAAAATTCTCGGAAGGAGTTGTTTTCTCCACATCACTTGGTCAGGAAGATCAGGTGATTACCGATATTATTTTCAAAAACCAGCTGTCTATAAAAGTTTTTACGTTGGATACGGGAAGACTTTTCTATGAACATTACGAATTACTTTCACAGAATAATGCAAGATATAAAATTAAAACGGAAGTTTATTTTCCGGAATCTTCTGATGTGGAAAAATATGTGAATGAAAAAGGTATCAATGCTTTTTATCATTCAGTTGAAAACAGAAAAGAATGTTGTTTTATCCGAAAAGTTAAACCTTTGAACAGAGCTTTAGAAAATGCCAAAGTCTGGATTACAGGTTTACGTTCTGAACAATCTGAAAATCGTGAAAATATGCCGATTATCGAATGGGATGAAGAAAGACAGCTTTACAAATACAATCCGTTAATTCACTGGAGGTACCAAGATGTTTTAGATTATTTGGAACAACATAAAGTTCAGGAATTGTCTTTGCATAAAAAAGGTTTCATCAGTGTGGGTTGTCAGCCTTGTACAAGAGCCATTGTCGAAGGCGAAAATCCCCGTGCCGGACGCTGGTCGTGGGAAAGTTCACAAAAAGAATGCGGTTTGCACACCCATTAATTCAAAATTAAGACTAAAAATGAGTACATATAAATTAGACTATCTGGAACAGCTGGAAGCCGAAAGTATCTATATCATGAGAGAAATTGCGGCTCAGTTTGAAAAACCGGCGTTGCTTTTCAGTGGTGGAAAAGATTCTATCACGTTGGTTCATTTGGCGAAAAAGGCTTTTGCTCCGATGAAAATTCCGTTTCCGTTGGTGCATATTGATACGGGACATAATTTCCCGGAAGCATTACAATTCAGAGATTATTTAGCAGAAAATATCGGTGCAGAATTAATTGTAAGAAAAGTTGAAGATACCATTAAAGCTAAAAATTTAACAGAACCTAAAGGAAAATTTGCTTCGAGAAATTGGCTGCAGACGCATACTTTACTGGAGACGATTGAAGAATTTCAGTTTGATGCCTGTATCGGCGGTGCGAGAAGAGATGAGGAGAAAGCCAGAGCTAAGGAACGTTTCTTCTCTGTTCGTGACGAGTTTGGGCAATGGGATCCAAAATTACAGCGCCCCGAATTGTGGAATATCTACAACGGAAGAATCAATAAAGGTGAAAATGTGAGAGTTTTCCCGATTTCCAATTGGACGGAGCTTGATGTTTGGAATTATATTAAAAAGGAAAATATCCAGTTGCCACCGATTTATTTTGCTCATGATCGTGAAGTAATTGAATATGACGGACAGTTAATTGCGGTTTCTGATTTCATTCAAATTGATGAAAATGATACGATTGTCAATAAAAGAGTCCGTTACAGAACTGTTGGTGATATGACTTGTACCGCAGCCGTTGAAAGTTCAGCAGAAACTTTGGATGGGGTGATAAATGAAATTATCGCATCAAAAATCTCTGAACGTGGCGAAACCCGAATTGATGATAAAGTGACAGAAGCTGCGATGGAGGACCGAAAAAAAGGAGGATACTTTTAAATAAGTAATGAACAATGAATAATAAGTAATGCAAAATATACTTCATATTTTATTCATTGTTTAAAATTAAATTATAGAAAAATGAGCGGTTTGAAAAAATTACTCATTATTAATAAAATAAACGTGGACATACTAAGATTTATAACAGCGGGAAGTGTAGACGACGGGAAAAGTACCCTGATCGGAAGGCTTTTGTATGACAGCAAAAATATATTGATCGACCAATTGGAAGCGTTGGAAAGACAATCAAAAAATAAAAATGAAAATGGGATTGATCTTGCGATTTTGACAGACGGTTTAAGAGCTGAAAGAGAGCAGGGAATTACCATCGATGTTGCTTACAGATATTTTTCAACACCAAAAAGAAAATTTATTATTGCGGATGCGCCGGGGCATATTCAGTACACCCGGAATATGATTACAGGAGCTTCTAATTCTCAATTGATTGTCATTCTGATTGATGCAAGACAAGGTGTGATCGAACAAACCAGAAGGCATTCGATCATTGCTTCTTTGCTGAAAATGAAAAATGTGGTCGTGGCGATTAATAAAATGGATTTGGTGGATTATTCTGAAGGAATTTATAATGATATTAAAGCTCAATATGAATTGGTTGCAAAGAAACTCGGTTTGGAAAATGTGAATTATTTCCCTATTTCTGCCTTTCATGGTGACAATATTGTTGAAAGTTCCGAAAATATGCCTTGGTATAAAGATTCTACTTTGTTGGATTTTTTAGAAAATGTTGAAATTAATTCGGATGAAACTTTTGAAAATCCTAGATTTCAGGTGCAGTATGTGATTCGTCCACAAACCGATGAACTACATGATTACAGAGGATATGCCGGAGCAGTGATCTCAGGTATTTATAAAAAAGGCGATGAAATTACCGTTCTTCCTCAGAATATTCAGACTAAAATTTCGAAAATTGAAACAGGCGGAAAAGAAGTAGATTTTGTATTCGCCAACCAACCTGCGGTTTTACATGTTGAAGATGATATTGACATCAGTCGAGGTGATTTTCTGGTTAAATCTGATAATTTGCCCAGGGTTGAAAATGAAATTGAAGCCGTTATCTGCTGGCTTGATAAAAAAGAATTAAATGAAGGGAATAAATATTTTATTCAACATAAAAGCAAGGTCTTAAAAGCAATTGTTAAGGAAATTGATTATAAAATTGATGTCAATACTTTAGAAAAAACTTCAACTTCTGAAAGCGTGAAATTAAATGAAGTGGTAAAAGTTCGTTTAAAAATTGCTTCGCCACTGGTTTTTGACAGTTTTGAGGAAAGTAATGCAACGGGAAATGCTGTTTTGATAGACGAAACGAGTAATTCTACTGTTGGAGCTGTAATGATTTTATAAGATGGTAATTTCAAGAAAGATTCAGATCAGGCTCAATGTTTTTTTTATAACGATTACCATACTATTTATCGGAATTTTTTCGATGTATGAATTGGGTTATCTGGATGAACTTTTTACCGTTTTAGCCAAAGACAATTATATTTTTTACTGGATGTTATTGGTCGGGGTATTGGCTGAAATCGTTGCAGGATCCATGGGGATGGGCTACGGCGTTATTTGTACCACCACGCTTTTATTTCTTGGAATTCCTCCGCATGCGGTAAGTGCAAGTATACATTCTGCGGAAAGTTTTACGACAGCAGCCGGAAGTGTGAGTCATATTAAACTGAAGAATGTAAGTAAAAGCTTAGTTAAAAAGTTGGCAATTCCCGCAATTTTCGGAGCGATTATCGGAGCTGTTTCCCTGACTTATCTTGGAGAATATTATTCTAAAATCACGAAAACTATTATTTCCTTTTACACATTGTACCTGGGAATTCAGATTTTATCGAATGCTTTTAAAGAAAAGCGGGATAAAAAATTAAAAAAAACAACCAATTTAACGAGATTGGGATTATTTGGAGGATTCATCGACTCCTTTGCCGGAGGAGGATGGGGACCATTGGTAACGGGAACTTTAATTAAGAACTCTTTTACACCAAGATTTGCGGTCGGAAGTTCAACGGTGGCGAAATTTATTTTAACCTTAACGGCAGCTATTACTTTCATTTTTACATTAGGAATTCAGCATTGGAATATTATTCTCGGACTTTTGATTGGCGGAATTTTTACAGCACCTTTTTCTGCGATGTTAACAGCAAAACTTCCTGTGAAAAGTATGTTTGTCGTAATAGGAACACTGGTGATTGTAATGAGCTCAATTACTATTTATAAATCTGTTTTTTAATGATAAAATCTGTTAAATATTGAAAATAAAAAGGTGAAGTATTTCATCAGTTTTGAAAATATTTTACATTTACACCTTTAAAAAATAACAATGAACATAAATGTAATTGCGCTATTCAAGTTTAATGAAAATTATCTGATGGAAGCGGTGGAACTTTTTCAGATTTTGGTAAGAGAAACGAGAAAAGAAGAAGGTTGTCTGCAATATGACCTTATTGAAGATAAAGATAATAAAGGTACTTTTTTCATGGTAGAGTTGTGGGAAAGCGAAGAACATCTGAATCGTCATAATGGGCAGGATCACTTGCTGGATTTCAGAAGAGATGTTTCTAAAATGTTGGAAAGCTCGACATTGGTATATAAAGGATTTAAGACTTTATAAGCGTTAAAATAGTATAATTAAAAATCTAAAAGGCTGTTCACAATTGTGGGCAGCCTTTTATTAGAAAAAATAGAAAGTATTAAAATTTAGATATTAATGAGATAATATATATTTTATCTCATTTAATCTGTAAGACAAAAATACATAATTATTTTTAATTGTTCTAAATAAAAATATATTTATTTCTCAAAAAAATACTGATCTATGATGGTCATAAATCAGTATTTTACAATGTAAGTTATTGTCTAATAAATCTTACTTTTTAATAAATTTTGATTTCACTACTGAACCTTCTGCCGTTTCAATAATGATGTAATAAACGCCTGTTTGAAGAGCGCTGATATCAAATGATCTATCTGATAATTTACCTCCGGCAACTTTTTGTGCTCCCGCAGAATAAATTTCAATATTTTTCGGATCTTTTTTAGCAACAAACTGTAATGTTGTATTTTCTGAATTTACGGCAAACTTAACTTCTTCTTTAGATTTTGAAGCATCTGTAACTGCAAGATTTGCTGTAACATCATATCTAACATCATCAATATCAACAGCTGTGTGTGGCGCAGGAACAGCATTTACAGTTTTAAATACAATATAGCTTGACGAAGAACTTGGAATTGATACCGTTATAGTCTGAAATGTATCAGATGTAAGCATTGTTGCAGTTCCTAAACCAACAAATGTAGTCATATCAGTTGGGCTTGAAGCCAGACCAACCTGAATAGTTACCGGAGCAGAAGCTGCGTTTCTACGAGCTTTAAAGCTAACACTCTTATTTCCTGTCGGCGTAACAATTTGTGGTGAAATTAAATATTGAGGAGTATTCATGTTTGCTCCTGAATAGGATTGGATATATTTATTTCCGGTGGTTACTGCATCATCAAACACAATCATCATAGGCCCAGGGTTACCTGTAGCAGTAGGTAGTAGAGATGACCAGTTGCTTTGAGGGAAAGTCGCATTTCCACTTGTGAAATTGTTAAAGTTTTCATTAATCGTAGCTACTTGCGCATTAGCAGTAATAGCCGAAAGCATCAAAGTCCCAATAAGTAGTCTTAATTTCATAACGTTATGTTTATTTAGAATTATTCTACAAAACTAATTAATTATTTTTAAACATTCTAAATAAAAATATGATTTTTATCTTGTTTGTATATTAAGATCATTTAATATGATATTCTTCTTTAATTATTAAACTGAACTTTATTTAGCTTATTATAAAAAATATATATGTTCAAACGCTATCATTTATTTAGCTTACATTTTTCAGATATTTTGAGTTTTGTAAAAAATCATGGTATTAAAAGTTGTTTATTTTTAATTGTTCTAAATAAAATCCTATATTTGCTGAAAATTTTTGCATCTATGAAGAAGAAAGTGCTTTCCATACTATCCTTATCCATGTTCTTTTGGATGAATGCACAGGAAAATGATTCTCTTAATCAGAAAAAAATAGAAGAAGTTGTCATCACAGGTCAATATACTCAACAATCAATTAATAAGTCTATTTATAAAGTAGAAGTCATTGATGCTGAAATGATTAAAAATATGGCAGTAACTACAGCTGCAGAAGTTCTTAATCAAAACCTTAATATTCAGATAGTACCTAATTCTGGAGATGGTAACTCTCAGGCAACTATTATGGGATTAGGTGGTGCATATACAAAAATTTTGATTGATAATATTCCCGTAGTAAATGACCGTGGTAGCGGAAATCAAACAGATTTAAGCAAGCTTAACGTTAATAATATTGAGCGTATTGAAGTAGTAAAAGGCGCAATGGGAGTTGAATATGGAAATAATGCAGTAACTGGTGTCATCAATATTATTACTAAAAAGAATTACAATAAGAAAATTAATGTTAATCTTTCTCTTCAGGAAGAAACAGTTGGTAAAGACTATGACTGGTTTAAAAAAGGTAATGGAAGACATATACAATCATTAAATTTAGGATATAAAATCAATGATTATTGGACAATAACTGCAGATATTAATCACAATGACTTTCAGGGATACCAAGGAAGATATAACGGTTATAAATATTTTTCGGAATCAAATGATCGTTTGAGAGGTTATGAATGGCTTCCGAAAGATCTTTTAACAACGAATGCAGCTGTAAGATACTCAAAAAACAATACTACTTTTTTTTATAAGGTAAATTTTCTGAATGAAGAGATTAATTACCGTAATCAGGTGGTACAGGATTTTCCTTTAGGGGGTGGAAACAGAACCTATATTGCCAATGATGAGGATTATTTTACCAAAAGATGGATTCATCAGTTTAATATTCAGACAAAACTAGGAAGAATCAACTATATGGGAGATTTTTCTTATCAGACACAGAAAAGAGACATTCAGAAATACAGATTCGATGTTCCCAATAGAACAGAAGTTTCAAGAGATTCTAAAGATACATACTATGAATCTAATGTTTTGTATTCTAGAGGGATGTTCAGTAATTTCTTAGACAATGAAAAATTTAATTTTCAGTTAGGATATGAATTAGATAGAACAAGTGGATTTGCAGCAGGTTCTACAGTAGCTTATAATCCTCAGGAAGCTAATAATATTAACAGGGCGATTTTCAGTTATGCTAATTTTATTTCAGCAGAATGGAAGGTTTCAGATGATTTTTCACTAAGACCGGGATATCGTCTTGCTTTGAGTGATAGATTTGATTCACAAATGAATTATTCTTTAACGGCAAGGTACAGTACTTCTGAAAAATCAGATTTACGAGCAGTTTTTGGTTCATCGAATAGGTTTCCTACTTATGAAGAATTATATACTTACGTGGTAGATGCTAATCATGATATCAGAGGAAATGAAAATCTTAAACCAGAAACGGGTTATTCCTTGGGACTATTTTGGGATTATAAATTAACGAATGCTAATGCATGGAAATTTGATGTAAGTCTTTCGGGAATGTATTTGGATGTACAGGACAGAATAGAAAATGTAGTAGTAAGCAACAGTCCTTTAAGATATACATATTTAAATATCAATAAATATAATTCTTTATTGTTTGGAGGAGGATTTAGAGCAAAACGAAATAATTTTTCTTTAAATGCCGGCGTTTCTGTAATGGGGATCTCTCAGGAGTTAATTTCGGGTAATGTCACTTCACCAGACGATTATAATTTTTACACTGAAGCTAATTTAGCTGTAAACTATACACTTCCTAAAACTAAAACTTTATTCGCTTTATATTATAAATATACAGGTACAAGCAAACAATTTACTTTGGAAGAAAACGGGAATATTTCAGCTGAACCGGTCTATATTCTTGGAGAGGTGGGAAGCTTTAATATGCTAAATTTCACTATTTCTCAGCCTTTCTTTAATAGCCGTTTTGAAATAGCCGCAGGTATTAAAAATATTTTTGATGTAGGAACAATTAGAAATACGGTAATTCAGGGAGATGCACATAATGCAGCCGCAGGAGACCAGAACCTTTTCTATGGCAGAAGTTATTTTGCCAGACTTAATTATAATTTTTAAAATACTGAAAATGAAAAAAATATTCATGGGATTATTACTGGGAACTGTTTTGATTTCTCAGTCATGTATCAACGATAACGAAGATAAGATTGCTGTTGCGCCAATTGATGGAGCTTTGGTAGATGTAAGTGTGGGAGGAGCTACTCAGCCGAATCAGGTGTGGTTCGACCTGAGCGAAAATAAAAGGGTCTTAACTAAAAGAACAGATTGGGATCTTGCTTTTTATTCAGGAAGTGCTTTTAAAGTTGTGATGAATTCATCTATCCAAATGGCAGCTGCGAAGATTCCAAATGCTACTAATATTGATGCGGTTACTGCAGTAAGCGTAGGTACTTTACAAACTCAGGTTCAGGTTGCTAATTTTAATCCTGCCAACGAAATTTATATCGATGATATAAAAGGAAATTTTCCTTCAGGTTACACAGCAATTGAAGAAGTAAAACCTTTGGAAGCAGACAATGGTGTTTATCTTCTCAATATGGGTAAAGATATTTATCAGGGAAATGTAGCACTAGGAGCAGTCACTTATAGTGGTGATGCAAGAGGTTGGATGAAAATTCAGGTTGTAAGATCTGGTGATGGGTATAAAATTAAATATGCCGCCCTTGATGATGCTGTTCATAAAGAAATTACGATTACTAAAAATACAACATATAATTACAGCTTTGTAAGTCTCAAAAATAATAAGGAGGTATTTATTCAGCCTGAGAAAAATAAATGGGATCTTTGTTTCACAGTATTTACTAACACAATTCCGGGATCCGGAAGTTATGTATTTGCTGATTTTATCAATAACAATAATTTAGGAGGAGTGGGTGCTTATGAAGTACAGGTAGCAGCACCCGAAACAGGTGTTAATGCTTACAATAATTTTAAAGCTTCAGATATCGATCAAGCTAAATTTATTTATAATAATCATACAGTAATTGGGGCTAATTGGAGAGGTACAGCAAGTGGACCACAAGTATACGGTGATCGTTTTTATGTAATTAAAGATTCAGACGGATATTATTTCAAGCTGAGATTTACCAGACTTACCAAAGCAAATACAGATGATCAAGGTGTTGCTGGTGAGAGAGGTTTTCCATCTTTTGAATATAAACCTTTATAATATTAAATAAATCAAATAATAATATCATGAAAAAAATCATTCTTGCCGCATCTGTGTTGGTAGCAGTGTATTCTTGCAAAAAAACGGAAGGCGGTAAAACAGAAAATAATACAGAAGTTTCATCAGAAATTCCAAAATCAAATAATAAAATTGTAACACTAAACGGTGGAATTACAGAAATCGTTGCCGCCTTAGGTCATGAAAAAGAAATCGTTGCAACAGACGTTACAAGTACCTATCCGGAATCTTTGAAAGCTACGGCGAAAGATTTAGGACACATGAGATCAATTACCATTGAGCCGATTATGGCAGTTTCTCCCACGTTGATTTTAGCTTCTGATAAAGATATTAATCCGGATTTGATGAAGAAAATTCAGGATTCAAAAATTAAAACTGAAGTTTTCAAACAGGAATTTACAGTTGACGGAACTAAAAAACTAATCGCTGAGGTAGCGAAAGCAATCGGAAGTACAGATTACCAGAAACTGAATGATAAAATCGATGCTGATTTAAAACAGGTTCAGCCCATTGTCAAAAAACCAAAAGTACTGTTCATCTATGCAAGAGGAAATATGCTGATGGTTTCTGGTAAAAACACGCCAATGGCAGCTTTGATCGGTCTTGCAGGCGGGGAAAACGCAGTCAATGATTTTGAAGATTTCAAACCATTGACTCCAGAAGCGGTGGTAAAAGCAAATCCTGATGTGTTATTCTTCTTTACAACCGGATTGGAAGGTGCGGGAGGAAACGAAGGTGCTCTTAAAATGCCGGGGGTTTCTCAGACAAACGCTGGTAAGAACAAGAAAATTATCGCAATGGACGGAGGTTTGATTTCAGGTTTCGGACCAAGATTAGGAGAGGCAGCTGTAGGATTAAACAAACTTTTAATTGAAAGCACAAAGTAAATTATACTTTTACATCACAATAAGTACCATACTGCTTGCCATTATAGCAGTATGGTCTCTTAATACAGGGGTCTACGATTTTGGTGGTAAATCTGCTTTTGAGGTGTTGAGAAAAGTAATACAGGGAGATGAAAGTTTATCATTAAGTGATAAGTATGTAGTCTGGGACGTGAGAGCATCCAGAATTATTATGGCAATTTTAGTGGGAAGTATGCTTGCTGTGTCGGGAACTACATTGCAGGGATTATTTAAAAATCCTTTGGCGACAGGTGAAGCGATTGGTTTAACTTCGGGAGCCACATTACTGGCGGCAATTGCTATTGTTTTAGGAGGATATTTCAAACAGTATCTTCCTGAAATGGTACAGTTTTCACTGACGGGTATTTCCGCTTTTATAGGAGCTCTATTGGCAATGATGCTGGTGTACAGAATTTCCACAAGTTCAGGAAAAACAAATGTTGTGATGATGTTGTTGAGCGGTGTTGCCATTACATCCATCGGTTTTTCCATTACCGGATTTTTGATTTATATTTCAAAAGACGAACAATTAAGAGATCTTACTTTTTGGAATATGGGAAGTCTGGCAGGAGCAACCTGGACGAAAAATATTGTATTATCAGGTGTTATTTTAATTGCTTATAGTATTTTATTACCCAAAGGAAAAGCATTAAACGCCATGTTATTAGGTGAAAAAGATGCAGAACATTTAGGAATAAATGTAGAAAAGCTGAAAAAACAAATCGTGATTATCACATCATTAATGATTGGAACTTGCGTGGCATTTTCAGGAACAATTGGTTTTGTCGGGCTTATCGTACCGTATATTTTAAGACTTTTATTTAAATCAAATTATACATTCATTTTGCCACTGTCAGCCGTTTTAGGGAGTATTTTACTTTTAATTGCTGATACAATAAGCCGAAGCATTGTGGCTCCGTCAGAATTGCCAATCGGTATTTTAACATCATTAATCGGAGGTCCTATTTTTATCGCTATTTTAATTAAATTCAAAAAATCACTGTAATGATAAAGGCACAGCAGATCAGTTATAAACACAAAGAATTTCATATTCTTGATGCCGTTGATGTTTCTTTAGGATATGGTGAATTTTTAGCCATTGTAGGTCCGAACGGAGCAGGAAAATCCAGTTTGTTAAGTGTTTTGGCAAATGAAGTAAAATCAAAGCAGGAGATTTTATTTAAAGATAAAAACATCAGTGATTGGCATGTGCAGGAATTGTCTAAACATAAAGCAAAATTTTCTCAGCACAACAGCAACGATATTCCGCTTGAGGTAAAAGATGTTGTGATGATGGGGCGTTACCCGTATTTCGATGCTCAACCGAGACAGGAAGACCATGAAGCGATGAACAATATGATGTACGAAACAGATGTTTATCATTTAAAAGACAGAGAATACAATACGTTGTCAGGCGGTGAAAAACAGCGTGTACATCTTTCCAGGGTAATGGCTCAGTTGCAAAATGAGATCGAAAAAAAACTTGTTTTTTTGGATGAACCATTGAATAATTTAGATATAAAACATCAATACAAAGCATTAGAAATCATTAAAAAATTTACTGAAAATTCTAATTCCGCGATTGTTGTTCTTCATGATCTGAATTTGGCAGCACAGTTTGCTGATAAGATTTTATTAATGAAATCCGGAAAAGTTGCTGCGTATGGAACACCTACCGAAGTTTTTACCGCTGAAAATATCAGCAAAGCATATAATTTCCCTTGTACAATTTGTGACCATCCTATCACGAATAACCCAATGATTATTTTCGGATAATATGGACAAAGAAAATTTAAAAATATTAGCACAGAATCTCGCCAATCCTCAAGGTGAAAAAGGCATTGAAATCGGCGAAATGATGAATGCTACCAACATCGGAATGACGCTGGAAAGCATTAAAACACTTTTAATAGAAGACGATGAGGCAATTTTGGAAATCGGTCATGGAAATGCCGCACACGTTAAAAGTATTTTAAATAAAGCTCAAAATATAAAATATACCGGAATTGATATTTCCTAAACCATGCATAGCGAAGCCAAACGATTAAACGAAAAGTTTAAAAATCAGGCGGATTTTGTTTTGTATGAAGGAAATCAATTTCCTTTTAAAGATAAAACTTTCGATAAAATATTTACGGTCAACACCGTTTATTTCTGGGAAAATCCGGTTGAATATTTAAATGAAATTTATAGAGTTTTAAAGGATAACGGAACTTTTGTTCTCACTTTCGGACAAAGAGATTTCATGGAAACTTTACCTTTCACCCAATTCGATTTTACGTTATACAATACCGATGAAATGGAGGAGACAGTTTCTAAAAGTCATTTTAAAAGAATGAAAGTTTCCGAAAAGGAAGAAGAAATAAAAAGTAAAACAGGCAACGAAACTATCAAAAGAAAATATACAGTTTTAACCATAAAAAAATAAAGTAATGAGCACATTAGTTAACGATTTAAAAGAAAAATGGGAAGCTCTGAAAGCAGAAAATCCGCATTTGAGAATCAGAAATGCAGCTGAAGCACTTAATGTAAGTGAAGCAGAATTATTAGCAACAAATATAGGTGAGGGAGTGACGATTCTTACACCGGAATTTCAAAATATTTTAACGGAAGCTGAACAATTAGGAAAGGTAATGGCTCTTACGCGTAACGAAGAGTGCGTTCACGAAAGAAAAGGCGTTTACCAGAATGGGGATTTCAGCAGTCCGCACGCACAGCTTTTCGTAAATGAAGATATTGATTTAAGAATTTTCTTAAACCACTGGAAATTCGCTTTTGCAGTGATTGAAGGTGACAGAAAAAGTCTTCAGTTCTTTGGAAAAGACGGATTGGCATTGCACAAAATTTATTTAACAAAAGACAGTATCGAAGCAGCTTTCGATGTGATTGTTGAAAAATTTAAAGCTGAAGATCAAAATCAGGTATTGGAATTTGAAGCAGTAGCTCCAAAGGCTGAAGAGAAAGCGGATACTGAAATTGATGTTGAAGATTTCCAAAAAGCTTGGACGGAATTGAAAGATACGCATGATTTCTTTATGATGACAAGAAAATTCGGGGTTTCAAGAACTCAGGCGTTGAGGTTGGCTCCGGAAGGTTTTACGAAAAAAATCGATACCTCCAAAGTAGTGAATGTTTTGGAAGATGCATCGGAAAAGCAACTTCCCATAATGATTTTTGTTGGAAACAGAGGGATTATCCAAATCCATACAGGTGAAGTGAAAAAAGTAATGTGGCACCAACAGTGGTTCAACGTTATGGATCCTGATTTCAATTTGCACCTTGATGTAACGAAAATCGCTGAAGCGTGGATCGTGAAAAAACCGACGGAGGACGGAGAAGTTACGGCTATCGAAGTATTCAATAAAGAAGGTGATTTTATCGTTCAGTTGTTCGGAAAAAGAAAACCGGGAATTCCTGAGCTGCAGGAATGGAAGGATCTTGTAGCACAGTTAGAAAAATAAATAGTTAAATGATTTTTATTAAGCCGTTTTGTTTTTTGCAGGGCGGCTTTTTTATTAATCAAAAATGCTAAATTGTAGAAGTTTAAATTTATTTAGCGTCTGGTTTTTCATTCTGACGAAGAATTTCAACTTTACTTTTGCATTAAATCAAAACAACAAAAAATTACAAAATAAAAATGAAAAATATTTTAACAGCGATATCACTTATGATTTTCTGTTCATTCGATGCACAGAATTTCAAAGCCTATCAATTTTATAATCAAAAAGGGAAGGAAATTAAAACGGATAAATTAGTCAAAGAACTGGCTGATTACGATGTTGTTTTCTTTGGCGAAAATCATAACAGTTCAATCAATCACTGGCTTCAGTTGAAATTGACGGACGCTCTGTTTGAAAAGAAAAACGGACAGCTTATTTTGGGTGCTGAAATGTTTGAAAGAGATAATCAGTCACAATTGAACCAATATTTAAACGGTAAGTTTGATGTTAAAAGATTAAAAGATTCTGTCCGTTTATGGAATAATTTCACAACAGATTATAAACCTTTGGTTGATTTTGCGAAAGATAAAAAACTGAATTTCATTGCAACCAATGTTCCTAGAAAATATGCTTCTCAAACCGCAAAAGAAGGATTGGAATCATTAAATAAATTAGATGAAAATGAGAAAGCGTATATTGCTCAACTACCAATAAAAGTAACGTTGGACACACCGGGCTATCCTGAAATGAAAACAATGATGGGTGAGCACGCAGACGGTACAAAAGTGATGAATTTTATCTCGGCTCAGGCCATAAAAGATGCAACAATGGCAGAATCTATTCTGAAAAATTTCCAGTCAGGGAAAACTTTTATTCATTACAACGGAAATTATCACAGCAAAGAATTTGGCGGAATTTACTGGTACATCAAACAGAAAAACCCGAACCTGAAAATGGCAGTAATATCTGTTTTTGAATCCGAAAATCCGGAGTTAAAAATTCCTGAGAAAGATTATATTCCAACAGATTTTAATCTGATTATTCCTGCAGATATGACGAAAACTTATTAAAAGAATAGAATAATTTATCCGTAGCAATTGGTCTTAGCCCGTTTTTTAATAGAGAAAGTTTACATTTGTTTTTACTAAAACTTATTTGCATTATTTATCTTTGTAAAACATTTAAAATAAATGAAAAAACTATTTTTGTTCTTCATACTTTTCATCGGAATAATCAATGCTCAAAAGTTGACGCAAAGTGAAATTTCACTGATCAATCAGGTAGATAAAAATTCAGCTTTACCAATTTATCAGACGACGGATGAAAATCAGCATAAAACTCTATTAAGTCTTTCTACAGAAATCGATCCGCTTGATAAAAACACGACAACTTTAGTTAATAAAATGAAAGAATCTCTGCTTGCAACAGACGGTGGAGTAGGAATTGCGGCGCCACAAGTCGGGATCAACAGAAAAGTAATTTGGGTTCAGCGTTTTGATAAGGAGGGCGAACCGTTGGAATATTTCATCAATCCAGTTATTATTTGGAGATCAGAATTGCAGAATCTCGGTCCGGAAGGCGATTTGTCGATTCCGGAATTCAGAGATCAGTTTTACAGAAGTAAAGTGATTCAACTGGAATATGTGGATCTGAAAGGTCAGAAATATTCAGAAATTGTAGAAGGTTTTACAGCAGTCATTTTCCAACATGAAATCGACCATCTTTTCGGGATTTTAATTTCAGATAAAAAAGAGAAAGAAGAAAATGATATTTATCAGGCTGTTGAAGCTTTTAAGAAAATTGATTCTTTGACAAGATAAGTTTTAACTATTTTGTGGTGTCCACATCTTCAGGAATTTAAATTTCTTCGGATATTCTTCTCGTGGACAAAATGCCAAAGCAACTTCTTTATTGGCTAACGAAGATTCGGTCAATAAAACAAAATTGGTCTCATTTTTCAACGTATTAAATTCAGTTTCGTTGACTACACAAATAACCTTTTTAAATATTCCATTCATCCATTGTATCATATTTTCATTATGCTCAAATTTTTTGTAACATGCTAACGAAGCGTGTGCCGTTATTACAGGAACTAATTTATCAGGAATATCGTTCTTTACAATAATATACATTTTCATACTGAAGGTTTTTATTTTTTATGTAAGTTTTAATATTTCCTTATCTGCACACAGGAAACGCTTTTAATTTTAATCTTTTTACCTACTTTTTTCAATAAACCTGTCTCAGGATTTCTTTTAAATACAACAACATTTCCGCTTTGTGCGTTGGTTGCAATCAGGAATTTTCCGCTTGGGTCCAGTGCAAAAACTCTCGGATGTCTTCCTTTTACAGATTGGTAACCGATTGTTTGTAATATTCCGTCATTTTTAATAGAAAATATAGTGATATTATTTTCGTTGCCACGATTGGAGGCGTATAAAAACTTTCCGTCAGGTGAAATATGAACATCAGAACTTTCAAAATCTTCTTTATATTTCTCAGAATGAGTGTTGATTCTTTGAAGATCGTTTAACTTTCCGTTTTTGTAGGAATAGACGCTTACTGCGCCGCCCATTTCTTCGATACAATAGGCAAATTTTCCGTTGGGATGAAAGGTAAAATGTCTCGGTCCGCTTCCTAAAGTCGTTTTAGTAAAAGGAACTTCCGCCTCCTGTAAAGGTTGTGTTCTATCGTTTTGAAATTGGTAAGCTCTGATTTTATCTGCACCAAGATCAGGACAAAACAGATAATTAAAATCAGGAGAAAAAACCGTAGAGTGGATGTGCGCACGATCCTGTCTGCCTTGGTCTACACTTCCTTCCGTAAACTGAAAATTCTGAACAAAAGGTTCAATTTTTCCGCTTTCAGAAATCGGATAAACAGAAATACTTCCTTCCGTATAATTTCCATTCACGAGCCATTTTCCGTTTTTGTGAACCGTAATATACACCGGATTTTCACCGCCGCTTTTTTGTTTGCTGATGAAAGTTAAGGTTTTATTTTTAGGATTGAATTCAAAACTGCTCACACTTCCTCCGTTTTTTGTTTTACTTTCCGTACAGGCAAAAACATATTTTCCATTTGGAGAAACCGTAAGAAAAGAAGGATTTAAAATCCCCGTAAAAGTTGTAACTTTTGAAAGTTTTCCGCTAATTGTATCTAATTCATACACAAAAATTCCTTCTTTGTTTTTATCCCGATTGAACGACCCGAAAAAAGCGTAGGTACTTTGACAATAGAAATGAAGAACAGTGAAGATTGTAATGGCGAAGGTGAGAAGGTTTTTCAATTGAGTTTTAAAGTTTAATTCAGTTAATGTCTTTTAGATTTTATTGTATACTGTAGCTATAGCTTAAATTAATTGTAAAATGTTTGCCGTTTAAAATTCCTGAAATTGTTTCTGTATTTTCTTCTAAAATATTCCGTTCTCCTAAATCAAATTCTTTATGATGATTGGGGCAGAATACGATTAAATTCCCTAAAATGCTTTGTCCCTCTTTAGAAACAGGTGTTATATGAGCTACTTCTACATAGTTTATTCCGTTATCGTTTATATTGGGAATGTGAGAATTGCAGTTTGGGAATTGACATTTATAATCGACAAGTTCTTTTAATACCTTAACTATTTTACTGTCTTTTCGCACAAGTTTTTCAATTTCCTGTACTTTTCTTTCTGGCTTAATCAATATCATTTTATTGTGTAATTTTTGAATCTTTTTCAATAAAAATCTCTTTCTATCAAGCTGTAAGCGGTTGTCTTTAATTTCATTTATGTAAGAACGTAATATTTTTGAAAAATCATGCTTATTAATATTTTGAAAACCTATACCAAAATTTCCACAGAATTTTTTAAAACTATCAAAGTCAGGTAAATTATTTAGAAAAATTGGATGTTTAAAATCTTGACCAGTTCCTATAGCAATTATTTCACGACGTTTTTCTTTGTAGTTTTCAATTTTAAAATAACACCACAGATAATAGTTTTTAATTTTATTTTCAGTTTTTCCTACAATTAAAAAGCAAGTACTGCCTTTAGCTTTTAGTACTGTCTTTTTAGTGGTATAAATCCATTCATGCTCTACTTTTTCAGTATCATCAAGTTGAATATAAGAGATTAGTGAATTAAAATCAGTTCCGTCAGTGGGAAAATAGCCTAATTTATCTGCGTTATGATATTGAATGAAAAAATTTTGACTGGTCATTAGTTTTAAAGTTTAATTATAAATTTACATTATTCCTCCGAAGTTTTACCATACAGCGTATTGCGATATTCAATGCCCCAATTGGCAATTTCGTCAATAATCGAGGACAGCGTTTTCCCGAATTCTGTAATTTCGTATTCTACGGTAACGGGTTTTGTATTGAGAACCGTTCGGCTGATTAGATGATTCATTTCCAGATCCTGCAGTTCTTTGGATAGCATTTTTGTTCCAATCCCGTCCACTTCTCTCAACAAATCCATAAAACGAAGCTTATCACCCTGGATTAACGTTCCTAAAATATGAAATTTCCACTTGCCTGAAAGGATTTCCATCGTGTCTTTTATAGCGAGAATACGGTTTTTACACATTGTAGAACTGTTGAGAATGGGTGCTTTTTTCATAACAAAATTTCTTTACCGTAAATTTAAATATTATTTTTAATAGTTTCCTACGGGAAACTACTTTCTAAAAGGAAACTGATAGCGATTGTAAACTCTGCATTATTTATTTTTGTATTATAAGAATATTGGATTTTATAATGAATGAAGATATTTTGATCATTAAATAGTACTTATTATATCGTATTAATTAGAAATATAGTTTAATGAATTTTTATAAAATTTTAGTAATAAACTGTCTTACTGTAGTTTCACTATCGTGTAGCGGACAGACGGACAAGAAAAATAATTTAAAAATGACAGACAATACAACGAGTAAAAATCCTCTTCTTTGCGATCCTGAAACTGGAGTATGCGGAATGCCTGAAACAAATGAAGCATCGGGAACTATTGTAGAAAAGACAGAAAAATCTGTTAAGGTTGTTTATTTTACAGATCCGATCTGTTCTTCTTGCTGGGGAATTGAGCCACAGCTTAGAAAATTAAAACTTGAATACGGAAATGATATTGAAGTTGAATATCACATGGGAGGTCTTCTTCCGGACTGGAGTTATAACAGCGGTGGTATCAGCAAACCGTCTGATGTTGCGCATCATTGGGATGAGGTAAGTGTTTATTATGATATGCCGATCGACGGAGATGTTTGGTTGGAAGATCCGTTAAATTCTTCTTATCCGCCTTCGATTGCTTTCAAAGCAGCGCAGTTGCAGGATAAAGAGAAGGCTATTTTATTTATGAGAGAGCTGAGAGAATTGGTTTTCTTAAAGAAAAAGAATATTGCAAAATGGGAACATATTGCTGCTGCTGCTCAAAAAGTTGGTTTAGATACCAATCAATTGAAAACAGATTTCGAAGGAAATGCAAAAACGCTTTTTGAAAATGATCTAAAATTGGCAAGAGAGTATGGTGTGAGAGGTTTTCCTACAATGTTTTTTGTAAATGACGGTGGTAAAAAAGAAATGGTTTACGGTACAAAACCTTATCCTTTCTACGAAACGGCAGTGTTGACGATCAATCCGAAAGCTGAAAAAATTGATTTCGCTAAAGATTGGGAATCTCTGTTTAAAAAGTATAATTCTCTTACTGCAAAAGAGTTTACAGAATTATCCGGAACTAATCGTAAAGACAGTGAAAGAGTCTTAAATGAACTGACTTCTAAAGGGAAACTGGAAAAATTAACAACAAAAAACGGAACACTTTGGACAAAAATTTAATTTGTCTTGATAAGCGTTTTTAGATTCGGACTCAACATCGGATTTAAATTGATTATTACTTTATTATAAAAAAATCAGCTTCCTCGGAAGCTGATTTTATTTTATTATTGAAAGAAATCTTAGTTATTCGTTACCGAAAGTTTAACTTCAATGTTATTTCTTGTCGCATTAGAATAAGGACAGATTTCGTGCGCTTTTTCCGTTAAAGATTGAGCTTCTTCGATGGAAACTTCAGGAATATTAACATCCAATTCCACAGCTAGACCAAATCCTCCGTTGTCTATCTGTCCGATGCTCACCTGAGAGGTAACCGTTGTTTCACCCGTTTTTATTTTTGATAAACTGATCACTCTGTTCAGTGCGCTGTCGAAACACGCAGAATATCCTGCTGCAAAAAGCATTTCAGGATTTGCAAAATCATCGTTGGCGCCACCTAATGCCTTTGGCATTTTTACTTCAAGATCAAGGATTCCGTTTTCGCTTTTTACATGACCGTTTCTTCCTCCTTTTGCCGTTACTTTTGTTGTATATAAACTTTTCATTTATTTTTCTATTTTTATTAATATTTTTTGAATTGTTTCTTTTAAATCGAGCAGGTCTTTGGTTTCAATACCTATTTTCTGCTGAATCTTCTCGGGAATTTCACAAGCCTTTTGTTGAAGCTGCTTTCCGTTGTCAGTAAGGAAAATTTCAACTACTCTTTCGTCTTCTTTTTTTCTCTTTCTTATAAGAAATTCTTTAGCTTCCAGTCTTTTCAGGAGCGGAGTTAAAGTTCCACTGTCCAGAAATAGTTTGTCTCCGATATGACTTACGGTTAATCCATCATTTTCCCAAAGTACCATCATCACGAGATATTGAGGATAAGTAATACCAATCTCATCAAGAAAAGGGCGGTACAATCCTGTGATCTCTTTTGCAATTACATACAATGGAAAACAAATCTGATTTTCTAATTGCAGCTGCTTTAAATTTTCCATGAGATTGAATGATTGGATTAATAAAATATTATTTTTTAATGATAAATTCCTCCATCGGAATTCTTACTTTCTTCATGTGTGAAAGGTAATCGTTTTCAATATCTCTATACCCTAAATACAATAAAGTCACACTTTTTAATCCAAGTTCGTTCAGTTTTAAAATCTCATCTACCACCTCGTTGCTAAAACCTTCTGCGGGTGTAGAATCAATTTTCAATTCTGCTGCCTGAGCCATTGCCAAACCTAATGCAATATAAGTCTGTCTTGCAGTGTGCGCAAAATGCTGTTCCGAAGTTTGTGCATTATACATTTCTTTAATTTTATCGGTGTAACTTCCGAATCGACCTCTTGGCAATTCTCTTACATCGGTGTGATGATCATATACTTTATCGATTTTTTCATCGGAGTAACTGTCCCAGGCAGCGAAAACCAACACATGAGAAGAATCTCTCATCACTTCAGGATTCAAAGCTCCTTTCACCATCTTTTCTTTCAATTCCTGATTTTCTACTACGATCACTCTGAATGGTTGCAACCCTGATGAAGTAGGAGCCAGTCTTGCAGCTTCTAAAATTTTATTTAAATCTTCTTCGGATACTTTTTTTGCTGAATCGTATGCTTTTACGGCGTGTCTCCAATTTAGGTCTTCTATTAATGACATCTTGTTTTATTTTAAAAATTAATTTGTTTGTGATATTTATTATACAAATATACTGCCAATTAAATTGTGTGCAATTTAATTTTATAAAATACTATTGTTGATGAAATCTATAATGTAAAAAAACTGTATCGGTTTGACACAGCTTTAAGTTCTTGGAAATAATGAATATTATTTTTTAATCAAATCACTTTTCAGAATAATATTTTTAATTTCAGTTTCGAAATAATAATATAAATCACTTTTCTCATTCATTTGGTTTTCCAGAATTATAATGCTCACATCACTTTTAGGAATATAAATGTTGAGAGAAGCAAAACCGTCTCCTAATCCTGTATGACCAAAATATTGAACATCCTGATCATTCACAATTCTGATATTATACCCATAACCCATCTTTTCTTTTCCGAAAACATCATGCTGAGACATTGCGGATGGAGTAGTCATCAGACGATACATTTTAGGACTTAAAATTTTTCCTTTATGAAGCTGATTATTCCAGATTGACAGATCGCCAGCATTGGTTATTATACCATCTGCCGGCAGATTTTCATTATCAATGAAAGATTCATCAACAGTACTGAAAACATTATTTTCAGCCATATGTCCGGTAACCAATTTTCTCTTGTTTATTTTTGAATAGCAAAAAGTATTTTTCATTCCTAACTGCTGAAAAAAGCTTTCTGCCAATTGAGTATACGTTTGATGAGAGACGTTTTCGATAATTTTTCCCAAGAGAATGTTAGATAAATTTCCATATTTAAAATCTGTCCCGGGTTTAAATAACAAAGGTTTATCAATATCTATAATCCCATGAGTATGATTTAAAAGCTGGTGAACTGTTACGGAATCTGCCCAAGATTGAGTAAGATTCGGTACATATTTTTTGATAGGAGATTGCAAATCTACCTTGCCTTTTTCAATTTCTTTTAACAGCAAAACAGCTGTTATTTGTTTTGTATTAGACATGATCTCAAACTGATCATCAGACTGCAAAGGAATTCGATCATTAATATTTTTTAATCCGTAGGCTCTGGAATATTGCACTTTCCCATTTTTTGTAATAAATATGACACCGTTAAATATTCTGGGATTTTTTACTCTGATTAAACTGTCTATTTCAAAAATATAGCTGGTCTGAGCAAAAGAGTTGAAGAAAGGAAAAAATAATAAAAAGAAAAATAATTTTAGTTTTTTTGACATTGTGTGTATTGATTTTTTGAAGTTCAAAAATAAACTTTAAATTCAAATAAGTTAATAAAAATAATGGTTTAATAATAATTTGGATCAAAAGAAAAACCCATCAGCTTTTGATGGGTTCTTGATTTATTTGGATTTTAATTCCGCTTCAAAAACATCAGTAAAGTGCTTTCTAATTTTCGCTTTAATATCTTCCATTTCTTCGGGAGTCAATTCTCTTTCCAATTCTCTTTTCATAGAAGTTACCTGTTTGTCTTTGATCCCGCAAGGAATAATGTACTCAAAATAACGCATATCGGTATTCACATTCAAAGCAAAACCGTGCAATGTTACCCAACGGGAAGCTTTTACACCCATGGCGCATATTTTTCTGGCGTAAGGTTTTCCAACATCCAGCCAAACTCCGGTTTCTCCGGGAGAGCGTTCTCCTTTTAAACCATATTCGGCAATGGTTCTGATGATCACTTCTTCCAGGTTTCTCATGTATTTATGAATATCAGTAAAGAAATTTTCAAGATCCAGAACAGGGTAGCCGACAATTTGTCCGTAACCATGATAAGTGATGTCGCCGCCACGGTTCACTTTCACGAAAGTGGCATCAATTTCTTTTAATTGATCAATTCCGGCAAGTAAATTTTCTTCATGTCCGCTTTTCCCCAGCGTATAAACGTGAGGATGCTCTACCAAAAGGAAATGATTGGGCGTTGTACTATGTTGTTCAGCAGGGAGATCTCTGTTTTTAATTTTAGTATCGATAATATCTTTCATCAGTTTTTCCTGATAATCCCAAGAGGGCTGATATTCTTTGATGCCTAAATCTTCAAATTCTACTACTTTATTCTGATGTGTGTTCATACCAATTTTTGAATAGACAAATTTAGTGATTTTTACGCTTTTATGGAATGGATGAAATCTATCGCTTTTTTCTTCCAATCTCTATTTTGTAGTAAAATATTCACAAAAGCGGTTCCTATAATTCCACCGTCTGCTTTTTCGGTCACATTTTCAAAATCTTCTTTTGATTTAATACCGAAACCAATCATTACAGGATTTTTCAATGGAAGAGCTGAAAGTCTCGATAAATAATCTTCATTTTTTAAAACAGTATTTTCATTTCCTGTTGTGGAAGAAGAACTTACGGCATATAAAAATCCTGAACTTAAAGAATCAAGATACAAAATCCGTTCATCCGAAGTTTCCGGAGTGACTAAAAACGTGAAATTCAGATTGTATTTTTTTAAAATTTCTCGGTAATTTCTTTCGAATTCAATGGCAGGTAAATCCGGAATAATTAATCCTGAAACTCCACTTTCAGAACATTCTTTACAAAAATTCTCAAATCCGAAACTTAGAACAGGATTAATATAACCCATTAAAATTATTGGAATTTTAATTTCATTTTTAATTGATTTTAGTTGGGAAAATAATGTAGAAATAGTCATTCCATTTTTTAGAGCCAGTTCGTGAGCCTGTGAAATCACTGGACCGTCGGCAACCGGATCAGAATACGGCATCCCAATTTCCATCATATCTGCTCCGGAATCCTGAATTAATTTTATAATATCAGCCGTATCATCCAATTGTGGAATTCCTGCTGTGAAGTATATGTTGAGTTTTTTCATATTTTAGAATTTAGAGATTAAAGGTGAGATTTTAGAATATTGAGATGGTAATTTCTAACTACTAGCGTCTAATTTTTTTTAAGTAAGTTTCCATATCCTTATCGCCTCGACCGCTGAGACAGATCACAATAATATCATTTTCTTTAAACTTTTTCTTGTCTAAAACTGCCAGGGCATGAGCACTTTCCAAAGCGGGTATGATTCCTTCCAGTTTGGTTAATTCAAAAGCAGATTGTAAAGCTTCATCATCATTAATACTGAAAAATTCTGCCCGTTTTTCATTAAATAAATTCGCATGAAACGGTCCGATTCCCGGATAATCAAGCCCTGCGGAAATCGAATGAGGTTCGATAACCTGACCGTCTTCAGTTTGCATCACCAAGCTTTTACTTCCGTGTAAAATGCCCAAAGTTCCCAAAAAAGTAGTCGCAGCCGATTTTCCTGAATCAACGCCGAAACCTCCGGCTTCAGCTGCAATAATTTTTACATTTTCTTCTTCCACAAAATGGTAGAAAGTTCCTGCTGCATTGCTTCCTCCACCAACACAGGCGATCACATAATCAGGATTTTGCCTTCCGATATGTTCAAAAAGCTGTTCTTTAATTTCTTTTGAAATGACACTCTGAAATCTCGCCACCAAATCGGGAAACGGATGCGGACCAACCACACTTCCTATCACGTAATGAGTTGTAACAGGATTGTTGATCCAATCTTTTAATGCTTCATTAACAGCATCTTTCAGTGTTTTGGAGCCCGAGGTTGCAGCGATTACCGTTGCGCCTAACATTTTCATTCTTGCAACGTTCGGAGCTTGTCTTGCAATATCGATTTCACCCATATAAACAATGCATTCCAAGCCTAATAAAGCACAAGCCGTGGCTGTTGCGACACCATGTTGTCCGGCACCGGTTTCTGCGATAATTCTCGTTTTATCAAGACGTTTTGCCAATAAAACCTGACCCAGCGCATTGTTAATTTTGTGTGCTCCGGTATGATTCAGGTCTTCTCTTTTTAAATAAATCTGCGTATTGTATTTCTGGCTTAAATTTTTAGCAAAATACAAAGGTGTTGTGCGACCCACGTAATTTTTTAACAAATCCTGATATTCCTGTTGAAAATCTTCAGATTCAATAATTTCAAGATAATTTTTCTGTAATTCTTCTACATTCGGATACAGCATTTCGGGGATAAAAGCACCTCCAAATTCTCCGTAATATCCGTTTTTATCGGGATTTTTATAATTTTTCATGAAATTTTTTTATTTTATGTATGTCTTTAATTCCTGCTTGCGATTCAAATTTTGAATTAATATCTAATGCAAACGGTTTTTGATTTAAAATAGCAAGATCTTTTATATTTTCTTCTGAAATTCCACCGCTTAAAAAATAAGGAAGGGGTATTTCTATTTCATTTAAAATATGCCAATCGAATTGTTTTCCGGTTCCTCCAAATGCTTTTGAATCGGTATCAAAGAGAAAATAGTTGCTAGTCTTTAATTGGTGATTAATGGTTTTTTGTAATTCATTATAAGATTGTTTGCCAATTCTCAGTACTTTAATAATTCCAATTTTCGGATTTAATTTTATTCTCAATTCTGTAATAAAATTTTCACTTTCATCGCCATGAAGCTGTATAAAATTCAAATTTGCTTTTTCAGCTGTTTCAATAATTTTTTCTATAGTTTCATTAACGAAAACGCCAACTTTTCCCTGATGATTGATTGTTAAAATTTCATCTAAACTCAAATAATTCAACACATATCTCGGTGATTTTTCATAGAAAATAAAACCAAGAAAATCTACATTCATAGAAATTAATTCCTGAATCTGATCTTTTTTTGTCAAACCACAGACTTTTAGCTTTGGTTGAATTGTATTCATTTTTAGTTTAATCAATCGTTAAATACATTTGATACAAATTCTTTGAATTTAGCTCCTGGATTTTCACTTTTCATAAAATATTCACCCATCAAAAATCCATTAAATCCTCTTTCTTTCAGGTAATTAAAATCCTCAATGCTGTAAATTCCACTTTCTGCTATCGATATAACTTCTTTTGGTAATAGATTCTTTAAATTCACAGAATGTTGTAAATCAACTTTAAAATCTTTTAAATTTCTATTGTTAATTCCCACAAGATCAATATTTGGATAAAAATGCTTCAATTCTTCTTCTGTATGGATTTCGAGTAAAACTTCTAGACCCAATTCATGAGAAAGTTCTGTAAAATCATTTACCTGATCAGGTGAAAGACAGGCGGCAATCAATAAAATAACATCAGCTCCCATATTTTTTGCTTCGTACAACTGATATTCATCGATCATAAAATCTTTTCGTAAAATTGGAATATTTATAGAATTTCTTACACTTACAATATCCTCAAAACTTCCACCGAAAAAATCTTTATCCGTTAAAATTGAAATTCCGCTTGTTCCATATTTTTCATACTCTGAAACGATTTTTAAAGATGAAAACTGATCGTTTATGATACCTTTTGACGGTGATTGTCTTTTAAACTCTGCAATAATTCCGGGTTTACTTTTAACTGAATTTTTTAGCGATAAAGTTTTTCTGTTGAAAAACTCGGAATCTTTCAATTGTTCAATCGAAATCTTTGATTTTGAAGCAGAAATTTCTTCCTTTTTTCTTTGTATGATTGTATCTAATATTGTCATTGTTTTACATTCAAAATTATTTCAATAACAATTCCAGACTTCTCAGCGCTTTTCCACTTTCTAAACTTTCTTTAGCGAGAAGAAGGCAGTCATAATAACTTCCAAATTTCTTTGTATAAAAAAGAGCCACCGAAGCATTTGCTAAAATCACAGCATTTTGCTGTTCAGTACCGTTTCCATGAAGAATGTTTCTAAAAATTTTTGCTGTTTCCTGCGTAGTCTTACCAGCTTTTATACTTTCTGGAGTGACAGAATTAAAACCTAAATCTTCTGCAGAATATATTTCTTCTCCTTTTTTAGTAATAATTTTGGTGTCGTGGGTCAGGCTTATTTCATCGTAGCCGTCCATTCCATGAACTAAGATGAATTCTCTATTATCATTTTGTAACAGATATTGATAAATTCTTGCGATTTCCAAATTATAAACTCCAATCATTGAAAATTTCGGTTTCACAGGATTTACCAGAGGTCCTAAAAGGTTAAAAAAAGTTCTTAATCCCAAAGCTTTCCGCAACGCCACAACCGATTGAAGAGCAGGATGGAAGTGAGGTGCGTGTAAAAAACAGATGTTGGCTTTTTCCAACTCATCATGTAGCTGATTAGAATTATTTTTGAATTGATAACCCAATTCTTCCATGACATTGGATGCTCCGGTAATTGTAGATGCTCCATAGTTACCATGTTTTGTTACTTTTTGCCCGGCTCCGGCTACGACAAAACTTGCCAGTGTAGAAATATTGATTGTGTTTTTCCCATCTCCACCAGTTCCTACAATGTCAATGGTGTCGCTTACATCAAGATTTACTGGCACAGCCATTTGCAGTAAAGCTTCTCTGAATCCTTCCAATTCTTTCAACGTAATATTTCGCATCAGAAAAATACTGACGAAAGCAGTAACTTCTGTAGTATTAAATTTATTTTGAGCAATCTCAATCATGATCGCTTTTGCTTCCGATTTTGATAATGTGTGGTGATTGAACAGATATTGTAGTATTTCTTTCATGGCTTAATTCAAAAGAAAATTTTTAATAATAATTTCACCATCAGGCGTTAAAATACTTTCCGGATGGTATTGAACACCATGGACATCATAGGTTTTATGTTTTAAACTCATAATCATTCCTTTACTGTCTATACTTGTAATTTCCAATTCTCCAGGAAAATTTTCAGGGTTTACCGCCCAGCTGTGATACCTTCCTACCTCTAAGGTCTGTGGTAAATCTTTGAAAAGTTTATGATCATTAGTTTGAACCGCTTCAGTAGCGACACCGTGATAAATTTCACTGAGATTAATTATACTACCACCAAAAGCTTCGGCGATTGCCTGCTGACCCAAACAAACTCCTAAAATACTTTTCGTTGGAGCATATTTTTTGATAACGTCCAATAAAATTCCGGCTTCTTCGGGAATTCCTGGACCTGGCGAAAGAACAATTTTGTCATATTTTTCAATTTCTTCTAACGTTATCTGGTCGTTTCTTATAACATCCACTTTTTGATGAAGAATCCTTTCAATCATCTGAACAAGATTGTAGGTGAAACTATCGTAATTGTCAAAAACTAAAACTTTAGTTGTTGGTTGGTTTTCTGTAGTTTGTATAGTGTTATTCATTTTGTTTTAATTTAAAATTATCTTTAAAGGATTAATTGTTTACCAACTTTTCTGCTTTAATAACTGCTTTTTTAAGTGCATTCAGTTTATTGTTAACCTCCTCCAGTTCATTTTCAGGAATCGATTTTGCGACTAACCCAGCTCCGGCCTGATAATATAATGTGTTATTTTTACTTAGAAAAGTCCGGATCATAATGGCCTGATTGCAGTCACCGTTTAATCCTACCATTCCGATGCATCCGCCGTAATAGCCACGCGAATCTTTCTCATACTGATTAATCAGCTGTAAAGCTTTATGTTTCGGAGCACCGCTTAGTGTTCCCTGCGGAAAGGTAGTGGCAACCATTTCATAAGGATTGGTTTGTTCCGGAAGATCGGCTGTCACCTCACTTACCATGTGGATAACGTGAGAAAATAGCTGGATTTCTTTTAGTTTGGTCACCGTAATATTTTTCCCAAGTTTTCCTAAATCATTTCTTGCCAAATCTACTAACATGGTATGTTCAGCATTCTCTTTGGCGTCGTTTTTTAAGTTTTCAATGGATTGTAAATCGATTTCAAAATCTCCCGTTCTTTTGAAAGTACCGGCAATTGGGTGTATAATTGCTTTGTTATCCTTAATAATTAATTGACTTTCAGGACTTGAACCAAATAATTTATAATCTCCATAGTCAAAAAAGAAAAGGTATGGGGAAGGATTGATATTTCGTAAAGCACGATATACATTGAACTCATCACCTTTGAATTTCTGCTCAAATCTTCTGCTTAAAACCAACTGAAAAACATCACCTCGCATACAATGTTTCTGTGCTGTTTTTACCAGATCAAGATATTCTTCATTAGTAATATTCGATGTTTCTTCTTCTGTTTTTTCAAAAGGATAAATAACAGAATTCTGATTTTTAATGATGCTTTCCAGTGAATATAATTCTGATTTCAACCCTTTTATCTGATTTTCAATAATATGCATTTCATCGTTGTAATGATTGATGGCAATCACATATTGATACAATCTGTAACGGAGAAGTGGAATTTCAACTTCAGGACTTTGAGCTTTAAAAGTAACATCCTCAAAAAACTGAACTGCTTCAAAACTTGTATATCCGAATAAACTTTGTGCCGTTTTTTCTATAGAATCATGAGTTTCTTCACATTCAAAAATGTTGGAAAAATCGTGAAGTATATCGTGAACTTTATGATTTGTAATTGATTGTTTAACAGGGTCTTCAGAAGGCAGTTTTACTTCAAATTCATTCAGGTTTTTAATTTCTATTCCAGCAATGGCATTAATGGCGATGAATGAAAAATTATTATCAATATTCTTTGAGTCCGAACTTTCCAAAAGAATGGTGTCTCTGAATTTATCTCTTACCTGAAGATAAATATTCATCGGGGTTTGAAGATCGCCCAATGTTTTTTTCGAAACAGTTTTTATATTTATTTTTTTACTGAACATTTTGTAATGGATTTATGTAAACAAAAAAAGACTTCAACGGTGTACGTCAAAGTCTTTATATATTTTAAAATTATTTTCTGCTGTAAGATTAGCAACATGACAATAACTTCAGACCCGACGAAGAGTTTGAAAGCCACCACCAATTTTTGTTGCTCATTATAAACATAAGACAAATGTAGATAATTTTTTAATACAAAAAATAAAAAAGCTGAAATTTATTTTTTCTCAAGAAGAATTAATTCTTTTCTTAATTCTTCAACTTTTACTTTATAATTTTCATCATCATAATCTTTCAGGTAATTTTCTAAAACAGAAATATATTCTCTGATGAACTCTTTATTTGTTTTATCAGCTTCGTATTGTATTTTTGCTTTGTTGATCGGTGCCTGTCTTTCATATTTAAGCAAAGATTGCCCTTCTTCAGATTGATTGTAAAGAATTACAATATTTTTTTCATATCCTGGAATATATTTTACCGGGAAAGATTTGCCAGTCTGCGGAATTCTGATTGCATTTTCGATAGGATAAATCGCTGCTGATGTTGTAGAAAAAAATGTGTTGGTGTATTTGCCGTTTTTTTTCCTTACAATGGCGTCATAATCATGGATATACTGTTCATTTAAAGTGGAGTTGGTCTCAATGTCGGAAGTGACGACCGCTGTACTTTCCACTCCGTATTTGTTTAAAAACCATGCATTTAAAAATTGTCCGCCAATTCCGTTTGCAATTCCTAAAGGCAGGATGAAAATAAGCAGCCAGAATTTTTTTGTCAATGATGCCAGTAGTCCAAATAACAAAATAAGAATAACGATTGTGTAAAAAACGTGATGACTGGTAAAAAACAGGATTTTTGAAATGAAAATCATATTTTAAATTTTGAAATTGTCCTTAAATATAATCATTATGAATTAGAGATTCCAAAGAAAAATATGGTTAAATGGGCATTTATCATGAGCCTGAAAGTTTATTTTTTTATATTTTTGCTTAATAATTTAGAGAAAAAAATGAAAAAAGTATTAGCAATCGCATTTATCGGAGGTTTATTGGTGGTTAACTGTTCAAAAAAGCCTAATCATGATTTACAGGACAGCAACACCATGTTGCCAGAACCGGATGCACCTACTGTAGTAGATTCTGCTGCTAAAAAAGCTGACACACCGGCTGCAACTCCTGCTACAGAAGCTCCTAAAACTGATTCGGCAGCAGCAAAATAATGAAAAAATTATTTTTGACGGGATTGGTAAGTTTACTTATTATTTCCTGTTCTAAAAAAGAAAATATACCGTCTGATACTACAATTTCTGATGTGTCTTCAGAGCCTGCAAAATCCAATCTTTCGGGAGATCAGATCATCGAAACACTGGATTGTTCGGGCTGTCATTCGGTAAATGAAAGAATGATCGGTCCTTCTTATAAGAAAATCGCAGAAAAATATTCTGAAAAAGATATTGAACTGTTGGCTTCCAAAATTATAGAAGGAGGAAGTGGGGTTTGGGGAAATGTGCCCATGTCTGCCCATCCTCAGGTATCGAAAGAAGAGGCAAAAAAAATGGTACAATATATTTTAAGTCAGAAAAAATAATTGATGACTGAAAAACCGAATCTGCATCCAAGAAATCTGCATCGTAATCCGTATGATTTTGATCAGCTGATTTCTTGTGTACCGGAATTGAAGCAGTACGTTTTTGTGAATGCTTATGAAAGTGTAACGATTAATTTCAGTCTTCCAAAGGCTGTTAAACTGCTTAACAAAGCTTTGTTGTTACACTTTTATAAAGTTCAGAACTGGGATATTCCCGATACCAATCTTTGTCCTCCGATTCCCGGACGGGCAGATTATATACATTACCTCGCAGATTTATTGGCTGAGAACCAGAAAGAAGTTCCAAAAGGATTTAAAGTTAAAGGACTGGATATTGGAGTAGGAGCCAATCTCGTATATCCCTTAATTGCCCATCAATCGTATGGCTGGAAAATGGTGGGATCAGATATTAATAAAGATTCTTTGGCAAATGCTGAAAGTATATTGAGCGATAATCCGGATTTGTTATCTGCAATTCAATTGAAACATCAGCCAAATGCTGATTATACATTTAAGAATATTATTGATTCTAAAGAAAAGTTTACATTTTCGATGTGTAATCCTCCTTTTCATGATTCTGAAGAGTCTGCATTAAAGGGAAATCTTCGAAAAACAAAAAATCTTAACAAATCAAAAGCGATTAAACCTCTGCTGAATTTCGGTGGACAGCAATCTGAATTATGGTGCGAAGGTGGCGAATTGGCTTTCATTTCAAAAATGATTCAGGAAAGTGCATTATATTCATCACAAGTACTTTGGTTTACCTGTCTGGTTTCAAAAAAAGACAATTTATTTAAATTACATACACTTTTAAAAAAGATCAAATCTGTAGAAGTTAAAACGATTGATATGGCTCAGGGTCAGAAAATCAGCAGAATCTTGGCATGGACATTTATTCCGCAGCAGAATCGTAAAGATTGGTTTTTCTAAAACTTGACTTAAAATTTTTAAACTGAATTAATTTTACATGAAATAAATTATATTTCTGGAAAAAGTCATTGACCATCAATTCAAAAATCACTAATTTTGCACGTTATTTTAAATAAATACAATGCAATTATCAGAACAAGAAATCATTAGGAGAGAAAAGCTGAATAAGCTTGTTGAAATGGGAATTAATGCATTCCCGGCGGAAGAATACAAAATTACAGATACTACAGAATCTATAAAACAGGATTTCGCAGAAAGTAAACAGGTGAAGATCGCTGGTAGACTAATGTCCCGAAGAATTCAGGGGAAAGCTTCTTTTGCTGAATTGCAGGATTCTACAGGAAGAATTCAGGTGTATTTTAACAGAGACGAAATCTGTACAGGTGAAGACAAAACGTTATATAATGAGGTTTATAAACACCTTTTAGATATAGGAGATATTATCGGAATTGAAGGAGAATTATTCACCACTCAGGTGGGTGAAAAAACAGTTTTGGTAAAAAACTTCACTCTTTTAACCAAAACTTTAAGACCGCTTCCTCAGGCTAAAACTGATGAAAACGGAGTAGTGCACGATGGATTCAACGATCCCGAAATGAGATACAGACAGCGTTACGTAGATTTAACGGTAAATCCTCAGGTGAAAGAAGTTTTCGTGAAAAGAACAAAACTGTTCAATGCAATGAGAAATTTCTTCAATGAGGCAGGGTATTTTGAGGTTGAAACCCCGATTTTACAGTCAATTCCAGGTGGTGCGGCTGCAAGACCATTTATTACGCATCACAATGCATTAGACATTCCTTTATATTTAAGAATTGCAAATGAATTATATCTTAAAAGATTGATCGTTGGTGGTTTTGACGGGGTTTATGAATTCTCGAAAAACTTCAGAAATGAAGGAATGGACAGAACGCACAATCCGGAATTTACGGCAATGGAAATCTATGTGGCGTACAAAGATTATAACTGGATGATGGATTTCACTGAGAAATTGTTGGAATTCTGTGCAACTTCTGTAAACGGATCTTCAGAATCTACTTTCGGAGAGCACACGATCAACTGGAAAGCACCTTATCCAAGAGTTTCTATGACGGAAGCGATTATCAAATATACAGGATTTGATATTACAGGAAAAACCGAGCAGGAATTATTCGATTTTGCTAAATCTATCGGAATTGAGGTGAATGAAACGATGGGTAAAGGGAAATTAATTGATGAAATTTTCGGTGAAAAATGCGAAGGAAACTTCATTCAACCTACTTTCATTACTGATTATCCGATCGAAATGTCACCTTTAACGAAAAAACACAGAAGCAAAGAAGGTTTGACTGAACGTTTTGAATTAATGGTTTGTGGTAAAGAAATTGCGAATGCATATTCTGAGTTGAATGACCCGATTGATCAAAGAGAACGTTTTGAAGAGCAGTTGAAATTAGCTGAAAAAGGTGATGATGAAGCAGGACAATTCATAGACGAAGATTTCTTAAGAGCGCTGGAATACGGAATGCCGCCAACTTCAGGGTTGGGAATCGGAATGGACAGATTAATTATGTTCTTAACGAATAATGCATCCATCCAGGAAGTATTGTTCTTCCCTCAAATGAGACCTGAAAAATCGATTCCTCAGATTGAATTGGGTGAAGATGAGAAAATTATTCTTGAAATTTTAAAATCAGGAGAACAAATTTCTTTAACTGAAGTGAAAGAGCAATCTAAACTTTCAGGTAAAAAATGGGATAAAGCTTCTAAGACTTTAACGAAGAATAATTTAGTGAAAGTGGAGAAGATTGATGAAAATGTTTTGATGAAACTGGTTTAAAATTTTTAAACGAAATATAAATAAAATCCTGAAATTTGTTTTCAGGATTTTTTATTTAAATTAAACTATAATCTACTATTTCACGTTCTGTATAAAACTTAAAATCGATGAAACTCTTTTTTATATTTCTCCTGTTTTTCTTTTTCGTAAAGCTCGATGCACAAATGCTTACATCGGTTTATTTTGCGTATGACATCTATGCTTTAGATAAAGAATCTCAGAAGAAATTAGACAGTTTAACTCAATTAAAATCCAACCTTAAATTTAGAATTTTTGGAAATTGTGATATTTCCGGAAGCTCTGAGTATAATAAAAAATTGTCCGAAAATCGAGCGAATACAGTTAAGAATTATCTGCAGAAAAAAATCAAAAATAATATAAAACTGGAAAGTGTTGCAGGTTTAGGCAAAGAAAAACAAATCAACGACAACAGTACAGAAATACTTCGTGGAAAAAACAGAAGAGTAGATATTTTTATTGATAGGGTTTTAAATTCGGGTGAGATAAAATCAGGAAAAGTATTTGCCAGCTTTTTTAGTATGAGTGTTGCAGCGATGAAGGTAAAAGATACTTTTTCTTTGCCTAATGTTAATTTCATCGGAGGTCGTCATGTTTGGCTTCCAAGTGCAGAAAAAACATTGAAAAAACTTTCTTTTATTCTAATTGATAATCCGGAGATTGTGGTCGAATTGCAAGGTCATATCTGCTGCGATTAAGATAATTTTGATGGTGAGGATCTGGATTTGAAAACATTTAATCTTTCGTGGACAAGAGCAAATGCCATCAAAGAGTTTCTAATAAAACAGGGAATTGATTCAAACCGAGTAAAAGCAACGGGACAAGGACATCTTAATCCTGTTGTTTATCCTGAACGTAAGGAAGAAGATTTTACGAAAAATCGAAGAGTTGAAATTGTTTGCTTAAAAAATAATTGGTAGGGTTTCGG
>Ga0308171_1000550_pt1 | contig 75497 bp, 82 predicted proteins | sample PhyGR1_FD_202135 | JGI IMG/M metagenome (GOLD analysis project Ga0308171, IMG submission 202135) | Phyllosphere microbial communities from UC Gill Tract Community Farm, Albany, California, United States - DLSLSG.R1 | ecosystem: Host-associated > Plants > Phyllosphere > Unclassified | place: USA...
CGTTGCGGAATTCAGGCGTGTGCTGTTTGCGGGGCTTCTTATTGGTTGATGCTGGTTTTGTCATGAGTCACCTCTGGTTGAGAGTTTACTCACTTAGTCGTGTGTCCACTATTCGCGGGTAGGATCATATCGTGTATGTGTATTAACAATATTCCTGGGGATCCCTCAGGGTTTAAGGGCGTCTGGATGAAAGAGACCATCGACTGAATATTGCCCGTTTGTCTTCAGTGAGACAGCGGGTATATCAATATGCTGGCGGTATAATAAGTACACGCTGCCGTATTATCTTTTTAAAAAAAGAATAAAGAACGTTAAATTAAAAAAAGTAACTATCACGTTAGTGTGTATTTTTTAGATTGGCCCTCAAACCTCTTCTCCGAATAAGCTAACCACCCTGAAAAGTCATATATCGCTGGAGCTCCTCTGTTTCCATAGATAAGTCTGTTCAAAAAAAGGCTTACTGTACAATAATTCTCCATATACAAACTACCCCCTATTAGATCACTATAATGTGGCGATTATTATCGGGAGTTCGCGGTGGAAAGAAGGCGGCCATTTTCATAATGGCTCATCCTAATTAAAAATTCAAACAACAAACTGAAAATACGGTCTTTTATTTTTCATATAAAAAACCGCATGATTTCATTGTGCAGACAAGAGTGTTAAAAACCGTCATGTAGGTAATTGTATGAAAACCATACAAGCCACTTCTTATCCATAAAAAACTGTAATGACATTTGTACTTATTTAGTGATAGTGGCTAATTTTAAAATGACCGGCGCCTGTCGAAGCGTCTAATCGAGTAGGGTTAGGTATAATCGTCGGGTCTCCGTCTCCATTAAACGAAGGGAGTTCGATGCCGACTGATGGATTTAATTTGGTCAGTCCGGGCACGCCGTGACTCTCGCTCATGTGCTTAAGTCCCACCCACGCACACCATTTCCCATCATTCTTGGTATGATCCATTACATTTACCGCAAAGTAATTCATGTATATCAACCTGTCTTTCCTCCCCTCTTCAGTTTGAAGATTAATATACAGGTCATCCATTGTCTTACTGCCGGCTCCGATTTGACTGGTTCTGGCGACAGAACCATCTATACATTCAATTTTAATTCCTTTCTCTATGAATTTATTAAGAACCCCTTCCTGCGTGAAGCTATTAACAGGGGCTATTTTTTCATTTCGAGTGTGTTTATTAAATTGTTCATCATAGTATTCTTGATATGTCATCTTTTTATTTCCAGGGTAAGGGTGATCTCTTGGTATTTCGACATATAGCGTTCTTACACCCGATTCGTAAAGGTTATCAACATTGTCATGCATAAATTTCATAGCAGACATATTGATATGTTCCTCACCAAATACGATGCCGTTATTTTCCTCATATATTTTGTTAAACAGTGTTCTAACATTGTTATCACCGGGATCTAAAATCGGTATTTCTGCGTCAGCTTTTTTATTTAAGTCTATTTTTTCTTTTGCCTCGTTTCTGAATTCTTCTATCGCGGTTCTTTTTTTTGAAACATTACTCCCTTTCACATTAAATTTATCGGCCTCTGAACCCCGGCTTGATTTAGCCGCTGACGGCCCAGGCTCAACACTTTGCTTTCGTTTCACCCCCCTGCCACTGCCACCACTTAATCTTGCGTGTAGCCACCCACCGCTGCCGTCAGAGGTAAGATGCACCCCTGAGCCGTAACCTGTCCTTGGATTGATAATCTCAACCGTGCCTTCATCTATGCTGAAATCGCCCTTTACCTGCAGAGGAACACCCTCATGCCGGATAAAATAGGCTCCCTGTGCATCCCGGAAGATACCGCGACCATTTTCGGCCAGGCCCGCCAGCCTTCCTTCAGGGACCGCAAACCGCTTTGCACTGACTGATGGTAATAAAGTTCTGCGCCCTGATGCGGATGAAGTAATGCCAGCCAGGGATGAAATCCCTCCCGCCTGCTTAAATGCCCTGCGTGCCAGCCCTATTCCGGCCCTGAAGGGAATAATGTCAAGAAGAAGGTCAGCGACGTCGATGCCAAACATCACCTGATTAAAGAGCGACTGGCTTCTCACTTCAGCGTTACTGACCGAACGAAAATCAGCGTGAGCCCACTGCGAGCCTACGGCGCTGTTGTACATCACATCCTGGGTATTCCCCTCCAGCGGAGCAAAGGACACCTGATGAACGGAGTCCGAGCCCCTGCCCTTCAGGATCCGCTGTTTTTCCTGCTCATCATTTGTGGTCATTCTGTCGCTGAAATACGTTTGCCACTTTTCCTGCTGAAGCAGCTCGCCGATGCCGTTTTCAGGATCGACCAGTTCGCGCCAGCTGATCCCGTCAGGAGCATCAGGCGTGTATAAAATGCCCGCTGCGCCATCGCGCGTGCCTGCAAGCATTACGCCACGGATATTCTGTCCTCCACGACCTGCATCAGTGCTGGCGCCCAGCACCAGCTGGTCGAGATACACCGGCTTGCCGTCCACCTCAGGGCGGCTTTCCGGATCCGGGTAATTCAGCACCGCATCTATATACTGTAATCCGCGCCGCCTGCCATATGGCTCCTCGCTGGATTGCCACACGAAAGTGGCCATCGCCTCTGGATTGTTCTCCGTTTCAAAAAGATGCAGGCGCATCACATCGGCGTTGGCGTTTTTCCACTCTTTACGCACCGCTGAGCTGGGGTCCGCGATTTCCGCTTTCATTAATGATGAATAGCCGCCGGCGACATCAAGCTCCTGAGCCAAGGCGTCAATCTGCGCTTTGCCCAGAGTGAGGGCCGCGCCCGTATCATCCTGGACGGGTTTCCCGCTACTGTTGATCAGCGGAGCGCTCATCCGCGTTTCCCGCCACGTGCCCGGAGTAACCTGCCAGGGCTCCTGGTTAAGCAGCATGGCCTGGGTAAGCGTCATTTTCTGCGTCTTTGACTCACTCACGCTTTGCCCGATACCCTGGCCGCCAATGTAAGTGCGGGTTACCGTCGTCATCGTCACCCACGTTTTGTCCGGGTCGATATCCCGTCCGGGCCACCGCACGCCGAGCGCATCACTGATGCGTGTGCGGGCGTAGTGCTCAAGTGATGGCAGCACCTTAAGCGCCGTTTTCAGCTTTTCTGTGCTTTCGTTTACCTTGCTGCGCAGCTCGTCATATTCCGCCCTGACCGTCGGATCGGCATTTTTTAACCAGTCGGGTTCCGCATCTGCGATAAGCTTACCGATAAGGTTCCGGTCTCTTGTTTCCAGAATACTTTCTGAAGAAAACCAGCCGGTAAAGTCAGCTGCGGCCTCTCCGGCCTCAGCAGCGGACTGACTGGACCTGATATCATCATCCTGCAGTGATAACAAACCACGGAAGCTGTGCTCAAAAGCAGGGGTTTTAATTGCGGTATGACTGAAAAAATTCACCGGCGCAGGCTCACCCGCCGGCAGTTCAGCGCCCGGGGCTCCCGCGGGGGAGTATTCGAGAAAGTGTGACATCAGCTGCTGGTTTTCGCTCACTTCATTCATTGACGCGGCATATTCTTCACCGCTGGCGTAGGCCATCATTCCCCGCCCCGGCAGCAGCATAAGTACCGGGCCTGCAGTTGACTCCGGTGATTCTGCAGGACTACTCGAGATGACCAGCGGGCCACGTAAATCAAATCCTACGCTGTTACTTTCGTCATGCACCGTCAGTGAAAAAGTGCCTGGCGGGTTTGAAGAGGGTGCGCTACCGTTGCTGTCAAGAAAACGGTCGAGCAGCTGTTTTGCCTCAGGCGGTAACGTGCCATCTGCCGTGCGGAGGGCGCCTTCATAACGACGCTGCGCAGCCATATAGCCGGACTGAATCTTTATGTTAACGCCGTTGTTTTGTTTCCAGAAATTATCCGTTTCACCTGAAAATCGGGTAAGGCTATCAGAACGCGACTCCGCAAGAGTGAGCATTAGCGACTGAGGATCAACCGGAAGCTTGTCTTCATCAGCAATAGCATCCTGGGATGGATAAATACCCGTAGTGCCGGCATCATAAACAGGCACACTGCCGCCTGAAAGGACGTCTTTATAGACGTCCATCAGCGTGCGTTTTGAGACAATGGAGCGCTCGGGTTGCCCGTTTTCATCTTTTTTGTCGGGGCTATCAACGTACTGAATAACGAAAATTTTTTCAGGGTCAACCGGCTGAGGCAGAGCCGGGAAATCAGAAGCAAGTTTATTAAGGAAAACCGAGCGGGAAATCGAATGTAAATCTGGCTGCTGGCTGAGGATATATTTCCAGTTATTCCGCTCCAGGTTTTTCATGTCTGAGAGTGTTTTTTGATTACTGTTATCATTTTCAGCAACGGCCGGCGTATTCCGCACCTTACGCGAATGGGCCTGCGCGTTGTCAGCAGGGGCGAGAGGAAGAGTGGAAATATTCATCTCACTTTTTTTATCCGGGACGCGCGACGGAGGGAGGGGAGGTAGCTTCATAATATGTATCCTGATAGTTTAGTCGGGAAGTGTTCTTAATTACGATTCAAAAAAACAACATGATAATCAAAATATAGAATCTTGTTGTTTTATAGGTTTTTTAATTATTTACCTGATGTAAGTCGATGCTCTTTCCGGGATCCTGGAGCTACAAATCAATAAGGTAAAATAAATGATGCTATAAAGAAACTGTCAGCATCCATTGATGCTTCAATTGTCAACTGTAGGCCCATGCTCTATTAAATAAGGCATATTATTTCCCTTTCTTTCTCCTTTATCTAGAATGCGTATGCCAAATTCATCATCACTCATCCCCCTCACTAAGTATTCATTTGGTGAGGCAGGATCATCAGACTTGTATATCTTGAATTCATCCGGCATTCTTTGAGGGTCAAATTTATAGAAATAACCAACTAGATCTGGCTTCTCATGTGGTCTTCTGTATGGGCCTGGAATAATATTATTTGCTACCGTTCTTCTTTCTTGACCATCATGTGAAAAATCTGTCATGAAAACACCCTCATTACCTTTAGGTATCTTTCGATGTTTATCCTTTGTAGAATAATTCAGTATAGGATCTGCGCCTCTCGTCGAGTCATATGTTCTTTGTCTTGTGTAATGATATAACTCATTAGGATATTGATCTCTTGACAAGAGCACCATTCGCTCAAGCGGAGGTCGAAGCCTGGTTGGTGCCTGAGGTGCCTGAGGTGCCTGAGGTGCCTGAGGTGCCTGAGGTGCCTGAGGTGCCTGAGGTGTTGTGGCTTTTTCATAAGCCGCGTTATGCTTTTTCATAAACGCAGGGCTCAAATTATCTTCACCCAGTTTTTCTACAATTTTAAATGCTCTTGCGTTTCCTAGGCTCTCATTTATGGCACCACTCTGAATTTCAATCGCAATAAGTTCTCTAAGATATATATTTAATTGCTGTGGAGTTAATTCATTTAGTTCAGTTTTTCTTTGTGCTCGCTCAAGTAGTCTTTCGTCGATTTCTATATCGGCCTCTGAACCCCGGCTTGATTTAGCCGCTGACGGCCCAGGCTCAACACTTTGCTTTCGTTTCACCCCCCTGCCACTGCCACCACTTAATCTTGCGTGTAGCCACCCACCGCTGCCGTCAGAGGTAAGATGCACCCCTGAGCCGTAACCTGTCCTTGGATTGATAATCTCAACCGTGCCTTCATCTATGCTGAAATCGCCCTTTACCTGCAGAGGAACACCCTCATGCCGGATAAAATAGGCTCCCTGTGCATCCCGGAAGATACCGCGACCATTTTCGGCCAGGCCCGCCAGCCTTCCTTCAGGGACCGCAAACCGCTTTGCACTGACTGATGGTAATAAAGTTCTGCGCCCTGATGCGGATGAAGTAATGCCAGCCAGGGATGAAATCCCTCCCGCCTGCTTAAATGCCCTGCGTGCCAGCCCTATTCCGGCCCTGAAGGGAATAATGTCAAGAAGAAGGTCAGCGACGTCGATGCCAAACATCACCTGATTAAAGAGCGACTGGCTTCTCACTTCAGCGTTACTGACCGAACGAAAATCAGCGTGAGCCCACTGCGAGCCTACGGCGCTGTTGTACATCACATCCTGGGTATTCCCCTCCAGCGGAGCAAAGGACACCTGATGAACGGAGTCCGAGCCCCTGCCCTTCAGGATCCGCTGTTTTTCCTGCTCATCATTTGTGGTCATTCTGTCGCTGAAATACGTTTGCCACTTTTCCTGCTGAAGCAGCTCGCCGATGCCGTTTTCAGGATCGACCAGTTCGCGCCAGCTGATCCCGTCAGGAGCATCAGGCGTGTATAAAATGCCCGCTGCGCCATCGCGCGTGCCTGCAAGCATTACGCCACGGATATTCTGTCCTCCACGACCTGCATCAGTGCTGGCGCCCAGCACCAGCTGGTCGAGATACACCGGCTTGCCGTCCACCTCAGGGCGGCTTTCCGGATCCGGGTAATTCAGCACCGCATCTATATACTGTAATCCGCGCCGCCTGCCATATGGCTCCTCGCTGGATTGCCACACGAAAGTGGCCATCGCCTCTGGATTGTTCTCCGTTTCAAAAAGATGCAGGCGCATCACATCGGCGTTGGCGTTTTTCCACTCTTTACGCACCGCTGAGCTGGGGTCCGCGATTTCCGCTTTCATTAATGATGAATAGCCGCCGGCGACATCAAGCTCCTGAGCCAAGGCGTCAATCTGCGCTTTGCCCAGAGTGAGGGCCGCGCCCGTATCATCCTGGACGGGTTTCCCGCTACTGTTGATCAGCGGAGCGCTCATCCGCGTTTCCCGCCACGTGCCCGGAGTAACCTGCCAGGGCTCCTGGTTAAGCAGCATGGCCTGGGTAAGCGTCATTTTCTGCGTCTTTGACTCACTCACGCTTTGCCCGATACCCTGGCCGCCAATGTAAGTGCGGGTTACCGTCGTCATCGTCACCCACGTTTTGTCCGGGTCGATATCCCGTCCGGGCCACCGCACGCCGAGCGCATCACTGATGCGTGTGCGGGCGTAGTGCTCAAGTGATGGCAGCACCTTAAGCGCCGTTTTCAGCTTTTCTGTGCTTTCGTTTACCTTGCTGCGCAGCTCGTCATATTCCGCCCTGACCGTCGGATCGGCATTTTTTAACCAGTCGGGTTCCGCATCTGCGATAAGCTTACCGATAAGGTTCCGGTCTCTTGTTTCCAGAATACTTTCTGAAGAAAACCAGCCGGTAAAGTCAGCTGCGGCCTCTCCGGCCTCAGCAGCGGACTGACTGGACCTGATATCATCATCCTGCAGTGATAACAAACCACGGAAGCTGTGCTCAAAAGCAGGGGTTTTAATTGCGGTATGACTGAAAAAATTCACCGGCGCAGGCTCACCCGCCGGCAGTTCAGCGCCCGGGGCTCCCGCGGGGGAGTATTCGAGAAAGTGTGACATCAGCTGCTGGTTTTCGCTCACTTCATTCATTGACGCGGCATATTCTTCACCGCTGGCGTAGGCCATCATTCCCCGCCCCGGCAGCAGCATAAGTACCGGGCCTGCAGTTGACTCCGGTGATTCTGCAGGACTACTCGAGATGACCAGCGGGCCACGTAAATCAAATCCTACGCTGTTACTTTCGTCATGCACCGTCAGTGAAAAAGTGCCTGGCGGGTTTGAAGAGGGTGCGCTACCGTTGCTGTCAAGAAAACGGTCGAGCAGCTGTTTTGCCTCAGGCGGTAACGTGCCATCTGCCGTGCGGAGGGCGCCTTCATAACGACGCTGCGCAGCCATATAGCCGGACTGAATCTTTATGTTAACGCCGTTGTTTTGTTTCCAGAAATTATCCGTTTCACCTGAAAATCGGGTAAGGCTATCAGAACGCGACTCCGCAAGAGTGAGCATTAGCGACTGAGGATCAACCGGAAGCTTGTCTTCATCAGCAATAGCATCCTGGGATGGATAAATACCCGTAGTGCCGGCATCATAAACAGGCACACTGCCGCCTGAAAGGACGTCTTTATAGACGTCCATCAGCGTGCGTTTTGAGACAATGGAGCGCTCGGGTTGCCCGTTTTCATCTTTTTTGTCGGGGCTATCAACGTACTGAATAACGAAAATTTTTTCAGGGTCAACCGGCTGAGGCAGAGCCGGGAAATCAGAAGCAAGTTTATTAAGGAAAACCGAGCGGGAAATCGAATGTAAATCTGGCTGCTGGCTGAGGATATATTTCCAGTTATTCCGCTCCAGGTTTTTCATGTCTGAGAGTGTTTTTTGATTACTGTTATCATTTTCAGCAACGGCCGGCGTATTCCGCACCTTACGCGAATGGGCCTGCGCGTTGTCAGCAGGGGCGAGAGGAAGAGTGGAAATATTCATCTCACTTTTTTTATCCGGGACGCGCGACGGAGGGAGGGGAGGTAGCTTCATAATATGTATCCTGATAGTTGAAATAATAAAACTCTGTAACAAGATGAATCACTGACTCGTCACCTCAATATTCTGGAGTAAGCATTCATTTATCACGTTTTTGTGGAGTCAGCTTTTGATTGAATACGTCTTCAACAAAAATAAAGGTGACTCTATCGAGTACCCAAGAGTGCAAAAAAAGAAGAGCAATAATTATGTTGTTTAAAAGATGTGTTTTTAATGAGTGCTGCAACACATAAAAATTAAAAGATATAATGTAGCGGTCAACAAAAACTGGCCACAGCTTTAGAGTTTTTCCAGAACAATCGTTCTGATTCATTCGGCGTCAAACCACCATTATATTGATGAGGTCTGAGCTGGCTGTAATATCCTGTGATGTAATTCGTTATTGCCGTGCTGGCTTCGCTAAAATTCGCGTAGCCATTATCCGGTACCCACTCTGTTTTCAGGCTTCTGAAGAATCGTTCCATTGGGCTGTTATCCCAGCAATTTCCCCGGCGACTCAGGCTTTGCTTTATCTGATATCTCCACAGTAACTGCCTGAAATTCCTGCTGGTATAGTGGCTGCCTTGGTCCGAGTGATACAGTAAATTAGCCGGCTTTCCTCGCGCTTCCCAGGCCATGGACAGCGCTTTAGCTGTCAGTGCAGAATCCGGGAAAAATGACATCGCCCAGCCAACCGGTTTACGGGAAAACAAATCGAGTACAACAGCCAGATAAGCCCAGCGTTTTCCCGTCCAGATATAAGTCACATCACCGCACCAGGCCTGATTAGGCTCGGTAACAGCAAACTGGCGATCCAGATAATTAGGGATCTCAATGTGCTCCTTAGACGCCTTCTTATAACGATGGCCAGGTTGCTGACAGCTGATAATATTGAGCGCTTTCATTAGCTTTGTTGCCCGCCAGCGGCTCAGTTTTATACCTTTGGTGGTGACCATCGCGGCAATGCTTCGCGCTCCTGCTGAGCCGTTACTTTCGCGATAAACTTCACGCACAAGGCTCAGTAATGCCACTCTCGTGGCGTCAGGCTTCCTGGGCTGCCGCCAGTATTTATAACTGCTGCGATGAACCCCAAACACGTTGCACACAACGGCAACAGGAAACCGCGCCCTGAGTTTCTCAACTAATGAGAATTGTTCAGGGAGTCTGACATCAAGAGCGCGGTAGCCTTTTTTAATATATCCCTTTCCATTTCAACGCGTTGAAGTCTTTTCTTTAGCTCGCGTATTTCAATCTGCTCAGGTGTCATGGGTGAAGCAGTGGGTGATTTTCCCGCTCGCTCTTCTTTCAGTTGTCGAACCCATTTGTCCATTGTGGATTTGCCGACGTTCATTGCCGTAGCAGCGGCGGCAACGGTGTAATGCTGATCGAGTACAAGCTGGGCAGCTTCGAGGCGAAACTCGGGGCTAAAATTGCGTCTGTTACGTCCGGTCATAATGTCACCTGTTTTGACTATGAGGTGATGATATCACCTCTATTCAGGTGGCCAAATTCACTATGCCACTACATAATGGCATCTCAAGGATGTGAGAATGCCATCAGGAAATAGATTTATGTCAGCCTTTTGCATCCATCTATTTAGTACTGTAATAAAACTCATGAGAAGGGTAATAATCAAGTTCATAGATGGCTGGGTTATTCATAAACTCATCCAGATCATACGTAACTTCATCCTGTTTATCATCTGGATTGCCGCCCTTATAAGTTTCGGTGTAAGGGGCTAAGTTTTTTATCTCATATTCTTTAGCTTTAAGCGTATCTTCACTCCAGTGAAGTTTGATGAACTCTTCTTCAGGGATATTTGCACATGAAAGCGGTCCGCCAATGTAAGGATCAATTACCATCCGTTCGTTATCCAACATAACTGTGATATATACATGATAATGTCCCAACCACCTAGGTTCGTCTTCACCTTGTGGATGAAGGACAATTTTGCTATTCGGGGGAGCATCATCTTTCAACTTAATTACCCTCACTTCTACTTTATCTTTGAGGCTATCCCATAATGCTTTGTCCTTCTGCATAACTTTTAATACTTCTTGAGCCTTTGTATCACAGGCATCCACCTTATCTGCCGCCTTTTTAAAATCGCTTTTCATATTTTGCAGTCTATTCTGCATTTCCGCATCGCTCTCCCCCCCTCTTAGACCCAAGCTGTCCTTGACCCATTTGTTGCCATTCCACCTGACTTTGTCTGCAGGTACGTCCGGATGAGCTGGATTGACCACCCGCACAGCGCCGCCGTTTTCTGCCCTGACTTCATACACCATCGGCGTTTCGCCCGCGTAGCCCCTCTCACGGATGTACATCCTGTCGTTCAGCGCATAAAAGTCCCCTGTCGCATTGCCCGGCGGTGTGGCTCTCTGGGCACTGCTAAGGTCAACATTCACCGCCCAGTCTCTCTTAAGCCATCCCGTCTCAAACGCGCTGCTGTGCCTTTCTGCAGCACCAGCAGAACCCGCAGCATCTGCCATGTTACCAAACGCTTTCAGCCCCAGACGGTCCAGTCTGCCCTTTGCACCGCCAGCCACCCCTTTCAGAACTCTTGGGATCTTTTTACCTGCATAGCGCAGTCCACTTCCGATGGCTTTGACGCCGCCGGTGATGTCGACCACGTTGAGTAAGCCCAGCGCCCCTGTCACCAGTGCGCCGCCACGATCTCCCGTGGCCCCCTCATTCACCGCCTCATACCCGTCATTAATCAGTGAGACCACCCCCAGACCCGCACCCACGATCACGGCTGCAGGCCCCGACGCCATGGCCAGTGACAGTACCAGGCCATCTACCGCGTCCGCCGCCACTTCTCTTATCATTTCCCAGCGGCTGATCGTCTCCTCATCAGCGTCGGCAATTCTTGTTTCTACCATCTCGCTGTACAGGTCATAGTTATCGACTACGGCATAACCCGCCCGGGCACCCTGAGGTGAGCTGCCTCTCAACATAGCCTCAAATGACGCGTCCAGCTTGTTCGTATCGGCGAGGGCGACCTTTTGAGCCACGGTATCCCGCGCCGCCTGCGATTGCGATATCAGTGCATCAAAATCGCCAGCTGCGAACACATGCCTGCCGTTGATGGCCTCAGGGGTGTAAACATACTGCCGTGGAGGGAACTCTGCCCCGGTCCTTGCTGGCTGGCTGTCATTGAGCGTAAACATCACCATTCCCGGCACGCGGACATTGCCTACGGTCAGCGGCGCCATAAAGTCATAATCGGATGTTGCGCTCGCCGGAAAGCCCGCGAGCAGGCGTTCAATACGCTGTGCGTCACCGGCAGGCAGGGTTCCTTCTGCAGACTGCGCGCTGCTGTTCTGCGCCATCTTCAGCGCAAGCTGCATTTTCGACACCTCCAGCATGTTCCACGCGTTGCGCAGCTTGCGGCTTTCGGGCAGTGTGAGGTCGTTTTTTTTACTCAGCACCTGCTGATAATCGGTGCCGGGGTAGCCTGCTTTCAGGGCTTGGTCGATCCCGTTTTTCACCTCCGGCTGATTCAGCCTGACGTACATCTGCATGGCGGTGTGCAGCGCCTGCCGGCTCTCCTGTGTCAGGGTGGCAATGTAGCGTTCATCCGCGGTTGCCGGTTTTGCCCCGCTCGGGGTGTTGACAGCTCGGCTCAGCGTGTCGGCAAAAGTGGTTTTTTCCGTCCGGGTCAGCGCGCTGACGTAGTTATCGTCGGTTACGGCGGTTGGCAGAATCTCCATATTGGTGGCGAAATCTGCGCTGCCCGACTCCCTGCGGCGCAGATATGCCGCGAATTCAGTGAGTGTCCCGATATTTTTTCCGCTGGGCGGACGGATAACAAACGCATCCGGGTCAAAGTCTCTGGCGTTCCCGATCACCCCTCTTTCCTGAAGAAATTTTCCGTACTCATCCCGATTTTGCATCCACGTCCGCGTATACTCAAGCAGGGAGGGCATGCCGTACTGGTCTCTGGCGCGTTCCCAGTTTCCGTGCAGGTTGATAACGCGAACAGCGGCGTCCCGGCTGCTCGCGTCGTATCCTAGGATAGCGGTATTCCGTTCCTGCAGGCGGTCGGCTAAAGCGGACATGACCCCGTCAAAAGTGGCGTTCTCTTCCGGCATGAAACTCAGCGACGCATCGCGGCTGGACCAGATGAGGGGGGCTTTCGCCCCCTCCGCCATAACGGCTTTCTCCAGCCGCCCAGTGCTGACGGTCTGATGCAGGGCTTTTTCACTGACGAACTGCGTCATTGCCTGCTCGCTGCTGAAGTGATGGCTGCGTCCGCTGGCGTCGGCGTCGTACAGTACGTAGTTGTCATCACTGTCCCGCAGGACCAGCCAGCCGGAGATCGGGGTACTGATGGCGTTGCCGCTGGCGTCAAGTGCGTTGTACGTCAGCGTTCCAGCGGTCACGCCGACGTCACCGTTGCGGAATTTTCTGACAATGTCCAGGCCTCGGATGTTATCGTTGCTTCTCAGCTCGCCTTTCATATCTGCTTCCAGCGTACTGAGCTCAAAGCGACTCACGGTCAGATCGCGAAACGCCTGCCGGATGCGTTGGTCCTGATTCAGCGTTGCCACCTCTGGCGGTGTGCTGATGCCGCGCAGCCCGGTGCGAAAGTTTGCCAGCGCTTCGCCTTTCAGCAGGCGTCGCTGAGAACGGATGTCAACCTTAAGGTCAGCTGAGGCCAGCATTTTATCAAGCACGCCGGCCTGCCATGCCTCATCCAGCGTATGTGTGAAAGTGACAGAGGTGGACTGGGAACCGGCCTTCTCAGTCAGGGTAGCAGTAAGGTGAATGTCTCCGGGCTGGCCGGGCAGGTGCAGCAGGCGCAGCTTCTGTATCAGCTCTGCTGCTGCGGGCTGTTCCGCGAGCGCCCTCTGGGTGGCTGAGGCCAGCTCTGCCTCGCTGCTGGCCACCTGGTCAAGGCGTTTTTTATAGTCTGCCTGTTGAGATTCAGGCGCATTGCGCAGCCAGGCGAGCGCCTCGCCACGTGGCAAACTATTACGCCACGCGCTGAGATAGTATTTTTCACTTTGTGCGGGGTCATGTACTGCGTCCGGGTCTGGCGGCGGCGCCAGACCGTCAGAGGCTGACCGCCCGTGGCGGGAATGCACATTTTCTGCTTCCTGGGGCACGAGAGCCGGAGGCTGACTAGTGGCAGCATGAATGTGACGATTATTATCGGAAAGGCGCGGTGGGAGAGAGGAGGTCAGTTTCATAACATGTATCCTGATTGTTTAATGAGAGAGTACTCATTGTTTAAAATATAAATTAATTAATAATCACCACTCAATTTACCCAGAGGGTAGTAAAGTTTAGAGTCACCTAATTCAAAACTGAGCAATGATGAGAGCTTTTTAATTAAGCACAAGATGCATTCCTTATTAAGGGGTTTCTTTTGAATAAGAGTATAAACAGAAAGGCACCCCTCAAAGTTAGTTGAAATAAAAAAACCACTATAGTAATTTGGATCTTTATTTCTCCGCTCCAATATATTGAGGATTATTTCCCTGTTCCATTCACCCTTATCAATTGATACAGCCAGAAAGTAATATTTATTTTTTGAAAAGGAATAAATGACACCTCGTGTAATGGCTAATTTACATGGAATAGAATCACTTGCTTTGGCCACGAACATTTTCAATGAATCAACAATCATTAATTATGCCTTTAATATATTCATGCGATATTGAACGACGCATCAGTGATTGAAGGAGACCACAGTATGACTAATTCACGCTCATTTTTTTCAGAAAAGCATGAAAATTTAATGCACTCTTTATTATCACTGCTTTGGCAGCCTGATAAAAAAAAAGCAACACAAATAATTATTTTTTTCATAAATAAACCAATTATGTTTAGAAAAGTTATAATGCTTATTTAAGTAACGATTTTCTTGAGCGCGTATCCGCTTCATCTGATGTATACACAACAAATATTTCTGCGGATTCTCCAGAATTCAGTGTTGACTTTGGCCAGATTGCGGTGGCCAGAACACGCTCATGAGAGCATTGTAAACTATTTAAAGATTTGCTCGATGATGTCTCGTTGGTAACCGTTCCTACCGTCACCTGAAACTCTCGGCTGCTATACCACTGTTGTTTTTGACCACGGTCAAGAAACGGCTTAGGGATTTCACATAGCGTCCGAAGTGAAAGCGCATCGCCACCCGGGACCATAGTTAAAGGTATTTTATTTTTAGAGAGATCAGAGAAAATATTTTCTATTTTATTTTTCATTTTTTCTTTCATTGCAAATTCATATGCCGAATAATTAGAAGATGATGACAAATGATTAGAGAGATACTTCTGAGGATCTAGTTGGTCTCCGAGAATACGCGGGGTGATAATAAACAACCTTTCACGCTGAGAACGGTTTTTATTATTACTTGAAAATAATGAGCCAACAATCGGCAAGTCACCTAAAAGAGGCACCTTACTTTTTTGTAATTTAGTTTCATTTTTACCTATTCCCCCTAGTACTAAACTGGAACCTTCATAAACAATAGCTTGTGTACTAATTACGCTATCATCCATTCCTTTAAGTTGATCAGATGAGCCATGCTTCAGACTGCCATCTGAAATATCTAAAATAAGTTGGATTGTAAATTCATCGTTTTTTTCAACTGACCGTGGTGTGACACGTAAGGTTGTGCCTGCAGTCAATGGTGATGACGTTGAACTATTTTCTGAAATTGAATGAATAAAACCAACATCTTGAAAATCAACGATAGCAGGGTGGTTTTCTAAAGTAACAACGCTTGGACTGGCAATTAAAGTGGCAGCTCCTTTCGTTTCCAGAGATTTTATGTGAGCTAAGAGTTGACTGTGGTTTCCGAGAAACATTGACCTTCCACCGAATGAAGCCCCCAGTTGAAGGACATCGTTTTTAAAAAATGCCTTCCATTTTGATTCCATTTCACGTAGTTCTTGATGATCAATGTCTACAATCAATGCCTGGATGTCGATTAATTTTTGGGGAACATCTAATTTGGATATGAGGTTTTGATATTCCTCTTTATGATTACTGTCCCCGCTGATTAATATTGAGTTAGTTCTCGCATCAGATGATATTTGTACGCTACTATCCCCGGCTAATTTCCCATAAATTCCCACCACATCCCCAGTAATGTATTCTGCCAGATTGCTAGTCTCATCATCTAAAAGTTCATTCATAGGTTCAGTTTTACTGGCTTTGGCCCCCCCACCTCCGCCATTTTTATTTAATAATTCCTTTAGTAAACCTGAAACCCCTGAGACTACAATTTTCTGATCACGATAATTTATAACTCTGTCTTCTGAATCTGCATATTTTAGGGGGAAGTACATAATTGTTTTTTTACTTTTAGTAGGTTTATTTTTTTGGGAGGTAACAAAACTTGATATTAAGTTAATGTATTCCTGTGGGCCCGTAACTAAAAGTTCTTCAGGTTTTTTTAACTCACCCCATCCAAAACGTGGCTCAAATAACTTCACACCAATTAATGCCTGTTTGAGCGATGGAATTCGTCCTTTAACGTCTGAAAAACGTTTTGACGCTTGTGACTCCAGAGAACTTACATACAAAGTATCATTATAAACAAACCATTGAAGACTGTATTCGAGTGCAATACGCTGCATAAAAGCCTCAGCACTACTGGAACGTATAACAGTCGAGACTAGGGTTTCTGGGATGTTTTGGAATTTTGCTTTGACTCCATGACTTTGTGCAAAATGCTCCAGTAGCACACTGAGCTTAGTATTATCTGCATGGTATGAATACGCCCCTTTTTTCCATTCAGCCGGCGTAGCAGCTAATATCGTACCTGAAAATAAAAGTAGTATCACTGAGAGAATATTGATAATGAATTTTTTTGGATTCGCCATGATATTTCACTTGAGTCTCATTAATTGATTGCGTCAAGAATGTATTTTAAAGTTTGATGCCTGTTTTGCGTGTATGAGGTGTTTAAATGTATTGCATTTGACTCCTGAAGTTGCCCAAACGTAAACGCATAAATATCTGAAGGCGAAACATTACCATTAAAACTTTTTCTTGCGAAGTTCATTAGGTTATTGTGTTTTTCAATCATATTATTGTGTAAAATGCTTTTTAAGTTATTACTTGTATCCATTAAAGATCTCTCTGTTATTTTAGCTTTGATAAGATATTTTTATTTGCTTGAGTAATGAGAAATAACGCTATCCCAAGATAAATTTAGATCGTAAAATTTATTCCTGATAATAATCAAATCCTGAGTCATGCCATCAATACCTTCCAACTTGAAAGGTAAATGCATGTGTTTTGAGAGGGAATTTAAAACAAGCTCTCTCATTTCGCTCGAACAAATTATTGTCGACTCACTCTCAATGGGTTTTTTTATTAACATCCTCAGCATTGTTTCAATTTTAATCTCTTTGGGTATATGACTTAAAATCTCCTTCAAGGTTAAGCTTACGATTTCACTTGCATTTTTTAGCAGGGTATCTTCCCAGGATTTTTTTTGTTCATGCCACTCTAAAAAAAAAACCTCCATCTTTCTTAAGAAAATCTCATCATGCTCCTCTTTAAGGGATGTTAAATGCATTTCTTCCTTCTTGAAATATTCAGACTCCATTTTAGATATTTTATTTATGGTTTCCTGCATCATCTCATTGGATATTCTCTCCATTTCTTTTAAATAATTGAGCGTTGAAATTTTTATCTTACCATTGTGAGCAATGATCTTTCCGGATCCTACTTCAACTTTTCTCAACCACAATTTCAATTTCCTTATGTATCGTTTTCCAAAGCGCTGATTGAATAACAATAGATGAGTTTATTGATTTCAACGCATTCATATTTTTTTGTGAAAATGCTTTCTCGGAAGAAACAACCTCATCTTTAACAAAAAAATAACGAATTATTAACCACATCATTTCTGAATTAACAGATACGAATCTGAGCGCGTGCGTTTTATTACTTATCCCCTCTTCTCTTTTATCAATTGTAATCGTGTGTTGAATGGCTCTTGATATTCTTCTGCACCATATGAGATCATGACTTTGTAAACTTCCGGGATTTTCATCTTCGGCATAAATAATAAAACCTATTAAACTTAAAAAATAGTCCCTGTGTTTATCCGAAATATCAGATAACTTATTTATAAATGCATGCCCTTCAATATTTATGATTGCGTTTATGTTGAAATATCTTATCAATGAAAATGCATAAAATTTCATGAATTTTTTTTCAGGTTTAACTCCTCTCGGAAACCAACTACTGTGAAAGTTGGGAATGAGCCTGTCTCTTATCCATATAATGTTATCATTCATTGCCACTTCCCTTTTTATTTTTTATTAAATGTCCTATGCCACCACGCCTGGATATGATTACGAAAAAGAAGATTAAAATTAAAAGTGCAATTATTAATATATCCAATGGAATAAAAATTCGGTTTTTTTTAGTCGTTTTGTTTATATTTAATAGCTCATATTCATTTCCTTTAGAAAAAACCACCGAAATCCTTTCCTTATTTTTAATTGACAGGCCGGGTATACTCGTTGATATGATTTTTCTTATACCCTCCTCGACCAAATCAGGATCTAATGTTCTGTTATGCTTGATAAATACAGATGCGGATGCTGGTATGGCAGGCTCTCCTGGAAATATTCGCTCAGGTAAGACCACATGTACTTTAGCAATAATTACCCCATCAATTTTTTCAAGTGTTGATTCTACTTCCTGAGATAATGCGTAGACATATCTGGCTTTTTCTTCTATTGGACTAGAAAGAAGACCGTCTTTTTTGAATATTCCACCCAAGCTATCTTTATTCTTCCTGGGTAAATTATTGTCTCGTAAAATTTTTATGGCATTTTCTGAATCTGTTTTTCTTACGTAAAGTAGCACTCCTGTTTTATCAACGTCTTTACTCGTTTCTATATTGTTTTTTGAGAGTACATAAGACATATCATTATAATCTTTTTCTGATAACGCGCTGTATAGCAATTCATTATCGCTACAGCCAGTCATTATCAAAGAGAAAAAACACAATAAAATAATTCGAATGGAATTAGTAATCATTGCATATTTGTCAATCTTTCTACTGCATGAACGAGCTTACCAGTTACCTTTGATATCATCATATTATTTAGAATTTGCTCGCTTAACAGTGTATTAAGGTTGCTAAAATTTTCAGGCGTGGGCGCTTTCCTAGCCTTATCAAATTCAATAGGTATTTTAGAGTGTAGTGCTGTATGTTCAGAGATGAAGTCCACTTCCTGTGTAATCTCGTTATCGATTAAATGTCTTTGAAACCATTGACTGTCAGCGGTTGAAATTAACTCACCTGAGTTCTCATTTTTCAAATAAGAATGATTGCTTGCTGGAATAAGACCATTGTTAAAGTTATTACTCGTAATCATTTTATTTCTCCTATGAAAACATGAGGCCGAAGCCCCATGTTTATTTATTTAAAAGTTAAGGGCTTTTTGTTCTTGAGACTCCTCTTTGGGCTTGGGTTCTTTTTTAAATTTATCTTCAATGAATTGGTAAATTGTCACGCCATTTGTTGCTGCTTCCAATCCCTTCATAATTGTCTTTGCTTTAGGTGCTTTAGGTGCTTTAGGTGCTTTAGGTGCTTTAGGTGCTTTAGGTGCTTTAAATTTAGGAAGTTTAGAAAGTTTCATTTTTTTGATTATCCTGACATTACTGGTAGTTGATTTTAATATGGGTTGCTGCCGATGCGGCTTTAGATTGACTCTCAGCCGCTTTTTGGATTTTTGCATTTTCTGCATCCCGTTTTGCCGCATTTACAGTGTCTTGCTGCATCTGAACGCGAACTGCTGCCATTTGAGCTTCAAATGCAGTGCCTGCAATTAAATTTGTCCCCATTCCGATTAGTCCACCCATTTAATTCCTCCTTTTATAGAACATGATGTTCATATAATGAGTGGAGGTTTATCTCAACAAGTTCCCTTGTTATGCATTATTTCGTACTAAAAAAATTTTATCATGTTGTGCTAAGAGATAGAGTGGATTTAATAACGTCCAGTAGCAGTGGTGGCTTGCAGTAAACGCTTTAATGGCGCTGGCTGTACCCAATTCGCTTACCAATAACTGAACGTCGTCAGCCAGTTTTTAGCAGTAATATTTTTTACAGCACGATGCCAAAACCATGGGCGCCCTGTTGGAAAGGGTGCATCTCTACCTTCAAGGGATTTATGCGCCGCACATCAAACATCTTTAGCGTGCTGTTTGGAAAATCCGTGTCAAAATCAGTCATATTGATGATTATAAATTGTCAGCCTACGTCCATTACATTTTGGAACTATGTGCATTTCAGGATTCAGTTTAAAACTTACCGCCCCAGCCTTTGCTTTATTTAGGCTCGCCGCAATTGTTTCACCGCCCTCAGGGAACTAACGACGTAGAACGATTCTCTTCCTGACGATTATCTGTGTATCGGCTTTAATAGGACGCTTACCTGATTATTAACCCGAAATGTATAGTTATTTTATAACTGTTTGTCTGGGCGGAGTGCCCTTTCCGCTTTCTGCTATTTCCAGAAAGCGCGGTCGCATGACCGCAATGCGCTCCCTTTACAACATGATTTGCCCTTATCTATGAAGAAATTTGGCCGTGAGGATGACTCCTCAAGGGCTGGCGTGCAACAAACGAATTTCCGTTTTGAGGTAATATTACAGAGACGGGGAAATTATCGATCAATTGTTATTTGAATTGTTCCGGTGCTGCCGGCGTCTGCCGCAGGCGAAAATAGCCGCAATAACAGCCGCATCCTCGCTGTATGAATTCTTAAGAAACTGCTGGGGTAATTCCCGTCACACTTTTATGCAGGCCACCGATGCCCTTCTCTCTGTAATGCTTATCTTGTCCAGGCATTCAGCCTGGAGTGCCTGGTATGCCCCCCGCTCCGCCTTTTTTCCACTCTTTCCTTTTGCATCAGCGGGTTACGCAGAGACCATGGCCTTAAACGCGCGCGGGCACCCCGCTGTTTAATTCGCGCCGTCCAGGTTATTCTCCGTATACGGAAGAAAAGCCGGAAAACCGATCCGGAACGGATCCTTCCCGGATCGATTTATTCCCGTGGTTTTCGCTGGACAGACAGGGGAAAATACGTTCCACACCGCCAGACAACGGAGATTAAAAGTTTGGGCACTTTACCCCGCGAACTGACGCAGATTTCACGCAGCGGCGTCACAGTACAAAATGTGACCGAAACGGGCGCCGCGCGCTACTTTGACTACGAAAGCGCCGTGGCGCTGCGCAACCTGGCCGCCGCCTACGGCACCGACATGCCCCGCTACCTGCTGGCGCCCGAGGTGGCCGTGCTGCTGGCAAAGGTGACCGATCTCCGCAAACGCCTGTTCATCGACGCGCTGTGGAACACCGGCGGGCGGCTCAACGAAATTCTTCCCCTGACCCGGGAGGACTTCGTGCTTGACGACCCTGCCACCGGCGCCCCGCTCGCCTCGCCGTTCGTGGTGCTGCGCACCCTCAAGCAGCGCGGGCTGGAAGAGGCCGCCCGCAACCGCAGCCGCCGGCGCGGCCGGCCGACGAAGGAGGAGCAGCAGGCGGAGCGCGAGACCGGGGCCGCCATCCGCGACAACCCGCCGCGCGCGGTGCCGCTCACCGATCCGGGGTTCGTGCAGCGGTTAAGAGAATGGTTTGCGACGGCGCAGCTCCCCGCGGGCAGCCGGCTGTGGGACATCAGAAGCGAGGACACGGCGCGTAGCTGGATTTCGCAGGCGGTCGCGGCGGCGGCGCGTGACGGCGTCACCTTCTCCATCCGGCCGGTGACGCCGAAGACGTTTCGGGACTCGTTTGCGATGCACCTGGTGCAGCATCAGGTGCCGCAGAAGGTGATCCAGACGCTGATGGGCCACAAGGACGCGAAGTCCACGGAGTGGTACACGCGGGTGTTCGCGCTGGACGTGACCCGCCAGCTCGGCGTGCGGTTCTCCATGGACGCCGGGGAAGCCCGGGCGCTCCTGTTACCCTCCGGGCATGATGCGGGCAGCTGAACGCCGCAACGCTGCGGCGTTCAGGAGCTTAGTGCCGTATCAGCAGGCTGGTCAGTGAGGAGTGCAGTTGGGTGGCGCTGAAAATCTGACGGTCATAGCTCATGCGCATGTAGCTGTCGATTTCATCGAGCCGCATGCTGTTTTTTACAGACAGCGGCGTGTCAAAAAGCATTTTGAGCAGGTAAACAAAATCGTGCCCGTTGCAGATGGTGTAACAGTCAGGCGTCGTCAGATCCAGCCTGCGCATTTCATTCAGCAAATCCGCACAGCCCAGCGGCGTCTGTCTTCCGCGGCTTCTGGCTATGACGTGACTGATGTAGGCTATTTCATCAACAGCGACATCGGTTCCGTTAACGGATATAAAGTCCTGATACCGCATCCCTTTGAAGTTCAGACCTGAACGATTCAGGTAGTTGAACCACTTCAGCAGGCCCAGCCGGTAGCTTGCCAGCAGGACACTCTGCTTGATATTTTGACAGAAAGGGACAGCGAGCGCTCCGTTTGTCAGACGGCGCTGCGCAAAGTGCATAATAAATTTGTCCACTACGCCGCCCTCAACCAGCATCATCTCCAGATCGTGTGCGTCCGTGAAATAGATGCCTTCATGGCTGACGTCGCTCAGCCTGTCGAAATCTGCGTCACATACGCCATAAACCGCATCATTACCTGCGCTTCTCAGCGTGCTGACTGCACGTATTACCTCACTTTTGCCACTCTCCGGTGAGTCATAGAGGATCCGGTCATCGAGGCGATGCGAGTTAAAAAAGCTGATGTCGGTAATGCCTTCAACAACGACCAGGATCCGGTCACGGTTCATCCCGTTACGCATGGCCATTAGCATGGTGCTCATCCAGTCCTCTTCACCGATGGCGTCGCGAAGCGAACTCATTCCGGTTCTCCTGCGGCTTCAGGCGCGGCTCTGTCGCGATGGGCAATATCGTACAGATCGAACGTCAGCGGCCAGTTTTTACTGATCACGGCCGGGGAGTGCGTGGCAATGATCACCTTCTCGTAGCCGTTAATCTTCTGAATTTTCTTCAGTGAGTCCAGGAACGTCTGCTGCCACGCCACGTGCAGGGAAATCTCAGGTTCATCTATCAGGATGACCTTATGCGTGCGCAGGTTAAAGATCAGGCAGAATAGCAGCACTATCTGATTCTGCTCGCCCGAGGAAAGCATGTTGCGCCCGACTGGGTCGCCGTTCTCACTGATAAAGCTGAATCCCTGTTCCCGGCTGATATGAACATGTTTAAAGGCCAGGACTTTTTCCCGCAGGATCGATTCAAATAAATCAATTTTCTGGTGCAGCGTTTCAAACGGCGACAGCTTCTCCATCGCATCGTTGATATACAGATCCAGCACGTTCAGGTATTCACGGCTACCTTCCATGGCGTCCCCTTCATCCGGAAGCAATTCCTCCTGCGTCTGGATCAATCCGAACTGCATATAATCGCGGCGTTTACCCTGGATACCGATAAGTCGCTGCTGGATATTCGTGTAGTACAGACTTTTTTGCTTCTGCAGACGCTGAAACAGCCGGATCGGGAAAGTGGCGTCGAGCTTCTGGCTGAGCGAAGCAGACTCATCTTCGGCGGCACCCATGAGATTTCGCAGTTGATCGGCGCAGCGGTCAATCACCGTTGAGCCATCGGTTGCTTTTTCCAGCCGGTCGGCGCGTATAAACGAGATGAATCCTGCAGGGAAAAGCGTGCCGAGCACATCTGATTTCAGACGGGCATATTCAGGTTTTCTGTTAGGTGCATTCTTATCTTCACCAACAAAAACAATCTGGGTCCAGGAGTGAACCTGATGCTTATCTTCTTTCAGCGTCAATGTTTCAGCCACAGGTTCTGAGCCCGAAGCGCCCTCGGATAAAAGGGTCAGGCAGCCAGATTCATCGCCGGTGATGAAGATAGTCCCTTTCTGATGGTAAAGCGTGATTTGTTCAAATTTCAGGGTACAGAGCACGTTCAGGTGATTGGCCAGGATACTGTGGAGAATATTGAGGATCATGGTCTTACCGTATCCATTCGGACCGGTGAGCATGGTTATCTCGTTCTCATCAAGCGGAATGCTGTAATCGAGCAAGCCAAACAGCTTCCTGATTTCAAGTCGGATCAATTTCAAATCAATATCCTTATTTTATCCGGGCCAGAAACAGGCCCCGGGAAAGTATTCTTTTTTTGATAATTTTTGACTATGTGTGGCGTAATTATACTGAAGCTGCACATGCAAAAAAGTCGCTTAGCGGCCATTAATGCACTTTTTTCATGGGCTTATAGATGAAAATTTTTAATGACCGCCTTTACCGGAGGTGTCCTGCACGGTTGAATCTGACCAATTTTGTCCGACCTGTCTGCATTTTCTGACCGGTATCCGGCGCGTTTATCCCTGAAAACCCGCAGCGGCTACTGTTTACGCCATGGAACGTGCCAGGTACTGCCATCTTCAGACGTAAAATTTCCTGCCTTATCGTCCGTGCGGAAACACCGCATGTCTTTACCGTCAGCGGTGGTGCAGTTTGTCCAGGACAGTGGTAAGCCTTCCGTCTGCTCCTGCAGCTGTGCGAGCGTTGAGCGTCGCGCCTGTATCTCATCCAGCGGGGGAACAAGCGTCAGGATAAGCACGATGGCCACGGTACACAGCACCCCCTGTGCAGCCAGAAACCAGAGCCAACTTCGCCAGCCAAGCGACCGGCTGGCCCGCTCATAGCGGTCAGCCGCCGCATCAGCGGCCCGATCGGCTTCGCGGAAATGGTCTGCCAGAAGCCGTGCTGACTCCTGAGCCGTTGAGCCGGCCATGGACGTGACGGCACCGATGACATCATCCCTGACCGCCCTCATCTGTCGTTCATGGGTGGCGGCGGACTGAAGCAGCCCTGAGGTTGCCCGCTCGGCCGTTTTTCCCTGCTGCTTTGCGGCCTGAAGCAGCCTGTCTGCGGCGTCAAAGAACAGGCGTATGTCGTGTTCGCTGATTGTGTTCGTGTTCGTGTTCGTGTTTTTCACAGGCTCAGATCCATTCCTCTGTCGTAATCCATTGATTTTTCCCTCTCCAGCTCTTTGCCGCGTTCCATATTGAGTCTGTATTCGAGCCATTTCTCATGCGTCATCGACAGCTCCATTATGTTTTTCAGCCCGGCATAGTGCAGATTGCCGCGGCCGTCACACACGACGATAAGCGCCCCCGCGCTGCTCTCTTCATCCACCCCCTGGCACCACCTGACCAGTTTCAGGTAGTTACTGATGGCCATCGGGTCTTCTGCATCCGTATGAGGCGAAAAAATATTGCGCGTTGTCTGTGCAATAAAACGCTCGAGGTTCATAGGCTCAGCCTGTCGGGCAGGCTGAGAGAGTGCGCTGAGATAACTCGAAAAGTAGGTTTTTACGCCCGACTGAACGTCAGGGCTGGTTTCGACATACCAGTGGATCCGGTGAGAAAGTGGCGTCAGGCTTTCATCAATTTTTAGCGCGTGAGAGAGCTTTCGGAAGCGGGCCGCCTCTTTATCTGACCGGTTAGCCGCGCTTTTGAACTCAATCAGCCGCAGCGTGCCGGGGAAGGAAAGCAGCACGTCACCCAGCGCCTTGTCTTCCGGCGTCTGCTGAAGAAGGTTGACGGATGCCGGCAGTACATCTCCACGAAGCTGCGCACCGACAGAGACGCCCAGCCCATACAGGAAATTACCAATGACCACGTTCTCATAGAGCTTCACTGTCTGCTTCGCCTCCTGAAAGTTTCGCTAACTGAGCGGTAGAGATGTCATCGCGCCGTCTGCGGCCAATGGCTGACAGCAGAGTACCGCGTCAGGCGAATCCTGGTTAACGACTGTGAAGCCTGAACACGTCATTTCTGGCAGCACGGCCATCACGAAAAGACGCTCACCTCGTTCGGTGCCTCCGTGACAACTGCGCACTGAAAAAACGAACAGGCGGACTAATCTGTACGTGTTAATATTTTTGGCCAATGACTATGTGCATCAAAATGTCCTAAGGACATTTTGATGCACATAGCTGCATGTTGTCAAGATAAATAAAAAAACGCGGTATTTCAGGTGCTCAGACTCAGGTCTTGAAACTGAAAAAGTTGACATTATCCACTATGCAGTGTATAAGTCCTAAGGACTTATACACTGCAAGGTTTAGTATGAAAAAAACCATTCCGCTTCGTGAAGCTGTTCGCCTGATGTTGCTTAACCGTCACCCTAAACCGGTTATCGCGCTTCATGAATTCAACGAACATCTGTATCAGCTTTATCTGGACAAATCGTATGATGGCGTCCCCATCGGAAAGATCCAGACTGCCGAGCCCGATGGTCGTATCCTCAGCGATATCCTGAGTGACATGCTGCACCAGGGAATATTGCTGCCCGCGATCGATGGCTACGTCTGGCAGATAAGCAACCGGGATACCCCGACTGCTCAGCAGCAGGTATGCAGCCTCACGCCTTACTCGCACCTGTCCTGTCTTTCAGCGATGGAATGGCATGGCCTGACCGACAGGATCCCACACGTGCTCCACGTTACTCAGGCTAAGCTCTCTGCCGCCCGAAAACTGCATGAGGAATATCTGCGAACGCGATTCCCGGACCTGAAAACCTTGCTTCCTCTGCTGCCGCGGGGATTTGTCCCTCACGAAAAAATCGACGGAAAAACGCTGATTCAGCATGCCACCACTAAATATAAGTCCCGGCCTGAGCTCCATGGATCCGGCGGGGTCCGGGTGACCACTCTGGGGGAAACCTTCCTGGATATGCTCCGAAATCCGGACCTCTGCGGCGGCTATTCTCACGTAGAGGATGTTTTTCGTGAAAGAGCCGCTGAACATCTGCCGGTGATAGTCAAAACCGTCGATAAGGAAGGCTCGGGGATCGACAAAGCACGTACCGGTTACATGCTGGAAGAAGTCTGTGGCCTGTCACACCGCACCATTGAAAAGTGGAAGGACACCGTACAGCGCGGCGGGAGCCGCAGGCTGGTATCCTCGAACCCTTACAAAAATGTGTTCTCGGAAGTATGGTGTATCTCCATTAATAACTGATCGTGGAAAGACCATGGAATACGGTATTGAGGAATGGGTCGCAGAGGCCCCCGCGGACAGGGTGGCCTTCCGTCAGGCGGTACACATTGTTTTGCAGGCCATTGCGGAGAGCGAGTACCTTCAGCCGCGCATGATCATGAAGGGCGGGATCCTGCTGGGGCTGCGATACAAAAGTTCACGGTTCACGGAGGACATTGATTTTTCTACCAGTATGCGCCTGGCTGACATCGATAAGGATACTCTGCGGGGTGAGCTTACCGAAGCGCTGCAGATTGCGTCGGCAGAACTTCCCTACCAGATCAGCTGCGCGGTGCAGAGCCTGAACATTTAGCCGCGCGATGCGGAAAACGCCACCTTTCCGGCCTTTCTCCTTAAAATTGGCTATGCCCGAATCGGAAACGAGGGCGAAATGCGCCGCCTGCGCGCCGGTCAGTCCCCGCATACCGTTCAGATTGACTACAGCCTGAATGAATACAGCCTTTCGGTGGACCACATTACGCTCACCGATGATAACGATCTGCTGGCCTACAGCTTTACCGATCTGGTGGCCGAAAAACTCCGTTCCGTCATGCAGCAGGTCGTCAGGAACCGCTCGCGCCGGCAGGACATTTACGACCTCAACCTGCTACTGGACGCCGTTGACATTGATGACCATGATCGCCTGCACATCCTGAACAGCCTGCTGGAAAAGTCCGCCGGGCGGCTGGATGCGGGGTTTGTCAATCCGGAGACGCTCGACCGGCAGGATATCCGTGAGCGATCTCTGCAGGATTACGGGCTGCTGGAAAGCGAGGTGGCAGGTGCACTGCCCGATTTTGATGGCGCTTACGATGCGATTAAGGCGTTTTACCGCGCGCTACCGTGGGACCTGGCGACAGGATGGCAGCGTGCTGACGGCTGAGTTGCATCTCACACATCAGGGGAGCCGGACGGAACAGCTGGACCGGTTTCTGTCGGTGGAGACAGGCCTGTGTAGGATGTTCATGATGGCTGACGGTTTTTCGCATTGTGACGCCTGTCCGCACTACGTCGACTGGCTCTCTGAACGACTGTACCGGCTGGCAGCATCAGGGATGGACGTGAGCCTGGCCTGCAGGGAAATCAGCAACATTCTGCAGGTCAGGGACTGTTTTCCGGGTAAAGCCAGCGTGGCGTTTGTGATTGCAGACGACCGGGAATATCGCTATGCCTCACTGGGCGACACGCGGATTTACTGGCTGAACAGCGGTGACAGAACGCGCGATCATTCACTCGCCGAGCGCTGCGTATCTCTGGGGCAGTGCCCGCCAGACGCGATACGGTTTCACCCTCTGAGAAACCGCCTCTTCGCATGGGCAGGAAACGGTCGGGGGCTCATGCATGAGGTGAAATGGCACCAGAGAACCTGTAAGCAGGAGCAGTCCCTTCTTCTCTGTACTGACGGATTCTGGAGCCAGCTCAGTGATGCAGATATCTACACCATCCGCTCTGCCGCCGGGCTGAAGGAACGGTGCACATGTCTTTCTGCAGACAGCAGCAGCCCGGATAACCTTACCGTTGCCCTGCTCCGGCCGGGTTGTTAGACCGCTTCCCCCGCGTTCAACCTGTCCCGGGGGGCCGGGGACTTTATTATATTACTACAGTTCATCACTCCCCCGGTGAAGGGTGCAGAGCGGGGACTGTATTTGCATACCTGCTGGTCCCGCCTGCATCCGTCCCTCACACCTGATCCCGCTCACTTTGCACGCCTCCAGCCCGGTCATGGGCGCGACCACGTTATATTCATCGGCAGCGTCAGAAATCCGGGCTTCCCACATCGTCCCGCATAACAGATTAAACATCAGTTAAATTAATAAATACCCTGTTTACGCATAAACAGAACGGTGATTATATGAGCGTGAAACAGCAAGAATTTTTCAATAATTACGACGCAGCTTTTACTTAACTCAGCCATTAGAAGGAATTTTCGATGGATGTTGAAATCTGCCACTGCAATAACATTGATCGTGCCCGCATTACGCTTTCAGAAAATAAGCTAAACATAAAGTTTGCGCCTAACGGTACCGGAAAAAGTACGATTTCCCGCGCTATTCTGCACGGTGTTACCGGTGATATCGCAGGCCTCAGCAGCCTTCTTCCCTTTAAGCTCCGGGCGACCAACCCTTCAGATCTGCGACCCGGCGTGTCAGGTGTGGAACATCTTCAGGATGTCCTGTGCTTTGATGAAAAGTACGTCTCTCAGTTCACGTTCCAGCCTGACGAACTGGTCAGCAACAGCTTTGATATCTTCATTAAAACGGAAGCTTACAGCCAGACCGAGCGTGAGATCGACGCGATGGTAATAGCCATCCGGCAGGAGTTCAGCGGAAATGATGAGCTCGAGCAGTTCATCACGCACCTGCAGGAGCTCAGCGGTGCGTTCAAACTGACCAGCAAAGGCCTGTCCAGGTCGTCTACGGGGATGAAAGGACTGGCGGGCGGGAATAAGCTGCAGCATATTCCTGCAGGCCTGGAGCCTTATCAGCCGTTTATTCAGAGCGCCCGTAATGTTGAGTGGATAGAGTGGCAGACAAAAGGGTATGAAAATTTCTCCACACTGTCTGCGGGATGCTGCCCCTTCTGTACCGGTGATTCTCATGATAAAACTGAACAGATAAGCAAAGTCAGCGCCGAATATGACAAGACGGTAATCAGGAATCTTGTCGGCATTATTGCGGTAGTCGACAAGCTGGGCGCTTATTTTTCAGAAGCGGCCAGAACGCGCCTGAAGGAAATCACCACACTGCAGGGCGGCCTGGAAAAAAAGCATGAAGACTACCCGATCACCGTCAAACAGCAGACAGAAAACCTGCTCTCGATGCTCCTGACCCTGAAAACGCTGAACGGTTTTACCTTTAATGATGCCGGCAATATTCGCGCCTCACTCGCGGCCTTCCACCTGGACGTCACCTATTTTCCCGATCTGCAGTCGGCAAAAACCCGTGAAGTGACGGAACGTCTCAACGCTTCTCTGGACGGGCTGATCGCCCAGTCCGGTCAGCTGCAGGGGCAGATCAGCAGGCAGCGTGCGGGCATGCAGCGCCTGATTGAAAAGCATAAAAAAGATATAAAACCTTTCTGGCGTATGCCGGCTATCGCTATCAGGTCGATATATCCGGCGACGGTGAACAGTGCCGCCTGAAACTCCGTCACGTCGATTATGACGATTACCTCAGCGGGGGGAGTCAGCACCTGAGCTACGGCGAGCGTAATGCCTTTGCCATCGTCCTGTTCATGTATGAATGCCTGGCCCGTAAGCCCGGTCTGATAGTGCTCGACGATCCCATTTCTTCGTTTGATAAAAACAAAAAATTTGCCATTCTGGAGATGCTGTTCCGCCGTAACTCGGGCGAATGCCTTAAAAACCTGACGGTCATGATGCTGACGCACGACGTCGAGCCCATTATCGATACCCTGAGATCGGTGAAGCGTTTGTTCAGTAACCAGGTCACCGCCTCCTATCTGCGGTACAGCGCCGGTACGATCACTGAGCTGCCTATCCGCGAAAGCGACATCATGACCTTCACCCAAATCTGCACGCGCGTGACGGCCTCCGGCTGTGATGATCTGATAAAACTGATTTATCTGCGCCGGCATTATGAAATTATGGACGATCGCGGCGATGCCTATCAGGTGCTCTCGAATCTCTTTCATCACCGTGAGGTCCCCACCGACACGCGCGAATCCGTGGCGGAGGGCGCCGGTTTTCCTCCGATGGAGCCGGTCCGGCTGAACAGAGGCTGCAGCGAGGTGGCCGGGCGTATCCCGGGTTTTGACTACGCCCGAATACTGGGCCAGCTGAACAGCCATGCGCATATACTGGCGCTTTATCAGCGCTGCGTGAACGGCTATGAAAAGCTCCAGGTCTTCAGGCTACTCGAGCCGGAGGCCGATAACCGCGTTATCCGCAAATTTGTGAACGAGACTTACCATATCGAGAATGAGTTCATCTGTCAGCTCGACCCCACCCGTTTCGACCTGATCCCTGAGTACGTTATTGCTGAGTGTGACAGGCTGTTGCTTACCGGTGAGGCTGCGAACGAGGAAGCCGGACAGGAAACCGCCTGAATCTTTTAGTCCCTGCCTTTCCTGATGAACAAAGAAGTAGTCGCGTCAGGGAAAATCTCCATACGGCAGAGTCTGCGGTTTATTCTTACAGTTGTCGGGGCCATGAAGCCCGGCAGCCACGGGTTCAAAACCGCTTAGCGGTAAAACCCCAGCGGCTCAGGGGCTAAGAGAAGAGTGATCACGATGTGATACGGATCCGTAATACAGATATCTGAGCCATGGAGAGAATGAATCCGGCACGACAGTATTGTGTGTGCTGACGGGAATACCCCGGAGCAGTATGGCGGCATTATTCAGGGATGTAACATGTGCGCTGGCGGGATCAGGACATCGGAAAGTGTGCGCGAGGAAGGATTCAGGGCTCTGAATATGTGTGGTGGCAGGAATATTCGGTTTTTCCCGCCACCGCACACCGTGTTCGCGTCTCTGAGTTCGTAAAACCATAAAGTTCAAGCTTGCCCGCCAGCACACACTCCATCTGCCCAGAAACGCCCCCGCCGGCTACGTACCGTGATGATAACGCGGAGTAGTACGCGGTGAATTCGGGCTGCCGCTCCTTAAACTGTACCACCGGGGATAAGATGCTACCCAACCGGCCACATGCATAATGCCACAATAACTCTGCCGGCAGTGCTGGACATCACGGCGCAGCTTCACAGAAGACGCGGCGGAACACACGGCTGCCGGCAGGATGTTCTGACAGCCAGTATGGGAAACAGGTCACGTTTCAGTGAGGGTGTTATGGGAAATACATCAGGTTGCCGGCGATCAACCGTGACCTTAAACCCCGCCCGGTAAGCATGTGGGAAAGGCATTACGTTAGTTCCGGGCGTGCTGTGCGGGTAACTGACTGTGGGAAATACATCAACTTTGCCGCGCTGCAGGCGCGAAGACGCGGATTGGTGCTTTTACGGGGCAGCCGGTGTGGGAAACAGGTAAAGTTTACGCGTGCGTCCGCGGGAAATCCTGTCCGGAGTCAGCAATCTGTTGGAAAAGGTCATGTTATCAGGGAGGAGCGGCAGGCCCGTATGGGAAACACATCAAGTTCAGAGCAGAGTTACTGTGGGAAACGCATCAACTTTGGAACCGTATGGGAAAAAGGTCAACTTTTGCGATGCCTCAGCCCGTCAGCTGATGGCCAGTGGCTTATCCATTACGCTGAACAGCAGCCGGCCGTCATCCTGAGTGCGGTAGCTGACCCGTAACGGCGTTTTCTCGTTGATTTTCTTGATAGCCGGCTCGAGGAAGGTTCGCTTCATCTCCGCCTTATTCGACCGCTGCGAGTCCGGGAGCATAAACCGCTCACAGAGCCATTCATGATCCGTTACCCACGTGCCGGTGCTGCGGAACTGGCACAGGCTCTCATAAAGGCGGATGACCTTCACGCTGTTGAGCTGGCCACAGTCATAGAGGGAATAAGTGGTGAACTGAGAGGACAGGCCTACCAGGAAAGGCATCACCTTGTAGTTAAACTCGATCTGCCATGAGCCCCTGCCACGCTTCATTCCCGCCTCAGAAAGCCACGGACGCGTAACCTGCTCAAACTCGCCGTCCCTTGGATAAAAGGTCACGGTGGACTCACCCAGCGCCTTCACCCCGGCCTTCACATCCCGGCTGGCCACCGCGGTAGCAACGTTAAAATACTTTACGTAGTCTGAGACGCTTACGCTGAAGAGGGGCAATACATCAGACTCAAGGTCTTCGGAGGCCTCGCTGAAATAGGCCTGCATCAGGCACAGCCACAGTACGCGTTTTGCCTGAAGAGGAAGGTAATAGGCGGCTTCCGTAAGCTCATTGGATTGCTTGATGCTTACCTTTTTTTTAAAACTTTTCAGCGAGATAGTGCTCATCCAAAGCCTTTGTGGGTAAAAAAATAATTACCCATATTCGCATCAGGCGAGAAAATTGCAACTCCTGATCCCGCACTTATTAACATGTGAATAAACAGTTTTATAACTTGATGTCTTTCCCACAGCTTGTTGATGCATTTCCCATCTGAAGGTGCTTCAGATCCCACAGAAAGTTGCGCCGCCCCCCATGCGGAGTTGTGGAGGATCCCATTACGGATCCGGTCCAAACCACGTACACCATGGCCTGGCAGCGCGCTAAAAAGCCTAAAAATCATAAAATACTGAAAAGTCCTTTAAAACTTAGTCCTGTGGACAGTATGCATAACCCCTTCCTGCGGGTAAGAACCGGGCGTAAGCAGAAAATGCAGATGCGGGTGACGTGTCGCTTCCTCGGTCATTCGCGAGCGGGCTCGGTCATGACCTGCGGCGAGCGTTAATGGATATGCAGTAAATCCCCAAACAGCAGTACTTCATTTTTTTCCAGTTTGGTCTGTCATCTATCTGTCTTTCCTTGATTACACCGGTTCCGGCAGAACTGGATCCAAACTTTCATTGACCAATTGAATCTACAGCGGCTTTTTTTAATATGTCCCATTCGTCGGTAACCCGCTTCAGCTCTTTCTGAAGACGGCGGATCTCGGCCTGAGCATCTGTCTGTTCATTATTACTGGAAGAATCAGGACCGTACTTTTTTACCCAGGCATAGAGACTGTGTGTGGTGATATCAAGCCGGGTGGCGACGCTTGCGATGGAATGACCACGATCAACGACCTGTTTAACCGCTTCAATTTTGAACTCTTCGGGATAACGTTTACCGCTCATGGGCACCTCTCTTTAAGCCATCTTAAATGACTCTGAGGTGTCTGTTAAACCTGTGGCGATTCAATTTAACATGAAACACAATTTAGCCGCACGAAGCACGGAAGAACGCGCAAAGGTCAACGTGGATCTGGCCGCATCAGGCGTGGCGTACAAAGAGCGCCTTAACCTTCCCGTTATCCCGGCCGAAGCTGAAAGGCAGCAGCCAGAGGAATTGCGCGAATACTTCAGGGAACGGCTGCAGTATTACCGGAATCTGGCCCTGCAGTTCCCCCGGGGGACCGATCCGGTTTATCAAAAGGAACCTAAGGCAGAATGAAAGGCGATAACGTCCGGGGCAGGTATGGACATAAGCCCCCAGGCAGGGGCCCGGCTTACTTCTGATGCGATGAGGCCGGCGATCCCAGCATAATGCCGATCATCGAGAGCCCGGCAATAAACAGCCCCGCAATCACGATCACGCCGGTCAGCTCTGTCACCTGATTTTTGTCCATCCATGAGGTCATCAGATGAGCGCCGTCATCCAGCAGCGTGCGTAACCCTGCCGGCAACCAGGACGCCAGTGCATGGGCGCCGCCGTCAATTAATTTCGTCAGTTCATTGGACATGGTTTCGTTATCCCTGGACAAATCAGTGGCGAATTTTTGCGAGATCGTCGTCCGACAGCCCGGTCAGTTCCCTTACCGACTCCAGCGGAATGCCTTTTGCCAGCAGGTTGCGGGCAACCTCCATTTTACCTTCCTGACGCCCTTCCATGCGCCCTTTCTCCAGTCCCTTCTGCTCAAGCTGCTGTGCAATCGTCATCAGTTCGTCCTCATGCTGCGGCACTCTCTGCGCCAGGTTGCGTACGAAGGCTTCGGCATCGTCGGTTTCGCCCGCCTGTACGAGGTAGTTTATCAGCGAAACCAGCTGCTGTCCCGTCAGGTGACCGGCCATCAGGGTGGCGGCCAGCCGGTCCAGCAGGTCGGCAAGGTCGCGCCGGTGAATGTGCTTTTGCAGCAGAGTTAGCGCCGCCATGCTGCGGTGGTTCATGATCTCCTCGTCCGGGATAACCGTGACGTCGACCAGCGGGAACGGTGCGCCGTAGAGGCGACCGGCCAGCGCCGGATCGTCAAACTCCTGCAGCCAGTCGGTGGAGTACGGGTACGGGCTGCGCCGTCCGGTGTAGAACAGGACGGGGATGACCAGCGGCAGCTTTTATGCCCGGCGTCGAGGTGGCGCTGCATGGCGGCCACGGCGTAACGCATCAGGCGGAACGCCATGTGGCGGTCGGGCGTCGACTGGTGCTCGATGAACACGTGAATATAGCCGTCGCCGGCGGCGGTTTTCAGGCTGTAAAGCACGTCGCTGTAGTAGGGGTCCGCTTGGAATTCGGAAATTATCCTACGTTAAGCGTTTCGAGCATAAGGGGTGATTTCTTTCCAGTGAGCGCTAGCCCCTGACCGTAAGGGATGTACGTAATCGTTCGGTTTCGGACACAGAAACGCCGTAGCCCCGCCATTCGGACAACAACCAAGAGTGCTTTGGTTAAAAAGTAGTCTTAGCGTGGTTTATTTTCCGTTTTCCAAGCGGACCCCATTACTGACCTGCGATCATCACTATCTGTCCGAAATTTGTACTCATTCCGCTCGCGGCGATGGTAACCTGAGATTAAGACTTCTCAGGCGGCGGGCTGTTCGTCCTGATACGCCTGTTTCACTGAAAGCATGCATTCATTATCGTATACGGCGTCAGCAGGAGTCATGATGAGCACTGATGAAGATGAAACCGACGAGGAAATTTATCACGATGCCTGCTTTGCGGCCGGCATGTGCTGTCTGAAGCTCGCCAGCGAGGGCGGAGAAATTAACCGTGAGCGACTGGCCATCGAGCTGATGCGGTTGCTGGGTGCCGTGATCGAGAAAAGAGAAGAATGTCCCTCCTCGCTGCTGTTCGCTATCGAGCAGATGCGCGGGGAGCCGGACAAAGAGATGGATGAGGAGTCAGACTGAAACCACTGTCACAGCTGATGCCTCCGGTGGCGCCAGGAGTTCAGCCATTATCGTCCGTGACAGGCTCTACCAGCTCCCAGCCCTGATTGTGAATGTTGCCCACCTTTTTGCTGACCGGATGCCATGTAAAAGTTTTTTCCGGTAAGGCTGCATCATGCGCGATTTCTTCCGCCCTTTCGGGCGTCGTATCCTGACTCAGCCACTCGCGAACGGCGTCAGGGTAAATCACCAGAGGGCGTCTGTCGTGAATGTCGACCATACCCTGATTGGTCGATGACGTCACAATGACAAACCCTTCTTTGCCGTGATCCTGACCGTAAGGCTGTTTACCGATAGCGGCAAAAAAGAGTGGCTGATTGTCCTTGTGATGGATGAAAAACGGCTGTTTGCTGTTTCCCTTTTTTTGCCATTCAAACCAGCCATTTGCGGGCACGACTGCGCGTCCGTGGTGCCACAGCGGCTTAAACATACGGCCGCTTGCAGCCGTTTCGCCGCGTGCGTTAATCAGCGGCTGCCTGTCCCAGCACTCCGGGCCATAGCCCCAGAAAACCGGGTCAAGATGCAGCTCATCCCCGCGATCGTTCAGCAGCAGTACCTTCGTGCCGGGCGCGACGTTATACCGCCCGATGGCTTCAGGGTCATACGTAATTTCATCCGGTTTCAGGCCGAGCGCGTCAAAATACTCATACCGGCTGCTGTACTGCGCAAATCGTCCGCACATAGTCACCTCCTGCAGTAAGGATAGCGGGGTATACTGACGTCAGGAGGATTCAACATGACACAGAATTTAGCTGCACGAAGCCCGGAAGAACGTGCGAAGGTCAACGTGGATCTGGCCGCCTCAGGCGTGGCGTACAGAGAGCGCCTGAATCTGCCCGTTATCCCGTCTGAGGCTGAAAGGCAGCAGCCGGAGGAACTGCGCGAATACTTCAGGGAACGGCTGCAGTATTACCGTAATCAGGCCCTGCAGTACCCGCGCGGGACCGATCCGGTTTATCAGAAAGAACCAAAGGGGGAATGACGTCCGTGGCAGGTACGGGCAGAGACCCTGAGCCGGGGCTCTTTTTACTTCTGAGGCGCTGAGATAAACGAGCCCAGCATAATGCCGATCATCGCGAGTCCGGTAATATAGAGCCCCGCTATCACGATCACGCCGGACAGCTCCGTCAGCTGGTTTGTTTCAAACCACGATGTCATCAGATGAGCGCCGTCATCGAGCACCGTGCGTAATCCGTCCGGCAGCCAGGACGTCAGCGTCTCGGCGCCACCGTCAAGTAATCCTGTCAGCTCATTAGCCATGGTTTCTTTATCCGGTTTTCAGTCAATGGAGGATCTGTTCCAGGTCTTTTTCAGTCAGCCCGGTCAGGTTCATCACTGTCGGATTATCCAGCCCCTTCTCCAGCATGGCACGCGCAATTTTAAGGGTCGCTTCACGCTCACCTTCTGCACGCCCCTGCTCCCGGCCTTTCTGCTCCAGCTGCTGTGCAATCGTCATCAGTTCATCCTCATGCTGCGGCACTCTCTGCGCCAGGTTGCGTACGAAGGCTTCGGCGTCGTCGGTTTCGCCCGCCTGTACGAGGTAGTTTATCAGCGAAACCAGCTGCTGTCCCGTGAGGTGACCGGCCAGCAGGGTGGTGGCCAGACGGTCCAGCAGGTCGGCCAGGTAGCGCCGGTGGATGTGCTTCTGCAGCAGGGTCAGCGCGGCCATGCTGCGGTGGTGCATGATCTCCTCGTCCGGGATCACCGTAACGTCGACCAGCGGGAAAGGACTGCCGTAGAGGCGCACGGCCAGCGCCGGATCGTCAAACTCCTGCAGCCAGTCGGTGGAGTACGGGTACGGGCTGCGCTTTCCGGTATAGAACAGCACCGGGATGACCAGCGGCAGCTTTTTGTGTCCGGCGTCGAGGTGGCGCTGCATGGCGGCTACGGCGTAGCGCATCAGGCGGAATGCCATGTGGCGGTCGGGCGTCGACTGATGCTCGATGAGGACGTGAATATAGCCCTCACCGGCGGCGGTCTTCAGGCTGTACAGCACGTCGCTGTAGTAGGCGCGAAGGCTTTCCTCCACAAAGCTGCCGGATTCCAGCTTCAGGGTGCTGAGATCGCAGGCGGCGCGCAGATCTGCCGGCAGGTGCAGCTCGATAAAGTCACGGGCCGTTTCCGGGTGCGTCAGAAAGGCCTTGAAGGCGGCGTCGTGGGGTACCGGCGTGGTTTTTTTCATGTTCAGGTCCTCAGGCCGCGGCGCCGTCCGGCGCGTCGCGGACTTCACTAAGCATATAAGTCAGCTCAGAAGCATCTGACGTCCAGCGGTCGGGCAGGTTGCCCTGCAGGAGTTCCGGCAGCCAGTCGGTCTGCGCGAGCGCCGAGTTGCGGGCATAGTAGCAGGGGTGGTGCAGGCCGGTGTCGTCGCTGTTTTCAGCGCGGTCAAAACTGTCCGCTTTGAGGTGAATGCGTCGGGCCTTGAGGAACTGCAGAAACCGCTTCAGGTTACCCATGCCGCCGCTGCCCATGCCGTCCTGCAGGCAGAATCGTCCACCCATGTAGCCCGCTCCCCACGCACCCGTGTTTCTGTCGTTGCGGATGGAGAAAAGCTGGCCGTCCGCAAACCGGATGAGGTAAAAGCGCCAGTCTCCGCGTTCTTCCGGACAGAAAAATTGCTCGTAGTCAGCGGGATTACCGATGTCGGCGGCCGGGAACGGATCCGACCTCCCTTCTATCAGCCAGTCGCGGCAGCAGCCGGTAAAATCCGCGATGCGGGCGGCGGCGTCAAAGGAAAGCGGCTCCAGGCCGTCCATCCAGTCAAGAATGCGGGCCGGCGAGCTTTCACCGACCTGGCGGGCCAGCTGCACCACGGTGCCGGCCCCGCGGAACTGCCAGAAATCGTCAGCCTGCAGTTGTGCGCTGAGCTGACGCAGGCGGCGGGCGGTATCCTGCTGCCACTGCTGGCGCAGCGACAGCACTTCACTGCCCGCGGGGGGGTAAGCGGCTGCCAGGGTGTGGCGAAGCTCACCCTCCAGCGATCGCTCATTGCGCGCGGCGGCGGCGGCCACCCGCTCGTATAAATCGTCAGGAATGTTTCGCGCCTGCAGTTTTTGCATGATATTAATCTCGATATGGTTACTGTTTTTTAATGTGATTTCAATATGACTCATATTGAGTTCGTAATCAATTAAGTGATTATATTTAGTTTTCATTATGAGTTTTTGTCTGTTCGTCTGTCTGTCATGATCCGGAAAAAGGTAAAATCGGAAGTTTGTAGGGGACGGATTTTAAGCTTAGGTGGTGCGCCTTTGGTTGCCTTGCCGACGGAGACCAGAATATGCAGGGAAGAGGATCGTTTCCGCCGTAATGTCGGTTGCTGCATAGCCCCGGTATGCCGGCTGAGAGACGAGCACCGGTCGTCTCTCAGCCGGCATATGCCCGAATGGCTCCGGACCTGTTACTCTCTTTTCATCATTATTCTGCTCAGGATTTCAGGCCGTGAATCAGCGTAAATACATACAGTCCGTAGAGAGGGCCATGTTGCTTCTTGAAACACTGGTCACCCGCAACGAAGGATTCCGTCTGGCCGAACTGTCAGAACATTTTTCACTGAATAAAACCACGTTACACGGGTTGCTCGCCACGCTTACTTCGCTTGGATACGTTTCACGTCGTGGGCAGTATTATATTGCAGGGCTGCGGTTACGGGATGTTGCCCGGCCGCTCACGGATACGGACCAGCAACTCCGGGAACTCTTTACTCCCGCACTCCGCAGGCTCGCTGTTCTCAGTAGCGAAACCTGCTGGCTGGCTGTGCCATGTGGTACACGTGAGTATCTCTATATTGACGCGATTGAAGGCGGAGGTTCGCTGCGTGTCGCCAGTCCCAGGGGGATACGGGAGGGACTGACCACTTCAGCAATCGGACGTGTCTTTCTTGCTTTTGATGATGACCTGACGAGAACCCTCAGAAAGGAAGGGTTTATCAATGACAAACTCAATAGTGAGCTGCTCTGTATTGCTAAATCTGGGTATGCTCTTGATTTAGAGGAGGCGGAGGAAGGACTTAACTGCCTCGCGCTCCCTCTGCGACAGCATGGTTATGTGGTCGCCGCGCTGGGAATGGCAGGCCCTTCTCATCGCCTGCATCCTGACTATCTCAGACGGCTGGCTGTCAGGGTAATGCGGGAGATGTTTGACATTATCAAACTTTAACAGCTGATAGCTGGCATTGCTTGGGCAATATAATCCCGGTCGGCTATAAAAAATACTCTTTCATTAACCGGAGTGTTTTTATATGTTCGAGAAAATTTCACGTGATGCCATTCGTACAATTACCTCACTGGCTCAGGAAAAGCACCTGTCGGTATGTATCAGTATTGTGGACGACGCCGGCCTGCTGAGAAGCTTCCTGCGAATGGACGGTGCTGTAGCTGGCGCAATTGATGTTTCCATAAAAAAAGCTCGCACCGCAGCCTTGTTTGGTTCTGATTCAGCCTCCCTTGGGCAGGAAGCCCGTCCGGGCGGGAAAGTTTATTCACTGGAGTCGACTAACGGAGGCTTAATCAGTTTTGGGGGGGGGGTTGTTCTGCGGGATGATCGCGGCGCTATCCTTGGCGCGGTTGGCGTGGCCGGGGCTACGGTAGATTCAGACCAGCAGCTCGCTCTGTCAGGAGCAGCGGCAACGTCAGCTGCAGGCAGAGTGTAACGTTATGCAGCGTATTCATCCCGGTTTGCTGGCATTGTCCGTGACAGCGTTTGCTATTGGTATGGCCGAATTTATCGTTGTAGGGATTCTGCCTGAAATCGCGACAGCACTGACCATTGATCTACCCCGTGCCGGCAACCTTGTGGGTTTGTATGCGCTGGCCCTGGCCGTCGGTACACCGTTACTGGTGATGGTGATCTCTGGCTACCCGCCAAAACCTGTGCTGACAGTCCTGATCATTATGTTTCTGGCAGGAAGCCTGCTTTCGGCACTGGCGGACAGTTACCCTCTTTTTCTTACCGGGCGACTGATAACCGCCGTAGCGCATGGCAGTTTTTTCGCCATCGGTGCGACGGTCGCCGCCCGGATAGCCCCTGCGGGGAAAGAAGGTAAGGCCATAGCCGTTATGTTTGCCGGACTGACTCTGGCCATGGTTATTGGGGTACCGCTCGGCAGCTTTATTGGTCAGATAATGGGCTGGCGGGTGCCATTAATCATGGTGAGTTTACTGGCTCTTCTTGCATTACTGTCAACCATGTTCTGGCTGCCAGGCATCAGAAAGAGCGAATCCGGTAACGTAAGGGAACAGTTGCAGGCTCTGTCACATCCGGCAATCCTGACCATGATGAGCATTACTGTACTTGCCTTCGGGGCCAGTTTTGCAGCCTTTACGTTTGTGATCCCCATTCTGACGACACTCAGCGGATTTTCTTCTGAAGTTGCAAGTTTTCTGTTGATGGTTTTCGGGGTGGCCACACTGACCGGTAACCTGGCTGGCGGTCATTTTTCATCGACCCGTGGCTGGTCCGTAACGCTGGGTACACAGATTGTGTTGCTGGCCGTGTCATTAATAGCTCTGGCTGTTTTTCTTCAGTGGAAACCAGCGGTCATTGGGTTACTTTTCCTGTGGGGAGTTCTGGCATTTGGGATATCTCCTGCGGTGCAGCAGGGCATGTTGTCAGTGGCAGAACGCTACACTCCGCGAGCCGTCGGATTTGCTTCTGCCCTGAATATATCTGCTTTTAATCTGGGGATTTTCTGCGGGGAAAATATCGGCAGTGTATTCGTGCACCATAATAAGCTCGCATACACTCCCTTTGCCGGGGCGGGAATGTGCCTGCTAGCTCTGCTTCCCCTCCGGTTACTGGTCAGATATATCCGCTGTCAGACGACACAGGAATAATTGTTGCTGATGAAACAATAATGATTGTGTCCTGTATTCTGCTTTTCCCGTGCTTAAATTCAGGGAAAGTGAAACACCTGTAATGACCGCAAGCAATCACCTGCGGGTAAGCATTGTTCCGCAGAGTTAACCATCATGTTCCAGTGTCACTATGAGAGGCGACCGCGCAATCCCGGAATACCGGGATTGTGCTCATTAAATGCACTTAATCCACATATTATTGCACCTGAATCAATAATTCCCCATTAACAATAATCCATTGTTTTTTGTGCTTATACGTCAATAATCCGTGTTACCCTCTCAAGAGATCCGAAAAATACCAGAACCGGATCTTTACCTAGTCAGGGGCGGTTTTCCGCGCCAAAAACCACATGTAGTGTTCTGTTGCTGCTACAGGCACTACATACGGGATTTGTCAGAGAAAGACAGGGAGGGAAGCGGCGCTTGACCCGCCGGCCCGGGCGTGCCACGCTTCCGGGAAAGTGGTGAATCTGGAAGAAATAGGATCCAGCGCGCAGGGTGATGCGTTAATTGCTATGAGTTACTGTATCCTTGCTTATAGATTTATGGGTTATTATAAGATTGGTGATTATTTCTTTTGTTATCAGAATGATGATGGCAGCTACTTTTTTGTTATTTCATATCTGAACAGACTGAGGCGCTATGGCCAGACCTAACCTGCTTGATGTCTATATTGCCCTTTCTCACCCGGGTCAAAATCATCTTTGGCTGGAAGAGTTCAGGGAAGATGAGTACCCGCTGTACCTTGAAGTGATGGACTTCCAAGGATTCATACTTGCCTACTGGACCGAGGGTGATGCTGGTTGGTCTTACACTGCTGACCCTTTACGTTCTAGAATCCCCTGCCTGGAAGCAGTGCCGCTTACCAAAAACGAAGCGAATTTCAGAATAATGATGGATCGGTGTTGACTGATAGAAAATCGGCACGAATACAATTCATAAAGGAGAATCTATGCAAGCTGACGATCTGGCAAACGGGGCTATCGCCGTCGCGTCACATCCAATCACGGTACAGGTAACTAACCAGGGTCCAGGGATCTGGGGGAACGTGGCCACCGGTCTGATCACTGCTTGTGCCGCTATTGCGGCTGTAATGCTGACGCACCGTTATACCCTACACAGGGAAAAGCAGGCGTCACAAGAAAGTTGACACAGGAACAGTATTTTATTTCAACGGAGCTGGTCTTTCTGCTGGAACGATTTGCAGAAGAATGCATCCCCGTTGCATGTGATACGGGTACTTTCGATGACGAAGATGGTCGACTTACCTCCGGGACTGTCTTCCCTAAGTTTGATTATTCTGGCGTTACCGGCGACTGGCGATCGCTGCCTCCCCGGCTTGTTTACCGGCTACGCGAGCTGACTGTAATGCAGGAAGAATCTCAACGGCTGATTCATCTTTCGTTTGAGTGGGATGACCTGATGGAGCCAACAGAAAGTTTTTCTATAAGGCAGTATCAGGCTGTCCGTTTGGGAATGAAGGCCAAAATTCAGGCGGAGCATCTTCGTCGGCTGTGCAGTATGCCTGCCGGTGCTCGCCTGCACGATCAGAAAACTGCAGGAGCTGCACTCTGGCGTTTATGGCGTAAGCATCGCAAAGCAGAAGTCGGGCGCCTTGTGAATGCCAAACTGTTTCGTGAGTTCGCCCGTGAGCATCAGCCAGAAGCCCCATAAATTTTCCGTCACGAATCTTTATTTCTGGCGGCCTTATACACAATCACGCTTTTTTAAGTTGCTCTAGCGAGTAACCATTATGGAGAGCACGAAACAATGACTGGACTTGTCTCGTATGGGGACGGTAGGCTTTCCACGTCACTACCGGTAGCTATTGATTACCCTGCAGCTCTTGCACTGCGCCAGATGGCATCACTGGTTGACGACCTGCCAAAGTACCTGCTGGCGCCGGAGGTCAGCGCCCTGCTCCACTTCATGCCCGACCTGCGCCGCAAGATGCTGTTCACCACGCTGTGGAATACCGGTGCGCGCATCAGCGAGGCGCTGGCGCTGACGAGAGGGGACTTTCTGCTGCGCCAGCAGTACCCGTTCGTGCAGTTGGCCACGCTGAAGCAGCGTGAGGAAAAGGCCGAGCACCGCGCCGGACGTCGGGCGGTGAGCGTTGTGCCCCACCGCCTGGTTCCGCTGTCCGACGCGCAGTACGTGACGCAGCTGGAGATGATGATTGCCACCCTGCGCATTCCGCTGGAGCGCCGCAGTGAAAAGACGGGCCGGATGGAGCGGGTACGCCTGTGGGAGGTCACTGACCGCACTGCGCGCACCTGGCTGAATGAGGCCGTCGAAGCAGCGGCGTCAGAGGGAGTTAGTTTCTCAATACCGGTCACCCTGCACACCTTTCGGCACAGCTACGCCATGCACATGCTCTACGCCGGCACGCCACTCAAAGCGCTGCAGAGCCTGCTCGGGCACAAGAGCGCCAAGTCGACGGAGATTTACACGCGGGTGTTTGCGCTGGACGTGACGGCCAGAAACAGGGTGCAGTTTCAGATGTCAGGAACTGATGCTGTGGCAATGCTTAAAAAATAAGAATTGTTATATAATTAATAGGTTATCATCTTGTTATCCTGGTATCTAATTAAGATAACAAGATAACAAGATAACAAGATAACAAGATAACAAGATGACAAGATAACAAGTTGCACTTATTGTAACTTTGCTGAGTTAATCAGCTTTGACCGCTCGTTCTCACTCAATTTTTCGAAAGCCATAACTGCAGCTCGCACAACATCCGAACGGTTTACACGCAGTCCGGAGTTGTTCATCTCATCACGAATGCAGTTATCTATTGATTGAAGATTGGAATCTGCAAACGAGATGCTCACGGGCTTAGCTTTACTTTTCGATGAATTTTTCTTCTCAGTGATCACACCGAGTCCTGCAGTGCCACCGTTAATGAATGCGCTCTCGTCTTTAGGTGGAGTGTTTGCTCTGTTCCTCACAATACCAACTCCTTAACCAAGGCTGAGATCTCTTCCTGAGCTTTTTCATTCTGTGTTTCATAGATAGTTAATGACTCTGCCCAGGCATCTCTATGGGCTTTCCGATCGCATATGCGGGATGTGGCTAACTGCATCTGGGGATAATCAGCCAGTACTTCAGCTGCTTGATGCGCCTCATTAACAAACATATTCGTAGGGGCCATGTTGAGGACTAAAAAACCTCTAACATTCTCATTAAAGTCTTTAGCTGCGGTAAATACTTCGCAAGTGTGTGGGACGACATCTAAATCCATTTGTGATGGTCTAAGCGGCGAAATAAAAACATCCGCTGACATCAACCCACTTCGCATTTCTGCACTATCACGACCTGCACAATCAGCGATGACATAGTCATAAGACTTTGCATGTTCTTTAAGCATAGCCTTTATATTACCTGTGGCACCGGTAACTGGAATGTGTGGAAGAGATTCAGAACGGTTGTTATACCAGGTCAATACAGATTTTTGGTCATCTGCATCTACGATTATGACCGACTTACCCTGCGACTTAAGGCATGACGCAATCGATACTGCAAGAGTACTTTTACCCACGCCACCCTTCTGACTTCCTAGTACGATAATCATAACAACCTCGATTAATAACAAGATATGATCTTATCATAATCATATCTTGTTATCTTAACAAGATAATTTTAATGGCATAGGTTTATGATTAATAAGATATTATTATCTTATTATCTTATTATCTTATTATCTTATTATCTTATTAACTTGTTATGGGCGGCAGTTGTGGGTATGTAACGGCTCAGTTAAGCGGTTAGCAACTCCTGCCAAACTAATCCTGACTGCTGATGCGCTGCTCATCACGTGCAGCGCTGATAACGATCGGCTTCTTATCCGGATTTGTTCGACAGACCTTATCTGACAAATGCCACAGGGATATCTTTCCAGTTTGTCGTCCATGCAGGTGATAGCAGCTCCCGTTTCATTTTCCACTCGTTGTTCACTCCCTGACGCGCAAACCACAGGTTTCCCAGCCCGGACTGGTTAATACCGTCCAGCACCTTCATCAGCTGCGCACTGTTTTTTCTCGGCTGATCTTCATCGAACAGGTTCAGCTGGCTGACGCCATGCGGCGTGAAGTCATCAAGCATGATGCCTGCCGTCATATAACGGCGACCTTCCACCCAGATGCGGTCCAGCGATCGCATGGCCACCTCAATGACGTCACGCGTATCCTGCGTCGGACGCGGGAGCTTCTCGCCGGCGCTGTTGCCGTAGAACACCTCATCTTTCGCGTGCGGCGAGGTGCGGATAAATACGCCAACGTGCCGGCAGAACTGGCGCTCTTTCCTTAGCTTCTCGGCAGCGCGCGTGGCGTACTGGCAGAGCGCCTCCTGCATGGCCACCTTTGTAGTAATGCGTTCGCCAAAAGAGCGGCTGGAGACGATCTGCTGCTTTGCCGGCGGCATCTCCTCAAGCGGTATGCAGGATTCGCCGTTGAGTTCGCGCACGGTTCGCTCAAGCACAACGCCGAAATTTTTGCGGATCAGGGCAGGGTGCGCTCGCGCCAGCTGCAGGGCGTTTTCAATACCCATCAGGGTAAGGCGCTTGCCGATGCGACGTCCCACACCCCAGATTTCCTCTACGGGCTGATTGGCCAGCAGCGTTTCAGTGCGCCTGGGATTACCGGGCGTCAGCGCCAGCACGCCGCGGAACTGCTTCCATTCCTTGCTTGCCCATTGTGCTGATTTCGCGAGGGTTTTTGACGGGCCCATGCCCACGCCGACGGTCAGGCCAATGGTGGACAGTACGTGCGCGCGCAGGCGCCGGCCAAAGTGCTCAAAGTCCTCGCAGCCATCGATGCCGCTTAAATCGAGGAACATTTCATCAATGGAGTACTGTTCTACCCGGGGCGTCATTTCTTCCAGTGCTGTCATAAGGCGCTGTGATATCGAGTGGTACAAAGCGTAATTGCTTGAAAATACGTGAACTTTTTCAGGGTATTCCTGTGCTTTAAGCTGAAACCAGGGCATACCCATTTTTATATTCAGAGCGATGGCTTCGACGGATCTCGCGATAACACAGCCATCGTTATTGCTTAACACCACCACGGGTTTGCCGCGCAGGTCAGGGCGGAACAAGGTCTCGCATCGGGCATAAAACTTGTTCGCGTCGGCTAATCCAAACATAGGCATGGTTACCTCCGGCGCGCGCGCGTACTGTTAAAAAACCATGTGACCACGCCAAGCAGCTGCAGCTCTTCCGGATAGATAACGGGGTAGGCCGGATTCATGGGCAGCAGCGCAAGGCACGGCTGCAGCTGCAGGCGCTTGACCGTGAACTCGCCGTCTACTTCCGCGATGACGATGTCGTGGTGCGCGGCTTCTTCTGCCCGATCAACCACCATGACGTCGCCGTCAAACAGGCCGAGATCCTGCATGCTGTTGCCGCTGGCGCGCACGAAGAACGTCGACGCGCGCCGGCGAATGCAGAGTTCGTTGAGGTCGAGCTCTTTTTCGACGTAATCCTGCGCCGGTGAAGGAAAGCCGGCCGCGCAGGGGTCAGCAAACATTGGCACGCGCACACGCGGCGTGAATATGGGTGGCCAGAGCAGCATTAGGCCGGAAGCGTACGCCGCGGGTTTCATGTTGCTGCCCCCGGGATGTACACAGGGTGACGGGTGAGTGCTGTAGGTAAGTCGCGCATAAAATCCTCCTCATAATAATACTGTCTATGCATACAGTATTAAGGGGCGGGATTTAGATGGCAAGAGGAGACAGGCAGTTACGTGCCGTAAACGGTTTTATGTGGCTGAGAGGCATGCGAAAATTTTTTTGAACCTGACCTATGATGAGGCCGGGCAAGAGATGCGTACGGATGCGTTCTCTGGCTGTACTCCAGCAGCCCGGCCTTCCGCGGCCGGGCTTCTTAAACTGCTTTATCTGATTTCGGGTCGGGTGCGTAAGCAGTCTCTGCCGGTTCCGGTGAAATGACGCTTCCTCGCACAGCTGTTCGTTCCTCGCGCTGCTGCGGTACGCCTCAGCCGTGACTGCGGCGAGCGTTGCGGGCTGACAGTTGACGGCAGGTACTTCTTTCCGGACCCGTTGTGCAGGGCAGGCGAATCGCCTGAATCTGGAAAACCCTCCCTTAATTGTCCGGGGCAACCTATGGATGGTCACACCTCTCCCGCACGCTTTCTCGCTTATCTTCTGGCTGAGCACTACGTCTCCGTTTCGCAGCGGTGTGACCGCAGCGGGCTGGACAGCGATATCGTCTGGGATTTTCTGGCGGGGCACCTGCCGGTGAAGCAGACGCTGGCCGACCAGCTGGGCGTCGTTTTTCACTCCCCGGATTCTGGATCACCCGGCAGGCACTATGGGGCATGACGGATGCAGGGCCCGGCCAGATGGTGACGGTGTGCAGCTGTGCTAAATTAAGGCTCGCCGGTACGGGTTATAGGCTCCGTATTTCACCAGGGGTTAAATAGACTGTCCCCGTACCGGCATCCTTCCCCGTCATGCTTCTGAACTACGGACCTCCGCATGGCACTCTCAGACAGGCATACTTTACTCCGGAGGTAGCTATGAGTTCTGATGATATGAAAGCATTCATAAGGGAAAACCGCAGGCGGGCGCAGGAAATGCAGGAGTACGTTATCCGCTATGCTGACGCGCGGGATGCGGTTGGTAATGTGGCCATCCGCATCTGGCAGGCGGGTCATGAGATAAATCACGATACCCTCATGGAATGCCTGCGCGACCGGCTGGCGCTGGCGCGCACAACCGGCGATGAAAACAGTCAGGCATACCTGCAGCTGGCCATCAGTTCGCTGGAGTTTAATAAGGGCAGGCTGTAAGGAAAAAACGTCCCCTGCGGCGGACCCCGCTGGGGAAAAGGAGTCGTCTGGTGAGCCAGCTTATCGTGCCAGTATACTGAGTTTAGCAGCGGACGGGCGTCTGTCCCGACGGCAATTCAGGTTCGTCAGCTAAGTGCCAAACGCGGACACTGGCGATTGTAATTTGCTTCGGGACCAGTACGAGGCGATTTTCTTTTGCTACTCACATGGACTCGGTAAAACGCCCAATCTGCCGAACTGCTTTGCAGGAACGAAAAAAGGCGGGGTGGAAAACCCCCGCCTTTGTTCAAGTTCCTTCAGCCATTAGCGGCGTCCGGTCAGTTGCTGAATCGCAACGATAAGCTTTACTCCGGTTAGCATTATCTGCATCACCAGGAGGACAGTTCCTAAAGTTATCACTTCGGCATCTCCGTATTCAGGAGAGCGCCACACGCCGCTTATGCCCTTGGACTTCCCTCACGGCGCGTATCAATCACTAGTCGATACATGCAGCACCCTATAAGTGGGGGCAGACCGGACGGCTCCACCCGTTTCCGGTCGGGAGAATTCGTTACCTTCACCCGTTAGTGCTGCACTCAAACCGACAAGCCCGAACATTATAAGCCAACAATGGGGTTGACGTATATTGACGGGGCCGTCAATAGTGCTAAAATTGCATCACTAGTCGATACATGCAGCACCCTGTTCCTGAGCACGGCTTCCAACCGTACCCGGAACTGAAAATAAACCTGGTCTTCCAAACCGGGTTTTTTTTCGCCCTCAGTAAGCATTTCTCTCGCATTGCATTACTTATGCTCATCATACACAAATAGCACGAATTGCTAAAGCTTTTTAAAAAAGTTGTGATTGTGTTTTTCGCATGTCTACTTTTTTCTACTGTTTGGTAAAACGCCTATAGCACCGAAGTTATGCAATACAGATGTATTACATGGCACCCACGCCAGCTGGCGGCGTTTCGGTAAAACGCCCATAAGACCGAATCGCCCCGCTGCGGCGCGTAATACTATATGTAGTGCCTCTCTCAGCTGAGAACCATACCAGATATCGTGGTCAGGCGGTCAGCGCCGGGTCAGGCCGCGCCGGTTGCCCCGCTGCGCCATTCGGTAAAACTCCGGTAAGAGAGGGTTTCCCCGAATCAGAATCTGCGCCAGCGAAGTTTTATTCTTGCTTTTTACAGAGTTCACAATCGCGAGTTATAAGGTGTCATTCTGACATCAAGCCTATGTCCGCTGGGTATTTACATTCACTTGACTACCCATTTGCGTCTTGCTTGACCGCGTTTTTGCATTTCACTTGGTCATCTCCAACAAAAAAAGCAGTCAAAATCCTGCCAGATTGACTGGCAGCTAAGAGCGAAGAGCGGACCTTGTTTATGCTTATACTTTTTGAATTAGAACCCCTGCTTCATAAACTACTTATTGATATGCTATCGGAACTGGCAAATCAGGAAGAAATTCATGGACAAGAACACACTGGTTACACTCTTGAAATTTAAGCGCTGGATTGATGCTGAAACGCTAAAAGCAGTTAAAGGTATCAGTGAATCTGCTTATGCAGAAAAGCGTCATCTGATGTTAAGACTGATGAACCATATACATGTGGTAGACATGATTTTTAGAGCAAATATTTCGGGTCAGCAGCATGGTTACACTGCCCTGAACACCCCTGAAACACCCTCAGTAGATGAGCTTGAGATCAAAATGGACGACGTTACAAACTGGTATATCCGTCGCGTAAGCTCAATGTCTCCTGCTGATTTAAGAGAAACTATTAAGTTCAGCTTTGTCGATGGTGGTGAGGGAGAAATGACTGCTACAGATATGCTAAATCACATGCTTTTTCACGGAACTTACCATCGTGGGGCTGTAGGCTGGTTAATTTCTGAGTGCGAAGGTATTCCGCCGAAAGATGTGCTGACAGTTTTTCTGAGAGATCATAATCACTGACAGGTAAATTCTTCAGCCCTTCACCTATTAAGCGGCTTTAAGGGCCGCTTTGGCGAAAAGCCTACCTTAACGACCTGCGATGGCGATAAATTTGGGCTAAAATTTTCAGAGATAATGCTTAGAGTTCTCTCAACAGTCTGGCTGGATTGCCAGCATACACCCCTTTAATTAACACAGGCTTTGTAACCACGCTACCTGCACCAATCACCGCACCACTGCAAATGTCCGTTGTTAAGATAGTTGCTCCGCTCCCCACGGTTACTGCGTTACCTAATACGATATGTATCCAGCTTTCTGAAGCAGCATCAGGACCGCCATTCTTGAACAGGTCGTTAACAAAGGTTACGCCATGGCCGATAAAACAGTCCTTACCCAAGGTAACGTTCTCACAGATAAAAGTATGAGACTGTACTCGGGTTCTGTCGCCTATAACGCATCCCTTTTGTATCTCTACAAATGGTCCTACAAAAACATCATCGCCCAGTTCACACTCATAGATGTTTACCGGCGTGATTACTTTCACATTTTCACCTTGTTTTACGTTACGAATGCCACTTTCAATAACCTTCATATGAGCTGAGTCCTTACTCGAGATGATTCGGCTAAAAGCTTGAACAGTTTTTATCTTCACCAAGTGCCCAAATTAACCTGCTTTCACTCATTCGCGCACTATGATGCTCGCATTGTCCGCTTCTGGCACGAAGCGGACCAAGTAACTGAGCTAAAGGTCTGCTCTGAGCGAGAAACGGAAGTTATTTCTTAGAGAAGGTTTGATAAAACGGCGTTAGAGCCGAACAGTTGTCACTATCCGGCTATGAGCAATGAATCAAAGGCCGAATATAGCCTCAATTTCTATCGAGAGGTCAGGTGAGAAAAGGCGGCTGACTTCTACGAGCGAGCTGGCGGGCAAGTGATCGCCGTAATTTCGGTACAGCACTTTGCGTAGCCCGTTTATCTCCTCAAAGGAGGTGATAAATATAGTCACCTTGATTAGTGCTGAAAAATCTATCTCTTCTTCGCTGGCAATTTTCCTGATTTGGCTGAATATTTCTTCGGCCTGCTCAACAATGCCTTCATGTTGTGCCGCTGTGCCAAACGCGGTCAGGCCGGAAATATAGAGCGTGTTGCCATGCTTTACTGAATGGACGTAAGGAGCCTTTACTTCACCTAACGCACGGTAATTCTTTCTTAACAGATTGCTCATGCAGATGGCCTTTTTGAAAGGGAACAAACCACAACCTTACCATTCCACTGTGAATGCTCAACATTGATTGGCGTATCGTAAAGTATGCAATGTCCGCCTTTTGGCACAAAGCAGACAGACGCTGGCCTGCGTCCACTGTGAGTGAGAAACGGACTAAATCCAGGGGCTTGACTGGCTTTGATAGGGAGAAGGGATTTTCAACCGCGCAAACTGGACACGACAGGCTGTAGCTTTCCAGGAAAGAGGATCAGGGGAAGCAGGCAGAAACGTTACAAACTGGCTAAGGCTGAACAACGCTAAGCATAAATATTGCTCTCCCGTGCCGCAGGAGAGCAACAGGCTCAGGCAATTAATATTGCCCGGATGTCATTTACGTTGGTTAAAGTCGGGCCGGTTATCAGCAAATCATCAAGCGCGTGAAAATAACTGTAACTGTCATGTCCATCGAGATAATTAACCGCATTAAGGCCACTCATTTTGCCGCGGGTCAGCGTGTCCGGAAAGACCATCGCGCCTGCTGCATCTTCGGTGCCGTCAATACCATCACTGTCGCCAGCTACTGCCCAGATACCGTTTTCACCCTGCAATGCGCAAGCAAGGCTGAGCAAAAACTCGGTGTTGCGCCCGCCTTTTCCGGGCTGACCGTTGTTGACCGTCACGGTGGTTTCACCACCCGACAACAGCACAGCAGGACCGGAAACCGGATGCCCATACTGCTTCACCGACCTGGCGATACCGGCCATGACCACGGCCACTTCACGGCTTTCACCTTCAATCGCATCGCCCAGAATAAGCGGCGTGAGTCCGTGATTGCGGGCAGCGACTGCCGCCTGGTGTAATGCCAGCGCAGGTGTGGCGATCAGCCTGACTTCACCGTTCGCTACGTTTTTCACTGGGTTGGCCGGCTGGTTTAACAGGTTGCGAACAGCTTCGGGGATAGCGATGTCGTAGCGCTGCAGTACCTGGAGCGCATCATTCGGCATACTGTGGTCGGCAACGGTGGGGCCAGACGCTACGTCTGCCGGATTATCGCCCGGCACGTCACTGATAATCAGTGACACGATACGGGCCGGTTGCGCCAGCGCCGCCAGCTTGCCACCTTTCACCGCGGAGAGGTGACGACGTACCAGATTCATCTCTTTGATGTTGGCGCCACAGTGTAGCAGAGACCGGGTGATTTTCTGCTTATCGGACAGCGTTAATCCCGGCGCGGGAAGCGCCATCAGCGCAGAACCCCCACCGGAAATCAGTGCCAGAACCAGATCATCCGGTGTTAATCCGCGTAATGTCTCCACAATCAGCATTGCGGCCGTTTCACTCATCGCATCCGATACGGGATGCGCCGCCTCGATAATGCGGATGCGGCCCGCGGGCACCGTGTGACCGTAACGCGTCACTACCACGCCTGACACATCCACATCCGGCCAGGCCGCATCCACCGCTGCTGCCATCGCTGCTGAAGCTTTACCGGCACCGATCACCACGCAACGGCCGCGTGGCTTTTCCGGCAGGTTCGGAGGGATCACCGGCCCGGCGCGGGCGCTGTCGACAGCCTGCTGAAAGATATCATGCAGGATCGCTGCGGCCTGTTCATTTTTCATGGTTATGCGATCTCGGCAACGTCAGCTTTGGCTTCGATAAATTGCACCACGGCGCGGGTGACGTCAGCGGTACTGGCGGTGCCGCCGACATCTGGCGTCAGAATGCCTTTCTTACACACGTATTCGATGCCTTCCATGATCAGCGCAGCGGCGTCGCGTTCGCCCAGATGTTCAAGCATTTGCACGGCGGTCCAGAAGGTCGCAACCGGATTAGCGATGCCTTTGCCGGTGATATCAAATGCTGAACCATGGATCGGTTCGAACATGGAAGGGAACCGGCGTTCCGGATCGATATTTGCAGTAGGCGCCACGCCCAGACTGCCTGCCAGCGCCCCGGCCAGATCAGAAAGAATATCGGCATGCAGGTTGGTGGCAACAATGGTATCCAGCGTCTGCGGATGCAGTGTCATACGGTGCGTCATGGCATCGACCAGCATTTTGTCCCACTGCACATCCGGGAACTCCAGCGCTACCTCAGCGGCAATTTCATCCCACATCACCATACCGTGACGCTGGGCATTGGATTTGGTCACTACGGTAAGCAGCTTGCGCGGACGTGACTGCGCCAGTTTGAAGGCATAACGCATGATGCGGGTGACCCCAACGCGGGTGAATATTGCCACTTCGGTACCCACCTCTTCCGGTAAGCCCCGATGCGCACGACCGCCGTTACCGGAGTATTCGCCCTCAGAGTTTTCACGCACGATGACCCAGTCAAGATCGCCCGGACCACGGTTCCGTAATGGTGAAGTCACGCCAGGCAGGATTTTGGTTGGCCGTACATTGGCGTACTGGTCAAAGCCCTGGCAAATCGGTAGACGCAGACCCCAAAGGGTGATGTGGTCAGGCACATCGGGTGCTCCCACCGCGCCGAAGTAAATAGCGTCGAACTTCTTCAGCGTGTTCAGTCCCTCTTCCGGCATCATCACGCCATGATTTTTGTAGTAATCCGAACCCCAGTCAAAGGTCTCTACATCAAACTTCAGCTGCGGATCGCGACGTGTCAGCGCATGCAGTACTTCAACACCTGCTGAAATGACTTCCGGACCGATACCGTCGGCAGGTATGGCTGCAATTTTGTAATTACGCATAGTTACTTCTCCAGTCAATGATGGGTATGAGGATGAGGAATCTCTGCCGTTTGCGGTTTATTTGCTTTGGCAGAAAGAATGAGGACAATCAGAGCTGATAATCCCAGCAGCCCCGCGACAAAGTAGAGGCCCCAGCTGTAGCTGCCGGTTTGCTGACGGATCACGCCAATCATCATCGGACCGACAAAACCGCCGAGATTGCCGATGGAGTTGATAGTAGCGATACCCGCTGCCGCTGCCGGTCCGCTGAGAAACACGGTTGGCATGCTCCACAGTGGGGGTTTCGATGCGCTGATCCCTACGGTGACCAGCGTTAAGGCGATAATAACGGCGAACAGCGTGCTGACGTTACCGGCATAAATCAGTCCGGCTGCTGCCAGCAGACAGGCGCCAATTACATGCCAGCTGCGCTCTTTAGTACGGTCGGAATGACGTGCCCACAGGATCATGGCGATAACGCCTATGACAGCCGGGAAGGCGTTAAGGAAACCAATTTCAAGCGATGATGCACCGAAGCTGCGGATGATTTGCGGCGACCATATGCCAAGCGTGTACAAGCCAGCGGACGTACCGAAATAAACCAGTGCCAGTGCCAGCACGCGCTTATCCGCCAGTCCTTGCCATGCGCTACTGTGGCTCTGTTTTGCCGCACGTGCCAGCTCCTCGGCCTGCATGGTGTTTTCCAGCCAGGTACGTTCTTCGTCAGTCAGCCATTTGGCTTTGGCCGGGCGGTCAGTAAGGTAGAACAACACGATAACGCCGAGCATCAGCGCGGGGACGGCTTCCAGTAAAAACATCCACTGCCAGCCGGCGTAGCCGAGAAAACCATGCATCTCCAGCAGGGCAGCTGAAATAGGCGATCCCAGTGCTGTTGAGAGCGGGGCAGCGGCCATGAAGATAGCCGTGACCTGCGCGCGTTTTGCTGCCGGGAACCAGTAGCTGAGATAGAGGATGATACCCGGGAAGAAACCGGCCTCAGCCACGCCGAGCAGGAAGCGCAGAATATAGAAGCTGGTAGTGCCCTGCACAAAAGCCATACAGCCAGAGACTAAGCCCCAGGTAATCATCACGCGGGCGATCCAGATACGGGCGCCCACTTTATGGAGGATTAAGTTTGATGGGACTTCAAAAAGGAAATATCCGAGGAAGAAAATGCCGGCACCCAGCCCAAAGACTGTTGGCGAAAAGCCCAGATCCTGGTTCATGGTCAGGGCAGCAAAACCAATGTTCACCCGGTCGAGAAACGCAATGAAATACAGCAGCATAATAAAAGGAATGATGCGCAGGGTCACCTTTCGCATAACCTTTTTTTCGAGGTCGTTATTCATTTCAGGATGCTCCACAGTCATGTAGGGTTGTTATCGTTTTGTAATAATCCCAGTATGAAGTTTTGCGCGGCTTTATCATCGGCACTGCTTTATATAAATAATTTGCATAATCAGGTTTTGGTGAAAAAATGGATATAAATCAGTTGCGTTGCTTTGCAGTGTTGGGTGATGAGCTTCACTTTGGCCGGGCAGCCCGAAAACTTGAAATGATGCCTGCGTCACTCAGCCGTTTCATAAAATTGCTGGAGGAGGAGCTGGGGATAAGGTTACTGAATCGATCGACCAGAAATGTTTCGCTGACGCCTGAAGGGGCAGCGTTTTTGAATGAGGCCAAAGCCGTGATTGCTGATTTCGATGCGCTGCGGCTGCGGTTCCGTAAAACGGCATTATTGCAGAAAAGGACGCTGCGGATAGGTGCTATTGACAGCGCTGCCAGAGGGTTACTGCCGGAATTAATTCATCTTTTCGTCAGGCAGTTTCCTGATGCGGATATCCATATTACTGAAGATAAGACGCACAGCCTTATCCCCCGACTCCTCTCCGGATGGCTGGATGTGATCTTTGTACGTCCGCCTGAACATGTTGACGTTACGCTGACAACGCGATTTATCACTAATGAAACCTGCGTGCTCGCCGTTCATGCCCATCACCGGCTGGTGAGTCATAGTGAAGTCAGTATCGATGATTTTCGTAATGAGCCGGTAATCGTGCCCGAAAGGCGCACCCGGCCTCACAGTCACGATCTGACGATGAACGTTTTCAAAGCAGGCGGCTGCGTTCCCGTTATCGCGCAGTATGCCGAAGAGAAACAGACCATCCTGAGTTTTGTAGCCGCCGGTCTGGGTATCGCTCTGGTCCCTTCATCCTATAAGAATATGAATGCTGACGGCGTGAAATACCTCGCTCTCTCGCCGATGAAGAATGTGGACGGGCTTCCGCTGAGTGCGATGTGGCATCAGGGAAATAATAATATTTATGTTAACGCTCTGCTGGATATGCTTTCTGACAACATTGAAAAGCTTACTTATAATCTGTGACTGATTAAAGAACGGTGGAGACTGACTATCCATTTTCCCTGTGCATCCGTGCTGAAAAAAGCGCCAGGTCGGGGTGGGATTTCATGCGGCTTTTTGATTAGCGAAAGAAGGGAAAGCATTAAAAAGAATCAGGGCGCATAAATTTATGAAATATAAAATACCACGAAACTCTCACCGCTCTGCCACCGGTTTATTAGCACCCCAAAATCTCAATAAAGTCCGATCATGCATTTAATGGACAAGTTCGAAGTTTCCCAGAGCCATCCTAAACTTCCGCTTTTGGCACACTGCTGCCGTTCAGATCGGGCTTCGTCATGAGATGTGAGCTATAAGCCAATTTTAGTTGGCGATGGCCAAGTAATTTGCAAACGGTCGCCAAGTAAAATGCAAATGGGTAGTCAAGTCAGATGCAATCACGCATCCGCTTCACGCCCTGAGACATTCGACAAGCTGTTTATGGCTTCAGTAAGGGCACCTGATTGCTCCCTTAAAAAGTGCATGCAACCTCCCTCCCTGCCGTCGGGCGGCGCCGTGACTTCACCTTAGCCGGACCGCTTCGCCCGCAAGGCAGGCTTCGCCTCGTAACTCACCCGTTCCCCGCCGGCCGCGGGACATTCAGTCCGCTTCGGCGGCGCGTGCGGCTTCGTCCCTCGACCCTGCGTACTGCGCACTGGCCCGGCTGTCGTGACGTCACGGCGCTGATGCCGTGCAACCTGTAAACCGGAGTGACCATGAATCAACCTCTTACCACTGGCCATCTGGCCGAACAGCTGCAGCGCTTTGCGCCAGATACGCCCTGCGTGGTGCACCTGTGGGTGGCCGATGACTTCGACGATGTGGCGCCGGAACTTACGCCCGGGGAGGTGCTGGCCACGATCGCGCTGGCCGACGCCACGCTCGATGCCGACGTCAGTCTCAGTTGGTATTTCCTGCGACACTGCGCCGACACCATTCTTGCCGCAAGGGAGGAACGCTGCTGAAGGGAGCCGCCCCCGGGCGGCCTTTCCCGTGCTGACGCACTTAATAAGGCTGTCGCTGCGCTCCGCATTATGGCCGTCTCCTCTGCTGCGCGCCGGCAACGGCGGGCATAAAGTCCCGTGCCCTCACGGTAGCCGGGCGGCCTCGCAAACAAGGGAAGCTGCGCCGACATCCTCACCCGTTCCCCGCCGTGCGCGGGACATTCAGTCCGCTCCGGCGGCGCGTGCGGCTTCCGGTGTCGCCCTTGTTTGCTCTGCTGTTCGCCCGTCTGTGTGGAGGTCACGGCACCACTACCGGTGCCCCCTTCATACACAGGAGCATCACTATGTCTCGATTCATGCACGGCGACAGCGTACAGGTTATGGGTGGCTTTCCGGACAAGAGCATTGATTTCATCCTCACCGATCCGCCGTACCTGGTCGGCTTTAAGGATCGTTCCGGCCGCTCGATAGCGAACGATGTAAACAGCGAGTGGGTGCTGCCGGCAAGCCAGCAGATGTACCGGGTGCTCAAAGACGACAGCCTGGCGGTGAGCTTCTACGGCTGGAACCGCGTGGACATTTTTATGCAGGCGTGGAAGGCCGCGGGTTTTCGCGTCGTCGGCCACCTGGTCTTTACCAAACCCTACGCCTCTAAGTCGGCGTTCGTCGGCTACCAGCACGAGAGCGCGTACCTTCTGGCCAAAGGCCGCCCGCGGCTGCCGGCAAAGCCGCTTCCTGACGTCATGCCCTGGCAGTACACCGGCAACCGCCATCATCCGACTGAAAAACCGGTCAGCGTGCTGCGGCCGCTGATTGAAACCTTCACCCAGCCCGGCGCGATCGTACTGGACCCGTTTGCAGGCAGCGGTTCAACCTGCGTTGCCGCTCAGGAGTGCGGCCGCCGCTGGATTGGCATCGAGCTCCTGGAGGAGTACCACGCCGCCGGCCTGCGCCGCCTTTACGCACATCGCGCCGCGCGCGCGGCATAACGGAGACCGATAAATGCTTAATCTGACAGAACAACACGCGGCCGATCGTCTGGCTGACGACGTGGCCGATATCGACGAGACCCTGACCGAGCTGTTCCTGCGGATCCACGCGATGCGCCAGCGCTGGCCGCGGGACAGCGACGCCCCCGCGGTGCGGCTGACGCTGCTGGCAATTGACGATATCTGCGATTCCCTGAGGGATGCAGGCCGCCGCGCAGAGCAGCTGCGGGGTTGTCTGCGCAGGTGACGGGATTCTGCGGGGCGGTTAAAAAACAACCGCCCCCGGATATTCCCCCCGTTGCCTGGCCTGCACAAATGTATCCACAGGGTTCCGGGGCGGATATGCACCCCGGATGTGGACAAGACAAAAAGGATGTCGCGAGCTCCGCCGTTTATGCACGCCGGCGGCGTGCGGGAATAAACGTCCGTGCGGTCTGCGGCCAGTGCCGTGCCTTCACTTTAGCCCGACGGCGGCGTGTTCAAGAGCCGCAGGCTCTCCTCCTCCCCCGTTCGCACTCACTCCTGCGCGCTTACTCCCGTCGCGTCTCCGCTCATGCTTCGCGTCGCCGCCGTGCGTAATCACGCCTCCGTTCGCTTGCGCTGCGGCCTCGTCGTCGCTCTTGATCACGCCGCTGTCCGTCGGGCTGTCATTCAGGCACGGCACAGGCCGGGACTGTATCCCCTTTACCTGCGGAGGTTTCTGATGAACACAGCACTGCACGCGCCCCTGGCGGCGCGTTTTCTGGACGGCTTCGTAAAGCTGCGCTTTCTGCCTTCTCTGTTTGGCGATGATTTTATGCGCGCCGAAAACAACGTCTATCTGTACGCCGCGCGCTATCTGACGAACTACAACGGCGGTGAGTGGACTTTTGTTCACCTGGAACAGGGCGGTGGATACATGATCCCGCCGGATGGCACCTGGCGGTTTGAGAATCCCGAAAACTGGTCTGTGGCAGAGGTCTCCGCTGACGCGGCGGGGATCATCATCACCGCGCTGGTTCTCAACCACCGCAGCTGGATGTATGACCGCCACGACGAGGAGGAGCTGTGTGCGCTGTTTTGCCGCCGCCACCGCCAGCTGATGGTCTGGGCAGAAACTCATCCCGAAGCTGCCGCCATTTTTCGCGCGCTTGACTGAACGCTAACAGGGGCGGCAGAGCCGCCCACAAGGAGATAACACGATGCACGGTAACGTAAATGAAATCTGCGCCTGGCTGCTGGAGACCTTTCAGCCGGGCACTCCGTTCACCATCCTGGTATGGACGGAGGAGGACGTTCAGGATTCTACGGATTCAATGGCACTGACGGAGGAGGAGGCGCACGCGGTGCTGGGTGAGATCGGCGAGCTTGATGATCACCGGCGCTACGGGATAGGCCGGGACACCGTGCGTGAGCTGGCGTGCCAGGTTCGCCGCGACCGGAAGGCAGCGCGGAACGTCACCCTGCCGGCCGCAAGCCTGAAGGTACTGCTGGAGCTGGCCGGAAAGGCTGGCGAAACGGGCGAAGGTACGGACGCTGAAGAGGCTATCCATCAGGCACAGGAGGCCATGCGCGGGTAACATGCCGGGCTGTCAGATGAAGGCCGTTTTTTCATCTGACAGCATACCCGTCTGAACGCACCTGAAACCCATTGCCGCCTTCGGCGGCAGGCAGCTGAGATGGCGCCTTCGGCGCCCGCCCGCATGCCGGCAAAACAGAAATAAATAAGCTGCTTGATTTTAATAATTCTGTCCGGCAGGATGCGCACCTGAAATTAATCAGGAGATGCGTAATGCAAAATGCGAAATTATCTATGGTGAAGAAAGAAAAGCCATATATTGAATTTAAAGGTATGACATTTAGTATCGATGATTTTATGAAGATGTATGAGGAAGGACGCCCTGTAAAGCAGGAGCTTTTATCCGGAGATACACTGGTAACCTGGATGGATGGAGAGGAAATTTTTTACGATATTCTGAAGTAAAGAGTATTTTGGTCTTGGCTTGTTTTTAAATTGCTGATATTGATTGTTTTTTTGATTCCCGAGGTTTTTTTCTCACATGTACAGCCCTTGCAGGGCTCTATATGACTTAATTTTTCGGACGTATTATTAATGGCCATTTTCGTGTTCAAGATAATTAATAATAAATGCATCGTGTACAGTCGAGGGTTTAGGGGTTTTTTCTGAGTATCATCAAGTTTTTCCCTTTTTCTTTCCCTTTCCCTTTCCTTTTCGCCTCCCCCTTTTAAGACTCATTTTAATTAGCAGAGTTTGTAAGGTCATCTGAGTTTATTTCTTTATTTATTGCCCTTCTTGAGGAAATAGAACGACTTCAGTGGGCCCCCTTCGGCTCCCCGGCAAGCCGGGTCGTCGAGCCCTATGTCGCTAAGCGGCGAGCCGCTAAGCGCCACCGAACCCCTGCGGGTTTCGGCCGCAGGCGGTTTCGGTCTGATGTCCAGGTTCAACAGCTGCTGCCGGCTTCGCCGTCGCTTTCACCGTCCCGGCAAACCCCGCCGGGCCTTTAAGGCCAGCCCGCATGGCGGCCTGAAACGTCCCTTCTGACGCTTCCCTGCATTCCGTCCTGGTCTTTCGCAGAGGGCTTTTCGTAGCACCGCCGGTTCGTTCAAAAAGGGGTGAAATGCACTCCGTCAAAAACTTTTTGCGGAAGGGCCACAAAAACTTTTTGCCTCCGCCCCTTTATGCCCTCTCTTCGTCGTTGCTACTCGGCCCTCGCCGCGAAAGGCCAGACCGGGAAGAAGAAACCCGCGTCAGAGAAGGTCTTTTCGGGTTCGCAGCGCGAGCTGCACCTACTCAGCCGGATTTAAGGAGCCATGCCATGCAAAACACACTCGCCAGCGTTACCCCTGATTCAACCGCCGACCGTGCGCCGGTTGAAATGATGCCCTGCCATAACGCGCAAAACCCTGAAGACACCTCACCTCAAGCCCCCGGCCCTCGTCTGGAAAGCGTCAGTGATAACGTCCGGTTTTTCACCCGCCTTCAGATTCGTGATGCCCAGGGAAATTACGTGATGGCCACGGAGAGCCAGATCCTGGAGGAAGCCGCGCGCGCTATCGATCATCGCTACCCTACCGGGACCTTTTTTGCTTCACCAGAGGTCTCTGAAGCGTTTTTCAGAGCAAAACTTGCCGGTCGCGAGCGTGAAATTTTTGCAGTCGCTTTTCTGAATAACCAGCATCAGCTGCTTGCCTATGAAGAGATGTTTCAGGGGTCTGTTTCAAGCGTAGAGGTTCATCCCCGGGAGGTGGTGTACAGGGCGCTGCAGCTGAACGCGGCGGCAGTTGTGGTGAGCCACAATCACCCCTCGTTTAACAACTGTCTCTTATACACAAATCCCTGGCATACCTGCCGGGGATTTTTTTGAACTTTCCCGGCCTCTGACGATCTTCCTTGCTATTACTTTTCGGGTTTTAGTATGGTGCTTTCCGATTGCTATTCATGGGCTGACGGCGTTTTCGGCCGTGCCGAACTGGGCGATATCCGCCGCACCCGCCGTCTCGTCACCCTGGCCACTTCGCTGGCTCAACATGCCGGACTTTCTATCGTGAAATCTTCCCATTCTGCAGCCGAAGTTGAGGGCGCTTACCGCCTGATGCGGAACCCCGAAGTCCTGCCCGAGGCCATTGCGCAAGCCGGATTCACTGCGACGGCTAAGGCCGCTCAGGCCTGCCCGCTGCTTCTCGCGCTGGAGGACACCACCACCATTACCTTCACCCATTCCACCGCGCGCGAGGAGCTCGGCAACACCTCGACCAGCCCGCATTCCCGCGGCCTGCTGGCCCATTCGGTGCTGCTTTTTGCGCCCGATACCGCCCGCATCATCGGCCTGATTGACCAGCAGCGCTGGAGCCGGGACGCTTCCGGTTATGGAAAAAAACATCAGCGCAGGCAGCGGCCGTATGAAGAAAAAGAGAGCTTCAAATGGCAGCAGGCCTCGCAGCTGATGGCACAGCGTCTCGGGGACGTTCAGTCCCGCGTTATCTCGGTCTGCGACCGGGAAGCCGACATCGGGCAGTACCTGGATTACAAAATCAGCCACGGACAGCGCTTTGTGGTCCGGGCGGCACAAAATCGCCGTATTGAAGGCAGCACCGACCGGCTGTTCGAACTCCCCGAAACGCTGACGCAGGCGGGAAGCCACGTGCTTAACGTGGTTCAGAAAGGCGGTCGCGCCGCGCGGGAGGTGCAGATGTTCGTCAGCTACAGTCCGGTGCAGATTAAGCACTCCGACGGGTCAGGCAGGCTGCTGCCGGTGACCTATATCTGCTGTCGCGAAGAGGCGGAAAACGGTGCGTGCTGGCACCTTCTGACGTCAGAGAAGGTGGAAAATACGGCGCAGGCACGTCAGATAATCAGCTATTACGAGCGTCGCTGGCTGATAGAGGAATATCACAAGGCATGGAAAAGCGGCGGCACGCGGGTGGAAGAATCGCGTATGCAGACGCGTGATAACCTGGAGCGAATGGTGGTGGTGCTGGCGTTCATCACGGTACGAGTGATGGCGCTACGTCAGGGCGGCCTTACTGAGAAAACGCTGAATGCGTCGTGTGAACAGGTTCTGAGCCCGGTGGAATGGAAGCTACTGTGGGTAAAACAGGAGGGCAAAGCGCTGCCTGACAGGCCGCCGAATCTGAAATGGGCCTACCTTGCGCTGGCGAAAATGGGACGATGGCACGACAGCAAACGTACGGGGCGCGCGGGCTGGGTGGTAATGTGGGATGGCTGGTTCAGACTACAGAATATCGTTGAAGGCTACCAACTGGCGAAGTCTCTTGATCAGGAGATCTGATCAAGAGACAGCGTTTAACAAAGAGCCATCCCGGGCAGACATTGCGATAACCGGACGCTTGCAAAAGGTCCTTGAGCTGGTCGCTGTGCGGTTCATTGACCATATCATTGTGGCAGGAAACGAGACTGTTTCACTGGCTGAGCGGGGACAACTCAACGGGTAAACCGTTGCAACCAGGCTGGCAGGGTTGCCCCTGCCAGCCCCTCTTCCGGCCCGATACCCGGGCCGGATCCATGCCCCTGAGACAGAGCTGAATCCCATGACTCAAGAAGAAAAATTTACGCTTAACACCCTGCAGGCTTTCACCGCCTGCGATTTTGAAGCCTACCGCGATCGGGGCGAAACATTCCGCCAGCGCCTGACCGGGGCCGTTCTTAATGCGCTACAGCTGCCGGACTGCTGGCGCACTGACTGCGAGATGCGCGGCGAGTGGGGCGGGGCGTACCCGGTTCACCTGCGGCTGACCCACGCCGATGCGGCTGGACTCGCCGTCGAGCTTGTGAGTCCGTCTGCGAATTCGCCGCTGTGGAGTGTGGTGCTTAACGACCTCCGCGCCCCTTCCAGTGTACGGCTGTGCGTCAGCTACCGGTTTGAACCTGCGATGATGTCCGCCACGCTCAAAAAAATCACAGAGTACACGCGGGCGGGCTTCACCGGTGCCGGTGAGCTGGTCGCCGCGCTTCGGATGGGAGGGCACGCCGCATGATCCCGAGATCACACGCACTGGTCACCCTGCTGCCTGAACGTCAGGCAGCGCTGCAGGCAATTGCGGCGGTTGAGCACGCGCAGCAGCGGGGGACGCGGCTGGCCCGCCATCCCTGGGCCGCCGCGTTTATGAAGCAGCTGAGCGGCAGGAGCCGCGTCAGTGTCCAGACACTGAACCGCATACGGGGCATTTATCTGCGCCCGCGCGAAAAACGTGCGCCGCTGCCGGAGTGGGAAGGTGCGCTGGATATTTTCCTCAGCACGGCGGGCGAGATTTGCCCGCTGCCGCTGCCGGGCGAGCTGGCAGCGGTCCTGTTTCCGGAGGCCGCTTTTCGCCGCGCGGAGCGCGCAAAACACGCCGCTATGAAGACCGTAAGCCATGCGGGGCGGCGCGAGAGGCAGGCAGAGGACTACCGGGAGCGCCAGCTGGAGAACCGCATCAGGCAGGCTGAAACAGAGCTCGCCTTCCGTACGCCGGAAACGCTGCGCGGCTGGTTTTCCGCCTGGTGTGACGACGTCCCGGAAAACGACCTGAAGAACATGATCGCCGCGTGGGCGAGGCGCTTTCCGTCACTGAACGGGCTGGAAACCCTGCAGCCATATGCCGGAGACGTTGCCTGTGAGGTGGCGGGCGAAATACATCTGCGGGCCCTCCATATGAATCCTGACCAGCAGGAGATGAACCGCTGGCTCATTCCTAACAAGCTGGCGGCAATATCTGAACCGGTTTTCATCAGGGATAATCGTTGAATCGTCCCCAACTAAGGGATATGCTATCCCTTAGTTGGGGACAGGGAAAAACCATGCACGCGACATTTATTGAGCTTTCCAGCTTTCAGAAATACCGGGCTGACTACCTGAACGACGATCAGTTCAGGCTGTTTCAGAACATGTTGCTGGCTGACCCCGAAAAGGGCGACGTGATCCCGGATACGGGTGGCCTGCGTAAAGTCCGGTTCAGGGACGAGCGCCGGAACAAAGGCACACGAGGCGGGATCAGGGTTATCTATTACTGGACGAACGAAAAAGGCCAGTTCATCCTGTTTACCATCTACGATAAGGATCAACGCGACGATCTGACCAAACAGCAGCGCGACGCCCTGGCGGAGGCGCTGAACGTGATTAAAAAGGGGCTGAGACATGACTGAACGCGACATTTTCAGTGAGCTGATGACGGGCATGCAGGAGCTGAAAGATCACCAGGACGGGAAAATCACGCTCAAGACTTACAAGGTCAGCAAGCGCGCACCCGTCACCATCGAGCCGCAGGAGCTGCGCGACGTGCGCGAAAAACTTAACCTGTCACAGGCGGTTTTCGCACACTATCTGCATACGGGCGAGACCACCTATCAGAACTGGGAGCAGGGCAGAGCTAAGCCTAACGCTCAGGCCGTCCTGCTGATCCGCATGGTTCAGCAGAACCCGGACACGCTGCGGACGCTCGCGCAGCTGTAACGCGGATCCATACGATATTCCCGGCATCTGCATAAGACGATATCGGCGCTGCCTGACCGCGCGGCGCGAGAGGAGACGATGATGAGTTTTTTAATGCTGGGTTCCCTGCTAAGCCTGGGTTATGCGCTGGCTTTTCAGTTCCTGGCGCCGGGCGAGGCAGGCAGCCTGACATACTGGTGCGGCTACGCGATGTGCTTCGTGCTGGCGCGCCTGCTGGCCTCAAAGCACCCGCAGCCAGCGGGTGACTGGTTAGTGATGAAACTTCTTGCGATGACCGTTCCTGCAGGGGGCGTATTTCTGTGCGCCTGGGGCGGTATGAACCTGCTGGCTGACCCGGCGGCGGGCGGACAGGAAGGCGCTGACATCATGCTGTACTCTGCATCCCACGGGCTGCTGCTGCCGCTTTTTTCCATGATAATGGGTGCGGCCATTGTGGCGGTTTCGCTGTACCGCATAAGATCGCGCGCGCAGGGATAACATTCGCGGCTATGCCGGTAAAAACCTGTGCTGACGCACCGGCTTTCTTCCGTCGCATGCGCTTACTCATATGAGACAGACGTCGCTCTGTCCTGCTCTCTTTATTCCTGCTGTTGTGCTTCTGCCATTTCTCTCCTGAAATAATACACACCCGCACGTTACGGGCCATGGCCCCCTTCGGCTCCCCGGCAAGCCGGGTCGTCGAGCCCCACTCCGCTAACCGGCAAAGCCGGCAAGCTCCGCCGGACCGCAAAGGACCGCGTTCCGGGCCTGACGGCTAGGGTCTGATGGCAAAGGTCAACGGCAGCTGCCGGCTTCGCCGTCGCGTTCACCGTCCCGGCGAACCCCGCCGGGCCTTTAAGGCCAGCCCGCAGGGCGGTCTGAAACGTCCCCTCTGACGCTCCTCTGCTTTCCGGCCAGCCCTTGCGCGGAGGGCTGGTCGTAGCACCGCCGGTTCAGGCAGAAAGGGGTGAAATGCACGCCGACAGAAACTTTTCGCCAGGGGCCGCAAAAACTTTCTGTCGTCGCCCCTTTATGCCCTCTCTTCGTCGTTGCTCCTTTGCCCTTTGCCGCGAAAGGCCAGACCGGGAAGAAGAAACCCGCGTCAGAGAAGGTCTTTTTCGGGTCCGCAGCGCGAGCTGCACTTACTCAGCCGGATTTAAGGAGCCATGCCATGCAAAACACACTCGCCAGCGTTACCCCTGATTCTACCGCCGACCGTGCGCCGCTTACTGCCACCGGGGAAGTAGTTTCAGATACTTTTTTTGCGCCCGTTGAGACCGATCTGATTGATGGTTTGCTGGGACGTTATCAGCATACGCGCGCGATTATCGGGGAAATTGCCCGCGCAGTGACCAGCCACGAAAACACGCCAGCGGTGGCGCATTTTATCAGCGGCAACCTGAGCGGCCGCCGGGGTGGTTATGGTTTCTCCGTAGGGGATGTGTTTAACGTCACGGGGGCTGTTGCATCACTGAATGCGGCGTACTGGCAGGATGCGTTAAACCTGACGGACGTGTATGAGTACATGCCCAACGATCGCCGCAATGAGTGGAACGAGCAGATCCGCGAAATGAAAGCGCCTGATTTTGAGGAAGCAACCGTGCGATCAACGCTCTCCGAGCTGTTATTTTCCCGTGAGAAATTTTTCTCCGAGCGCGTGGACGGCTTCTTTCGCAATCTGTCTGGTGAGCACGTCACCAACCGCCCGGAAGGGTTCGGCAAACGCATGATCATGGCACGCGTCTATGACGAGTGGGGCGGCAATAACTATCAGCGCACCGGTTACATCGATGACCTGCGCCAGGTGATCGCCAAATTCATGGGGCGTGATCCAACCAGCTACCGCACCACCGACAAAATTTTGCAGATTGCCCGCAGCCGTGCCGGTGAATGGCTCACACTCGATGGCGGTGCGCTGCGCGTCAAAGCCTTCCTGAAAGGAACCGCGCATCTTGAAATTCACCCGGACATGGCCTGGCGACTTAATGACATTCTGGCCTTCCTGCACCCGGCGGCCATTCCGGCGGAGCATCGCCAGAAGCCGCGCACGAAGGTGAAAAGTTTTGCACTGCAATCAAACCTCCTGCCGTTCTCCGTGCTGGCCGAACTGAGCGAGCTGGAGATCGAGCGCACAACGCCGTTTCAGGCTAACCGCTGGGACGAACCGCGCCAACCCATTACGACAAACCCGTTTAACCGTCGCTTTAAGGGCTACCGGGAAGGAGACAAGGCCGCGCGCGCCGAAGCGGAAAAAGTGCTGATGAGTCTCGGAGGCGTAAAAATGAATATCAATGCGCTCACCTGGTTCGAGTTTGACTACGACCCGACAACGGCGATTCAGGATATTCAGTTAAGCGGTGCGCTGCCGGATCAGAAAACACACCAGTTTTACCCGACCACGTCCGAGCTCGCCGCGCAGCTGCTTGATGAGGCCGACATCCGCGAGGGTGAAACCTGCCTGGAGCCGAGCGCGGGCATGGGCGGCCTTGCTGACCTGATGCCGCAGGCGCAGACCACCTGCGTAGAGATTTCCCCGCTGCACTGCCGCGTACTGGAGGCCAAAGGCCACCACGTGATCGAAACCGATTTTCTGGCGTGGTCGCAGGAGACGCCGCAGCGCTTTGACGTGGTGGTGATGAATCCCCCCTACAGCGAGGGGCGTGCGGTGGCGCACCTGAACGCAGCGGCGGCGCTGGTGAAGGAGGGCGGCCGACTGGCAGCGATTCTGCCTGCGGGCAGCAACCGCAAAGATCTGCTGCCGGGCTGGGACTGCAGCTGGTCCGCACCGATGGAAGGCATGTTTGCGGGAACCGGGGTTAGCGTCGTGCGCCTGATGGCCTACAGGCCGGAGTAACTTTCCCGCCAGGCTGGCAGGGAAGCCCTGCCAGATGTAGCACCGGCCCGATTCCTGGGCCGGTTTTGTGATCCCGACACAAGGCCAGACTTCATGAACCGTGAAAAGACATTTTACGCACACACCCCCTCGAGGTTTCACCGGCTGCGATTATGCAGCCTGAAAAAATCGCAAAGTACACGCGGTCGGGCTTCCCGGGTTCCGGATGCATCGTTGCCGCGCTGCCGATGAGTGGCGCGCTGCATGCTCCCGAACGTTCCGGCTCCTGTGCAAACCGCAGAAAAATCTACAGTACGCCCTGCGGGCCGGGAAAAGCCGGTGCTGTCGCACCGGCCGTGGCCGTCCTGCTCTGTTTGTCCATTATGCGAATATCTGTATCAGGCCGGGTAACTACCCGAACAGTGGTCTGTTCACGCCATCGTTAAAATCTTATTAACAGCAACAGCAACAGCAACAGCAACAGCAACAGCGTGGGCCCCCTTCGGCTCCCCGGCAAGCCGGGTCGTCGAGCCCTACGTCGCTAAGCGGCAAGCCGCCAAGCGCCGCCGAACCCCTGCGGGTTTCGTCCGCAAGCGGTTTCGGTCTGATGTCCAGGTTCAACGGCTGCTGCCGGCTACGCCGTCGCTTTCACCGTCCCGGCGAACCCCCGCCGGGCCTTTAAGGCCAGCCCGCGTAGCGGTCTGAAACGTCCCTTCTGACGCTCCTCTGCTTTCCGGCCAGCCCTTGCGCGGAGGGCTGGTCGTAGCACCGCCGGTTCAGGCAGAAAGGGGTGAAATGCACGCCGCCAAAAACTTTTCGCCAGGGGCCGCAAAAACTTTTTGTCGTCGCCCCTTTATGCCTTCTCTTCGTCGTTGCTCCTTTGCCCTTTGCCGCGAAAGGCCAGACCGGAAAGAAGAAACCCGGCGTCAGAGAAGGGCTTTTCGGGCACCGCGCGGCGGTCAGCCGGATCATTAATTTCAGACAGGAGCACATCATGACTTCAACCCAGAACGGCACCACCACTGAAATGCGCTGCGTAGCGGCGCTGGGTGACGGCGCATTTACGCGCGAACAGGCTGCAAACGTCGCTGCTGCCTTCAGTAACGTTTTCATTGAAGACGATCAGGGCAGTCATTTCCGTCTGGTCGTGCGTGAGCCGTCGGGCGCTCTTATCTGGAGGGCTTTCAGCTTTGAACATGATGCGGGCTACTGGCTGCGCAAGTACATCAACAGCCGCGGCGTGCCTCAGTCCCTGGATGAGCAACTGACAGCACTGACCGATCTGAATGACGTCGCGATGACGCTGGGGCAGCGCCGGAGCTCCATGGCTCACATTCTGGAAAATCTGGCCAGTGCCGTGGTGCAGCGCGTGCCAGCGGATTCGGTTGTGCTTCCGGCAGATGTTTCGGAAGCCTGGGGTGAAGCAGGGCGCATCGCGCTGGCGCATTTCGGGCTTCAGGGTGAAAAAGCGTTTTTCGCTGCCAGCCAGTGGCTGACCGCTGAGCTGGAGCAGGGCAGCAACGTACAGGCGTAAAAAAAGCAGGGTAGCCCCTGCTTCATTACGGCGGCCAGTTGGAGCTGGCTGCCTCATCAAAGACCAGACCCTTAGGAGAGTAATATGATTTTTGACCCGCAAATCGTCGCACACGCGCTGAGTTTTGTAAATGCCCTGCGCAGTGGCCAACTGGCGCACGTTCCCGCGATGCCCTTTGCCCTGTGGCAGCAGTTTATGACGACCGTAAACAACCTGATGGAGGCGCAGCCATGAGCATCGCAACGCCCCTGAATTTACCTTACGCGCTGGCACCCGTGACGCAGAACGACATCCTCCGCGTGCTGGGTGAATACACCTTTATCCGCCTGGACAACGGCGACGAAGCCTTTTTCCATCACGGCAACTGGATCGCAGGTGCTGACGCCGCGAGTCGTGAACCTTCCGTTCTGGGGCTGGCGCAGAGTATGGCGCGCGCAGGCTGCAAGTCACTTCGCTGCATCGAGCTGCCGTTGCCTGATGATGCGGAGTGGAGCTGGGACGACGTTGTGACGCAGCTGGTGCGAGCATCATTTACGCGTCAGGTGCGCGGCGAACTGGTCGTGACGACAAGCAACAATACCCGTCACGGGCGCGGGGTCCATGTCTGCTGCGATCCGCTGCTGAGCGGGATCAATAACAACCTCTGGTTTCCGCTGAACCCGGCGGAGGACTGGCACGCTGGCGTCGAACGCGTGCTGACCATGAACGGCGTGGCTGAGAACGTGGTGCGGCTGGAGCCGCTGCGGGACGGCCCGGAATACACCGATTTTAAGGTGATTTATAACCGAAAAATCTGCGCCTGATTCGCAGAGAGGCCGGAGAATTACCGGCCTCATGACGTTGTTTTCCCCATTCTCAACCCGTCGGCTATACCGTCACAGAGGTGTTTAACATGAATTCTGAAAACATGACCACCCTGACCGCTTCACTTTCTGAAGAAGCGTTCACCATCCTTGAATTGCAGGCTCTGTCACAGCGGGCTGAGGCTGCTGAAGAAGTTAACGACAATGCACGCCGCGTCAGCCTGGCGGCATCCGCACTGTTACGTTTTGCGGAGCAGACTGGGATCGGCGACAGCACTGAACCGGCAGAAACCGCTGTCACTGACCTTCTGACCGATATCATGCACTTGTGTGCGCACTGCTGGCCGGATGATGACTCAATCTCTTTCGACAGCGCGCTGGAAACCGCCCGGATGGACTTCGCTGCGGAATCCGATGAACATTCAGATTGGGACTGCGAAAAATGAAAATGACCGTCTCTGATATTACCGAAGCTATGCACACCTCACATGAAGGATATGCCGAGCTGGTTGCAGATTCTGTTTCCTTCAGCCTTGGCCGTCCTCTGACTCATGAGGAACATGATCAGATATATCACATCACCGAATGCGCAATTTCCGAAGCAGTTAAGAAGCTGGAAACCAGCGAACCTGAGGCGGATCAAGTGTTCACACTGGAGCAGTTCAGCGATCTGGCTGACTACCTCTACCGTTGCGGCCAGTTCTGCGGACCGGGCGGTATTCAGGGGCAGGATTTCCAGTCTCTGACTGTCATTGACGAACCCACCGACGAACCGGAAGGCCGTAAAATTTACATCCGGGATGGCTATCCAATTGCGGTGTATGACTTTGATACTGGCTACACCGTTCTGCGTACCTGAGTCCACAAACTTACTTCACCCTGAGTAGGCAATAGCAAGCCTGCTTAGTGCGTGAGTTCGATACGAAATTTTCCAGTACACCGGGGACCGCTATTCAGGCGGAATACACAATGACTTCACCAGAAAACACTTTAGTTAAGAAAAATGATCCCGAAATATGTCGCTGTGCCGTTATCAGCAATGCCCATATGACGCGGGAGGATTCTGACATTCTGGATTCACTTTCGCGTCACATCAGCGGTGAAGATGGAGGATATAACTGGATACATCCGACGACATATGGATTTCTGATTCGTATGTCTGCAAGGTCCGATGCGATAGCACAACTCATGAGTAAAGGAATCTCCGATGACTTCAGTCACGTTGTCACTTATCTGACTGAACAATGTCAGGTTGCGATGATTCACTTCGATGCAGATGCGGAAATACTGGAAGGGTTTTCTGTGCACAACTGGTAAAAAAAATCCGGCAGATGATCGTGTTCCCTGCCGGAATTGATTCATGATGCAGGCTGGATTTCCTGCTGATTGTTTTTTTCCTTTGCCGCGTCAGTCTTACGAGGCTGGCGTTTTTTCTTTCCATTCCCCTCGTTTATCACTGCGGAAATTGCTTTCTCACTGAAGCGGAATTCCATAGAATCCAGCGCCGATTTGATATCCGCCACGGTATAGCCTTTCTCTTTCGCCAGCATCAGAATGGTGTCTTTCAAATTTTCCAGTGCTGCTTCGCGGGTGATACGCTGCGGCGTCAAATCTGGAAGATTTTCCAGCTTCTCACGCGCCTCATCCAGCTGCTTCTGAGTGAAAACATTACGTACCGCCATGTCATTTTTCCTTCTAAATGGTAAAGACCCGATTTTGCTGGATTTTTACCACCTTTTCCACCCCCATCACCCCACATGACGCCGGTTTACTTCTGACCAGCTAAGTGGCAAAATACGAAAAGTTGATTAAAAGACGGGACAGGAAATGTTTTGTCATTACCGCCTGCACGCAGACAGTAACGCCAAAACGACCTGCTCAGGGCTCCGCCCCGAGACCCGGGTAATGTGCCAAGGTTGAGTTATGTCGAAAAGTGAAAAGCGTCAGAAGAACACACTTATCCAGCTTCGTTGTACGGAAGCTGAGGCAGATGCCATCAAAAAGAAGGCCGTCGCCGCCGGGCTGACGACTTCTGAGTATCTGCGCCGTACGGCACTTAACCGCCGCATTACTGTGCGTACTGACATTCGCATGATGAACGAGCTGCTGCGTCTGGGCGGCCTGCAGAAACACCTGTACACCCAGATGCAGACGAACATGACAACCGAACTGAGCCACCAGTTTTCCGAGGTGCTGACCAGCATCAAGCACGCCATTAACGCGCTGGACATGACGCCGGTACCGGTCGAGGACATGAAAGACTGATGAACGTGATCATCCCGCCAAAGCGTCGCGATAAGAAGACCAGCTTCAAGAAGCTGGTCAGCTACGTGAGCACGCGCGAGGAAAAGAAACCGGGCGAAGCCGTGACGCATGAAGCGGTCAACACCAGAGGTGCTGAGTACGTCGCCACGCCGGGCTTTGGTCAGCTGGTTGATTACGTCGGACGTAAGCGCACAACACCTTCTACCGAAATCGTCAGCATTTCACCCGAGGGCATTCAGCGCGTGCTTTCCGGTGAAGTGCTGTGTGAAACCAACTGCTTCTCACTGGATACCGCTGCGTCAGAAATGAATCTGACGGCCTCGCAGAATCGTCACTGCAAAGACGCGGTGTATCACTTCATTCTGTCCTGGCAGGGCGACGAAGACCCGTCACCCGATGCGGTATTCCGCTCCGTGCGTTACAGCCTCAAACAGCTGGGCATGGAAGACCACCAGTACGTGGCCGCTATTCACCGCGACACGGACAACATCCACTGTCACGTGTCGGCTAACCGCGTTCATCCCTCGACGTTCCGCGCGCAGAACATGTGGAACGACGCCGACGAATTGCAGAAGTGCTGCCGCGTACTGGAGCGCGAACTCGGGTTTAAAGTCGATAATGGCAGCTGGCATATGGATGCGTATGGTGACCTTCACCGTACCCGTCGTAATATGCCATCGGCTCCGCGCGGAGCGGCTAAGCGTGAAATCTTTTCAGATAAAGAAAGCCTGCACGGCTATGCCGTACGCGAAACGCGTCAGATGCTGAATGACTTTGCAGAGCAGGATTGCCTGGACTGGCCGCTGGTTCATAACGTGCTTTACACGCGCGGCCTTGGTCTTCGCGAACAGCAGGGTGGACTCGCAGTTTACGATCTGATGAATCCTGAAGGCGTCAGCGTGAAAGCGTCTGACCTGCATCCTGCTATCAGCCATACAGCTATGGTTAAACGCTGGGGTGATTATCAACCGGCACCTCCTGCATCCGATCCTGACAATCATGAAGCAGGGATACTCGTTGTTGATAAATTCTATATGCCTCAGCTGCACGTTCGCGACCAGGAAGCTCGTCGTGAACGTCGCGAAGCCCGTGCGATAGCGCGTGACATTCTGCGTGCCCGTTATGATGCTTATCGTAACGGGTGGGAAAAACCTGACCTGCGCGCAGGTGAGCGGTTCCGTCAGATTGCGGCGCACTGCGTGGTGGCCAAAGCTCACGTCCGGGACACCGTCAGAGACCCGCTGATGCGCAAGCTGATGTACCGCGTTGCCGAGTTTGAAAAGATGAAGGCCATGGCCGAACTGCGCCTGCAGCTGCGTGAGGAACGTCAGACTCTCAAAGAGACCGGAGAAGGCCGTCCACTGAACTGGAAGTCATGGGTTGAACGTGAAGCGGTGAAGGGCGACGTTGCTGCGCTCAGCCAGATGCGTGGCTGGGCTTACCGTGAGAAACGCAATGCGAAACAGCGTGGAGCTCAAAATCATTCCCCTGACGCCGTTGTCTGCTTTGGCCCGGGTGACGATGCTCCGCTTCTTCGTAACCCGACACATGATGTCAGGCTCAGCAAAGACGGATGCGTGGAATACCAGCGTAACGGAATAACCGAGGTTGCTGATTACGGTGACAGGGTAGAAGTGTATCCGCGAAATGAAGCCGATCAGGAAACCTGGTGGCTTGCCGCTGCAGTCACCGCACGCCGTTCAGGCGATAATGCAGTGATCAATGGTGAGCAAACATCGGTGACCCGCCTGCTGGATAGCGGCGCTGTACTGAATGCTAATAATGCAGTGCACCGGTTCAGCGTGGGCAATAAATCCCAGCAGGATCGAATTGACACCACCGAGGCGTGGTTCCGTGAAAAGTACCGCAACAATGTTACTGAGATGGAAGCAGTGCCTCGTTACGATTCAAATGAGCCGGAAAATAAACCTGCTCGTGACATTAGAGATTTACCACGACCATGAGGAAATTAACCGAAGAGCCATAAGCCAAACGTGAGTATTTAATCGCTGATTGCACAGGCTCGTACCCCTGTACAACCAGCTAACCATAACAACCTAGAAGGGAGGCTGCCATGGCTGCCGTGGATCCTATTGTATATGCACAATTGTGCAAGCCTTTTCCTGTCTTAACGGAAAGGCAGGTAACAAATTTATGTTTTTATGCGTTGGGGACAGTTCACCAGGATGCATCTTTGTTGCTCGGTCTAGCGCCTTCAACAATAAAAAAATCTCTCGAAAGCTCTCAAAAGAATGTTGGGCTTGAGTCTGTACAGGATTTTAAGCCGGTGTTCTGGGCACGGATCGCCATAAAGCAAATATGTAAAAACAACGGCCTAGAATTTTATCCACTTTTAAATCTTGATGGCCTCAACATCCTCAAAAAAATTTCTTACGTCATTCCTGAATTGAAATCAGATAGATTTGATTTCGCTGTTCTTTACACGCTGGGTTTTTCTGCTTCGGTTTTAGCCAGTAGTCTCTCTATAGACTTGATGGTCGTCGAAGAAACGCTCGGATCTGTAATGCATATTTTCAATATCCCCACTTTAGGGCTTTTGAGGCATTACATAGCCAGTAGACTCTTAGTAGATTTGTGTTAAGTAATTCTAATGTCTCGATTTAGGCATTCATTAAAAAAAAGCGCATTTTTTTGCGCTTTTTTTTTAAAGGCGCTAATGGTTAACTGTCTGATATATCTGAATTTTATTGAATGTTCGCATACTGTATATTTATCCACTATCTATGTGGATAGTTTTCAAATTAGGACCAATCCTATTTAATGGCGCTCACTTACTTAAAGCTTACAAATCACATACACGGAGTTGACATGGCAGCCCCTAAAAACCACAAAGGCATCGCAATCATGCTGTACATGTCTACGGAACTGAACGAAAAGCTTTCCGCTTCGGCCAAGAATTCCGGCCGTTCGAAAGTCACGGAAGCGATGTTCCGTTTAGAAGACCACCTTAACTTATTCGAATCAATTGCCACACCAGGGCAACGCTTTCCTGCCGGAACGGGCAGTAAAGACTAATAGATTATCTGAGCCGGCTCATCAATTGCCGGCACTCATTTCTGATGAATTATGCGCATTCGCGCAGGGCTTCTTTTTGCCCAAAAACGGCCTCAGCTCTTTAACAACGTGCCCGAAACCCTGATCTCAAGGTCCTCTCTTGCCGGCAAGCTTTAAC
>Ga0308171_1000551_pt1 | contig 75382 bp, 66 predicted proteins | sample PhyGR1_FD_202135 | JGI IMG/M metagenome (GOLD analysis project Ga0308171, IMG submission 202135) | Phyllosphere microbial communities from UC Gill Tract Community Farm, Albany, California, United States - DLSLSG.R1 | ecosystem: Host-associated > Plants > Phyllosphere > Unclassified | place: USA...
TGTCGACGATGTTGATGCGGATCGACTCGTCGCTGCCCGGGGGAGTCCAGTCGACCGAGGTCGGCTTGGCGAGAATGGTGATCCCGCGCTCCTTTTCCAGGTCGTTGGAGTCCATCGCGCGCTCTTCGACGCGCTGGTTGTCGCGGAAGGTGCCCGACTGGCGGAACAGCTGATCAACCAGGGTGGTCTTGCCATGGTCGACGTGCGCGATGATCGCCACGTTGCGGAGGCTCATGCAAATTTCTCTTGTTCGGAGGGTATGTCGCCGCGCGCCATAGCCGAAAGCCAAGCAAAGCGAAAGGGCGGCGCGGATATTGCGCCGCACAAAGGTGGTCGGCGGGTGAAACGACACCACGGCGAACAAGTTCCTCCCCTGCAAGGGGAGGTGGCAGCCCGCAGGGCTGACGGAGGGGTGTCACCATCGGCGGGGACACCCCTCCACCGTGCTTCGCATGTGTACGGGCGAGATGGTGCCCCCGGCACCATCTTGACGTGCCGGGGGCACGTCAAAGCCCATACACCCTCCCCTTGCAGGGGAGGAATTTACTTCTGCCTGGGCACCACCTTCAACGCCCAGTCGGTGTCCGGCCGCAGATATTTCGCCGCCACCGCCTGCAGGTCGGCCGGGCCGATCGACACGAAGTCGCGGGCCAGACGCCGCGTCGCCTCAATCCGCTGCGGGTCATAGGCCGCGCCGCCCAGCCGCTGCATCCAGAACATGTTGCCCGATGCCATGCGCGCCAGCCGCTGCGCCATGGGCCGCTTGATCCGTTGCAGTTCGTCGGCGTCGATCGGCTTGGAGGCCAGGTCGGCGGCGATCGAGCGGGCGGTCGCCAGGAAGAAGTCGACCTTGTCCGGCGCGACCATGCCGATGGCGATCATCCGGCCGCCGCCGGGCAGGCCGATCGGCCACTGGCTGGCGACCTGCGGGCTATAGCTCGCCCCCGCCTGCGAGCGCAGCCGGTCGAACAGCCGGTCGGCAAAGACCTGCGCCAGCACGTCCAGCCGGTTACGGATCTGGTCGCCCGCCGATCCGCCGCCGGTCGGCCAGGCGATGACCGCCGCCGCCTGATCGGCCGGGCCGGTGTGATAGCGCACCACCGGCGTGTCGACATGCGCGGGGAAGCGGATCGGCGGCACCGGGCCGACGACCGGCGGTCGTGCCGGGATCGCGCCCAGGCTTTCGGCGACCGCCTTGATCGCGTCATCGGCCTTCACATCGCCGAACACCGACACCTCGATCGGGCCGGAGGCGAGCAGCGGCGCCCAGAACGCCTTGAACGATTCCGGCGTGGTCGCGACCACCGCCTCGCGCGGCGGCGTGCCCCAGCGCGGGTCACCGCCCCGCAGCAGCCGTTCCAGCTCATGGCCCAGCACCCCGTCGGGCGAGGAGTCGAAGCCGTCATAGCCGGCCAGCATCGCGGCCTTGGCCCGGTTGACCGGTGCCGCGTCCCAGCGCGGCGCGATCAGCTTGGCGGCGATCAGCTTGAGGTTGTCGGCATAATCGCCCGGCGAGGACAACGCGTTGAAGGCGAAGGCATCGTCGTCGATGTCGAAGTCCATGCCCATGGTCCGCCCGGCGGTCAGCCGGTCGAGATCACCCTGGTCGAACTTCCCGATACCGCCCGCGACCAGCGCGAGATCGGCGGCCCAGGCCGGACTTTCATGGGTTGCGGGCAGCGCATCATACCCCCGCCCGAACCGGACGCGGATATAGACGCGCCCCGTCTCGCCGTCATTGGCGAGAAGCAGGAGGCGGACGCCATTGGCGAAGGTCACCCGTTCCAGCCCCAGCTCGTCCACCTTTTCGCGGCCGGTGACCTTGCCGGGCGCGCCCAGCCTGGGCAGCTGGGCAAAGGTGATCTTGCCCTGGCGACGGCGCTGCTCGGCCAAGGGGCGGACATCGGCCTTCAGCGCGGCGGTCAGGCGCGCGACCGCATCGGGCTGCGCCGTACGCGTGTTGACCAGCGCGCGGGTCGCGGTGCCCTGGAAGATCTTGCGGGTCGAGGCCAGCACCGTGGCGGGCGTGAACATCTTTCGGTCGATCGCCTGGCGCAGGATCTGGTAGCTCGTCTCCGGCGCGGTCACCGTCTCGCGGATATCGAGCGCACCGACCATGTCGTCGGCCTGTTTCGACCCCGCCTCGACCCGCGACGTTTCGACCTGGTTGCGCATGATCGCGTCGTAATCGGCCAGTTCGCGGTCGATCTCGCCTTGCGTCGGCGGGGTCGCCATCGCGTCGGCGATGACCGCGCGCACGTCCTTCAGCGCCGCCTCCCAATTGTCGCCGAGCGGCACGACATTGACCGTCGTCAGATTGGCCGAGCGGGACACGTCGTCGAGCGCGACGCTGGCCTGGAGGAAGCTGCCCCCGGCGCGTGCGCGGTTCTCCAGGCGGCGGCTGATCAGGCGGGCGGCGACCATGTCGACCATCCGCTTCTGGTTGAAGATCGCGGTGTCGTCCTGATACTGCCACGGGCGCAGCACCGCCATGGCGACGACCGGCGGCATCGATGGTTCGACCAGCGCGCCCGCGACCGGCGCATCGGCCTTGGGCTTGCCGAAATCGGGATCGGCCGGATTGGCGCCGACACCCTGCCAGCCGCCGAAATTCTTGGTGACGAGCTTGGCCAGCAGCAGCGGGTCCATGTCACCCGAAATGATGACGACCGCGCGTTCGGGGCGATACCAGCGATCGTGGAAGGCACGCACCGTCTCGGGCGTCGCCGCCTCCAGCGTGGCGAGCTGGCCGATGGGCGAGCGCTCGGCCAGCGGCTGTCCGGCGAACAGCGTCTGGCGCAGCTTGTCGGCATAGCGGACCTGCGGCCCCGGCTGTTCGCGCCGCTCGGCCAGCACGACCGGGCGTTCGGCGTTCAGCGACTGGGCGGTCAGCGAAGGCGCGGACATCATGCCGCTCAGGATCTTCAGGCTTTCGTCCAGCCCCGCCTCGGTCGCGCCGGGCAGGTCGAGCTGATAGACGGTCTGGGTCGGCGTGGTCGACGCATTGGAGTCCGAGCCGAAGGTCGCGCCCAGCCGCTGCCAGATACGCTTGGCCTCGCCATCGGGGACGTGCTGCGATCCGCGGAAGGACAGATGCTCGATCAGATGGGCAAAGCCGCGTTCGGACGCTTCTTCGTTCAGCGAGCCCGCATCGATCCGCACCCGCACCGCCACCTGCCCCGGCGGCACGCCGTTGCGGCGGACCGCGAAGCGCAGGCCGTTGGCCAGCCGCCCGAACTTCCACATCTTGTCCTGCGGCAGGTCCGAACCCTTGTAGAGCCAGGCGGACTGGTCGACGCCCGGGATCGGGGGCAGCGGGGCGAGCGGATCGGAGGCCGCGGGCGCCACGCTCGCGGGCACGGGCATTCCCTGCGGCACCGCGCGGTCGCTTGCGGGCGTTGGATTGGGTTGCGGGGTCGGGGCCGGTTGCGGGACGGGCGCCGACTGGCCGATGACAGGAAGCGCGAGTCCCAGAAGGACCGGCAGGGCAAGACAGCGCAATGCGCGGGACGGAAACGCCATGCCCCCTCTTACCCTGCCGAACCGCGGATCGCCAGCCGCCCCTAAATCGCCCCAAAGCGCCGCGATTGGGCCGCACCGACACCGGCCGCGCCATCATTTGGACCCACTGCGCCGTTAACCCCGATCGGACCGAACCCGCGTCACAAGGGCCACCGATGCCCGGGCACGGGGACGGGCCGGGGACATACGGAACGTGATGACCAAGTCGATAAACGCACGCGCCCTGCGGAACGAGCCGGGCACAATGTGGCACAATTCGGGCGCCCCCGATCGCTGCCCCGCCCCGCCGGTTCCCGCGCCCCTGGCCGCCGTCCGCGCCGCCGAGCCCCTTGCCCGTCCGCCCGTCGCGACGCTTCCCCCGCCGCCGATGCGGCTGCGCGATCATGTCGGCCGCCTGTTCGACGGGGTGATCGCTGCGTCCTCGCTGGCTTCGATCGAGCCGGTGCTCGACGTGCGCGCCTTCGCCTGGACCGCGACGCTGCGCCGTGACTGGCGGGCGATCCGGGACGAGGCGCTGGCCCTGACCGGTGCGGATGGCCCCCTGCCCGCCGCCTGCGGCACCATTGCCCTGTGGCGCGACGGGCATGCGCTCGACGAGGGCTGTCCACGCACGCTGGCAGCGCTTGCCACGATCCCCGGCCTGCACGACGCGGCCTTTGCATGGCTTGCGCCGGACGCGCATGTCCTGCCGCGACGCGGTATGACGAAGGCGCTCGTCACCTGCCATCTGGGGCTGGTCGTGCCACGGGACGGCAGCGCGCGGATGCGCGTGCGCGACCGGATCGTCCGCTGGTCCGAGGGCCAGACGCTGGTCTTCGACGATACCTATTGCCACGAGGCGTGGAACGACGCGCAGGCCGCGCGGGTGATCCTGCACCTGCGCTTCGCCCGGCCGCTGCGTCAGCCGGGTCGGATGATCGCCGACGGCGTCCTCCGGCTGCTCGGCACGCAGGGCTGACCGGACCCGCTTTTTAACCCCTTGCTAACCGCTGGCGAACGACAAGCCGGATCACGATCCGCCTTGCCTATGTCACGGAATTGTCATGATTTTGAAGAGTGTCACGGCCCGCCTCATCGCCCCCGTGCTGGTGTCGATCCTGTTGCTGGCCAGCCTGTCGGCGGTCACGCTCCAGATCGGCGCGCGTGTCGCCGGCGCCCATGACGATGCCGCACGCGCCGAGGCGGTGATGCTGCGCCTGGCCGAGCTTCGTTCGCTCAGCCGGTCGCTCCAGCGCGATGCGCTCAACCTGGTTCTCGAAAGCGACCCCGCCGAACGCCAGGTGATCCAGCGCAAGTTCGACACGCGGCTCGACAAGTTCGGCGACCAGTTGGCCACGCTGCGCGGCGATGCGGCGCGGTTCGCGATCACGCCCGCCTATTTCACCTCGCAGGCCCGCGTCCGTCGCGAACTCGCCGAGGTCGGCCGCTTCGCCGAAAGCGGCGACCCGGGCACGGGCCTGTCCCACTTTCGCCAGCGCGTACGCCCGGCCGAGCGCCTCGCCTCCACGATCGCCGACACCCGCATCGATTCGCTGGGCAACGAGGTGAAGGCGCTGCACGCCCGTGCCGACGCCGTCGCCGAACAGGGCCGCTGGATTTTGATCGGCGCGACCGTGCTGCTCGCCGTCGCCGGGCTGGCGACCGGGCTTTATATGGCGCTGCGCACCGTCGTCCGGCCGCTCCACGATCTGCGCCAGGCGATGGCCGGGCTGGCGCAAGGCCGCACCGACCACGCCATCCCCCATGCCGAACGCCCGGACGAGGTGGGCGAGATGGCACGGTCCATGGCCGCCTTCCGCGACCAGCTTGTCCGTGCCGAGGCGGACAAGGCCGCCCAGACCCAGCTGATCGTCGCCAGTATCGGCCAGGGCCTGTCGGCGCTGGCGCGCGGCGACCTGACCGCGCGGATCGATGCCGATCTGGACGAGCCCTTCGCCCGGCTGAAGAGCGATTTCAACGCCGCGATGGGGGCGCTTCACGCCACCATGACCAGCGTCGTCGTGGCGACCGGCGGCGTGCAGGCGGGCGCGATGGACATTCGCCACGCCTCCGACGACCTGTCGCAGCGGACCGAGCAGCAGGCCGCCAGCCTGGAGGAAACCGCCGCCGCGATGAGCCAGATCACCGCCACCGTGCGCATGGCCGCCTCCTGCGCGACCGAGGCGGCTCGCGCGCTCGACCAGACCTGCGCCGATGCCCGCGACGGCGGCGCGGTGGTCGTCCGCGCCCGCACCGCGATGGGCGATATCCAGAGTGCGTCGTCCGAGATCGAGGCGATCATCGGAGTGATCGACGGTATCGCCTTCCAGACCAATCTGCTCGCGCTCAACGCCGGAGTCGAGGCGGCCCGCGCGGGCGAGGCCGGGCGCGGCTTCGCCGTCGTCGCGTCCGAGGTGCGTGCGCTGGCGCAGCGGTCGGCCGATGCCGCACGTGACGTGAAGCAGCGCGTGCTGGCCAGCGCCAACGGGGTCCAGGCGGGCGTCGCGCTGGTCGGCGAAACCGGCATGGCGCTGGAGCGGATCAATGACGGCATGGGCAGGCTGGGCGCGCTGATGACCGGCATCGCCGATGATGCGAATCGCCAGGCCAAGGGGCTGGGCGAGGTGAATAACAGCCTGACCCAGATGGACATGGTGACTCAGCAGAACGCCGCGATGGTCGAACAAGCCACCGCCGCCGCGCGCAGCCTGGCCGACGAAGCCGACCAGTTGTCGCAGGCGGTCGGCCGCTTCGTGCTGGACCAGCGGCCCGCGCCACGACGCGTGGCCGAATCGGCCCGCGACCGGGTCGTACCCCTCCCCGTGCGACGCGCGGCGAACGAGGACTGGTCTTCGTTTTAAGCGGGACCGAGCTTTATCCCCGCTATTCCTCCCCTTGCAGGGGAGGTGGCAGGCCGAAGGCCTGACGGAGGGTGTCCCCGATCGAGAGGTCCCATGAACACATGAACGGTGACACCCCTCCACCATGCTTCGCATGGTCCCCCTCCCCTTGCAGGGGACGAATAGCATGGGGCTTGAACGTCGAATCTCCCGTCGGCGGTCGCATCACCCCCGCGACACACCACCGGTTGCCGCCGGGAAACGCATCCTTTCCCGCGTCCAGCTTGATCCCCGCCGCGACCCGCGCCACATGGGGGTCATGCTGATCGAGACCGAACCGACGCCCAACCCGTCGACGCTGAAATTCCTGCCCGGCCGCAAGGTCATGGACAGCGGCACCCGCGACTTCGCCTCGCCCGAGGAAGCCGCCGCCAGCCCGCTGGCCGAGGCGATCTTCAACCTGGGCGATGTCACCGGCGTGTTCTTCGGCCGCGACTTCGTGTCGGTCACGGTCGCGCCCGGCACCGATTGGTCCGAGGTGAAACCCGATGTGCTGGGCATCCTGCTCGACCATTTCTCCGCGCAGATGCCGCTGTTCCGCCAGGGTGCGGCGGACTTCTCGGTCCCGGTCGAGGAAGAAAGCTTCACCGACGATCCCGAGGATGCCGACATCGTCACGCAGATCCGCGAGTTGATCGACACGCGCGTCCGCCCTGCGGTCGCCAATGACGGCGGCGACATCGTCTATCGCGGCTTCGACAAGGGCAAGGTCTATCTGAAGATGCAGGGCGCCTGCGCCGGTTGCCCGTCGTCCAGCGCCACGCTGAAGAACGGCATCGAGCAGTTGCTGCGTCACTATGTTCCCGAAGTCACCGAAGTAAGGGCCGTCTGATGAACCCGATCGACGACGCCAGCCTGGATCGGCTGTTCCGCGAAGGCCGGACCTTCAACCATTATCTCGACACCCCCGTCGGCGAGGACGAGATTCGCGCGATCTGGGACCTGATGAAGATGCCGCCGACCTCGACCAACCAGAGCCCGGCGCGCATGGTCTGGTGCCTGAGCCAGGAAGCGAAGGAAAAGCTCGCCGCCTGCGCCTCGGACAGCAACGCCGACAAGATCCGCCAGGCGCCCGCTGCGGTCATCATCGGCATGGACGTGAATTTCCACGAAACCCTGCCGCAGCTGTTCCCGCATGTCGACGCCAAGGCCTGGTTCGACGGCAATACCGAACTGCGCGAGGCCTCGGCCTTCCGCAACAGCTCGCTGCAGGGTGCCTATCTGATCCTCGCCGCCCGCGCGCTGGGACTGGATACGGGCGCGATGTCGGGTTTCGATCAGGGCGCGGTGGACAAGGCGTTCTTCGCCGACCAGCCCGGCGTGCGGTCGAACTTCATCGCGACCATCGGTTACGGCGACACCTCCAAGCTGCACCCGCGCAACCCCCGGCTGGCGTTCGAGCAAGCCAACCGGATCGCCTGAGCCCCACTTGCGCACGCTGGTCATCGACACCGCCACCGCCGCCTGCTCGGTCGCCCTTCTCGACGGCGACCGGGTGGTTGGCCGCGCCCATGACGTGGTCGGGCGCGGCCATGCCGAAAAGCTGGTGCCGATGATCGCTGGACTGCCCGGGGGCGGCCGGGCGGAGCGTATCCTGGTCGATTGCGGCCCGGGCAGCTTTACCGGCATCCGCGTCGGCATCGCGGCGGCGCGCGGGCTGGCGCTGGGCTGGGGCGTGACCGCTTCGGGCTATAACTCGCTGGCGCTGGTCGCCGCCGCCGGTTTTGGCGGATGCGACGATGACGCGCTGACGGTCGTGCTGGAGGGCGGGCATGGCGAGGTCTTCGTCCAGTCCTTTGCGCGCGACCTGACCCCGCTGGCCCCCTTCGCCTCGATGAAGCCCGACGCCGCGCTCGCCGCGCTGGCGGGGCGGACGGCGATCGGCAATGGCGTGCGCTGGCTGACCGCACTGGCACCCGAGCTGCCGGTGATCGAGTCGCTGCCCGATGCCGCCGAGGCTTGGCGGCTGCATCCCGAACTGACCGCCCTGCCTCCGCGCCCGGTCTATGGCCGTGCGCCCGATGCCAAGCTGCCCGGCGGGATCACGCCCCCGGAACTCGCCGCCTGATGGCCAGCATCGGCATCTCGCTTCGCCCCGGTGATGCGCGCGACGCCGGTGTGGTCGAACAGCTCATGGCCGCCGCCTTCGATCCGCAATGGGGCGAGGCCTGGACCCGATCGCAGTTGCTGGGCGTGATGGCATTGCCCGGCATCAGGCTGCTGATCGCCGAGGCGGGCGAGGACCCGGCGGGCTTCGCGCTGACCCGATCGGTGCTGGACGAGGCGGAATTGCTGCTGCTGGGCGTCGCGCCCGACCATCGCCGTCACGGCATCGGCAGCGTGCTGGTCGAGGCGGTCGTCGCCGACTGCGCGGCACATGGTGTGGACACGCTCCATCTGGAGGTTCGCTCCAACAACCCCGCCATCCTGTTCTATGCCACCCACCGCTTTGCCAAGTGCGGCGAGCGACGCAATTATTACAAGGGTGCGGACGGCCAGCATTACGACGCGCATACCTATGCGCGCTCGATCGCAGCCGGGGCCATCGCCTGACCCGATCACTGTTTCCGGGTTATTGCGAGTCGCTATCCTCTTTTCGCAATTAGGCTTTGGGAGTAGAGGGAGGTTTGCCCGAGGAGTTACACGTTACCATGGCCCGCAAAATCGATCTCGAAGCGCTGTGCGCGCAAAAGGGACTGCGCATCACCGAACAGCGCCGCGTGATCGCCCGCGTCCTGTCGGAGGCGGAGGACCACCCGGACGTCGAAAAAGTCTATGAGCGCGCCGCCAAGATCGATCCCGGCATCTCGATCGCGACGGTGTACCGCACCGTCCGCCTGTTCGAGGAAGCGGGCATCCTGGACCGCCACGATTTCGGCGACGGCCGCGCGCGCTACGAGCCCTCGCCCGAGGCGCATCACGACCATCTGATCGATGTCGAGACCGGCCGCGTGATCGAGTTCGTCGATCCCGAGCTGGAACAGCTGCAAAAGGCGATCGCCGAGAAGCTGGGCTTCCGCCTGGTCGATCACCGGATGGAATTGTACGGCGTCAGCCTCGACCGCAAGAGCTGATGGCGCTGGCCGTTGCCATCGACGCCGACAGCAAGGGCGGCCTGCGTGCAGCGGGTCGCCTTTTGCATATCGTGGGCGCGCTGCTGGTGGGGCTGTTGCTGCACGGGGCATGGCGAATTCTGGGGCGCTTTTCCCCCTGGCCGCGCCGTTTCCTGCGCCGGGTCGCGGTGATCCTGGGCGCGGATATCCGGGTGGTCGGCCAGCCCGCGCGCCGCGACGTGATGATCGCGGCCAATCATCTGAGCTGGATGGATATCCTGTTGCTGGCGGGCACATCGGGCACGCGCTTCGTCGCCAAGGCGGAGGTGGCGGACCTGCCGCTGGTAGGCTGGCTGGCCAGCCTCAACCGCACCCTGTTCGTCGAGCGTGGCGACCGGCTGGGGGTGGGCGACCAGATCGCGACGATCCGCACTGCGCTGGCGGACGGACAACCACTGGCGGTGTTTCCCGAGGGGACGACGGGCGACGACCTGTCGATCCTGCCCTTCAAGCCCGCGCTGTTCGCCGCGCTGGTCCCGCCTTTGCCCGGTATCCGGGTGCAGCCGGTGCGGATCGACTATGGCCAGGCGGCGGCCGAGCTGGCCTGGCTCGGCACCGAAGCGGGCGACGTCCATGCCAAGCGCGTCCTGCGGCGGCGGGGTCGTTTCACGGTGACGCTGCATTATCTGGCCCCCTTCGACCCGGCCGACTTTCCCGACCGCAAGGCGATTGCCGCCGAGGCACGCCGCAGGATCGCCGATGCCTGAAATCGTCCCCGGAATTGCCATCGCCAGCCGCCGGATGCCACGATAGGATCGATGCGATTTCCGGGGGGATGCCATGCTCAAGACGATTCTCGTTGCCGCCAGCCTGCTGACCGCGACCGCCGCGACCGCCCAGATCGCGAACCCCTGTCCGGGGGGCATGACCCCCGCGACGATCCGCCACAGCAGGATCAAGCCCGGCGGCTGGGCAACCTTCGCCAAGGCGGTGGCGGCCCACAATGCCTGGTATGTCAGTCATAACGACCCGACCCGTACCACCCTGATTCGCGTCCTGACGCGCGGCGGCGGCGGTCCGGTGATCAGCGATGCCGAGGCGGTGACGATCACCCGCTATGGCGCGACAAAGCCGCAGGGCGCACGCGATGCGGCCTATTCCGCCTTCACTGACCTTTATCGCCAGAGCAGCGAAATGGCCGACGAAACCCGGGTTTGTCTGCCCAAGGGCTGAAAAGCCTTTTCCTCCCCTGGAAGGGGAGGTGGCAGGCCGAAGGCCTGACAGAGGGGTGTCGCCCTATCGATAGCAGGACACCCCTCCACCATCCTCCGGATGATCCTCCTCCCCTTCCAAGGGGGAATAGTGAACCCGTGTCCAACGCTGGCGAGGATGACGGTTTTGCGATAAGGGCCGCGCCATGCCTGCATCCCCCAAGACCTTTCACGTCAAGTCCTTCGGCTGTCAGATGAACGTCTATGACGGCGAGCGCATGGCCGAGTTGATGGCCGCGCAAGGCCTGTCCTCGACCGACGATGCCAGTGCCGCCGATTTGATCGTGCTCAACACCTGCCACATCCGCGAGCGCGCGACCGAGCGGGTCTATTCGGAGATCGGCCGCCTGCGCAAGGACGCCGGCGAAGAGGGCCGAAAGCCGATGATCGCAGTCGCGGGCTGCGTCGCCCAGGCCGAGGGCGCCGAGATCGTGCGCCGCGCCAAGGTGGACGTGGTGGTCGGCCCGCAAGCCTATCATAACCTGCCCGAGCTGGTGGCGAAGGCGGCGGCGGGTCAAGCTGCGCTCGACACCGACATGCCGGTCGAGTCCAAGTTCGCTCATCTGCCCAGCCGTCGCAAGGTGAACCCGTCGGCCTTCCTGACCGTGCAGGAAGGCTGCGACAAATTCTGCACCTATTGCGTGGTGCCCTATACGCGCGGTGCGGAGGTCAGCCGCTCCTACTCGGCGATCATGGACGAGGCGCGCGCGCTGGTCGACGCGGGCGCGCGCGAGATCACGCTGCTGGGCCAGAACGTCAATGCGTGGAACGACGCCGACGATCGCGGTCTGCACGGGCTGATCCGCGAGATGGACCGGATTCCAGGGCTGCACCGCATCCGCTACACCACCAGCCATCCCAACGACATGACGCAGGGGCTGATCGACGCACACCGCGATGTCGAAAGCCTGATGCCGTTCCTCCACCTGCCGGTTCAGTCGGGCAGCGACCGCATCCTGAAGGCGATGAACCGCCAGCACACACGCGACGGCTATATGCGGCTGATGGACCGGGTGCGCGCAGTGCGTCCCGACATCGCGCTGTCGGGCGACTTCATCGTCGGCTTCCCCGGTGAGACCGAGGAGGATTTCGCCGACACGCTGAGCCTGGTCGACGCGATGGGCTATGCCCAGGCGTTCAGCTTCAAATACTCCCCCCGCCCCGGCACCCCCGCCGCCACGATGGGCGATCAGGTTCCGCCTGAGGTCATGGACGAGCGGCTCCAGCGCCTGCAGGCCGCGCTCAACCGCGACCAGCACACCTTCAACCTGGCGAGCGTCGGGCGGACCTGCACCATCCTGCTGGAACGGCGCGGCAAGCTGCCCGGCCAGATGCTCGGCAAGTCGCCCTGGCTCCAGTCCGTCCACCTGATCGGCGACCATCAGATCGGCGACTTGGTCGCGGTCGAACTGGTCGCGGCGGGCCCGAACTCGCTGACCGGACAGGCCAAGGTGAAGGCGGCGGCTTAACGCCGCCCTCCGTTCAGGCTGAGCGAAGTCGAAGCCCACGCCACCACGATGTTGTTCGCGCAGAGGCGCAGAGGACGCAGAGGAAGAAGAATATCTCCCGGCCGCCATGCCGTGCTTTTCTTCTCCGCGACCTCTGCGCCTCCGCGCGCCAAAAACCTTTCTGTCGTCATACCCGTGTCACGCAATTTCGCTGGCGTTCCGACCTGGGCCACCCCATCTTGGTAACAACCACAGACGGTGAAAGGACCGCATGAGCCGCAAGCCCCTCCCCGCCCAGGCCGGTGAACGCAGCCGGGCGGAACTCAGCTTCGACAAGCCGCAAGTGCTGGCGCAGCTGTTCGGCCAATATGACCGCAATCTGGTCGCGTTGGAAAACCGCCTCGGCGTGTACATCACCGCGCGCGGCAATCGGGTCGGACTGGAGGGTTCGGCCGAGCAGGTGGCGCTGGCGCGCGACGTGCTGAACGATCTCTACGCCCGCATCCAGCGCGGCGAGGATGTCGATACCGGCCTGGTCGACGCCTCGATCGCGATGGCGTCCGAGCCGACGCTCGACGGCATCCTCAGCGCCGAGCGCAGCTCGACCCCGCCGATCATGATCCGCACGCGCAAGAAGACGATCGTACCGCGCACCCCCGCCCAGGCGCATTATATGAAGGAGCTCGTGTCCAACGACATGATCTTCGCGCTCGGGCCCGCAGGCACCGGCAAGACCTATGTCGCGGTGGCGCAGGCGGTGGCGCAGCTGATCAGCGGCTCGGTCCAGCGCCTCATCCTGTCGCGCCCGGCGGTCGAGGCGGGCGAGAAGCTGGGCTTCCTGCCCGGCGACATGAAGGAGAAGGTCGACCCCTATCTTCGCCCGCTCTACGACGCGCTCCACGACTGCCTGCCCGCCGAGCAGGTCGAGCGGCGCATCGCCAGCGGCGAGATCGAGATCGCGCCCATCGCCTTCATGCGCGGCCGGACGCTGGCCGAGGCCTTCGTCATCCTCGACGAAGCGCAGAACACCACGCCCGCGCAGATGAAGATGTTCCTGACCCGCTTCGGCCAGAACAGCCGCATGGTCATCTGCGGCGATCCCAACCAGGTCGACCTCCCCGGCGGCGTCGCCGCGTCGGGGCTGGCCGATGCGGTCCGCCGTCTGGAGGGTGTCGAGGGCATCGCGATGAGCCGCTTCACCGCCGCCGATGTCGTCCGCCACCCGATCGTCGGGCGGATCGTCGACGCCTATGAAGGGCCGAACGCCTGAGATAGGATGCCGCCATGGCCGAACGCGATCCCTATCCTCCGCTGACGCTGGGCTCCGAAACCAGCGAGCAAGTCGCGCGCGCCGCTCGTCGGCTCGGCGTCAGCGAAGAGGAAGCGATTCGGCGGGCCCTGGCGGAATTGCTGGGCAAGCCAATGTCGGACCAGCCTGCACGGCGACCATTGCGTGACGTCATAGCGGACCTTCATCGAACCTCTTCGCTGCCGCCGCCAACTGATGTGATCATCGATAAGGCCTTTTATGACGACCTTTCGGGCGGCCTGTGAGTTTGTTCGTCGACGCGTCCGCTCTGGTCGCTATCATCCTAAAAGAGCCCGATTTCGGTATTCTTGCCGATCGGCTCGACCGTGACGACGATCGGCTGACCAGCGCCATCGCGCTTTGGGAGACGATGGCGGCTGTTCGCCGCGCGCGTGGCACCAGCGTCGAATTGGCATGGGCCGAAGTCGAACGCTTCCGTGTCACACTGGGACTGCGGCTCGTCCCGATCGGGGCGGAAGAAGCGGAACAGGCGGTGATCGCCCATGCCCGCTACGGCAAGGGCCACCACGCCGCCAAACTCAACATGGGCGATTGCTTCGCCTATGCCTGTACCCATAGCCAGCGCGCGGAACTCTTGTACAAGGGCGACGATTTTGCCCTGACTGACCTGGCCGACACCGAAAGGCTCCGATGATCGAGATTGCGCTGATCCATGAAGAGCCCTGGTCGGGCGACGAGGAAAGCTGGGAGGCGCTGGCCACCCGCGCCGCGCGCGCCGCGATCGAACGGACGCCGCATGGCCCCCTGTTGACCACGCCCGCGCTGATCGAAATCTCGGTCCGGCTGACCGGCGACGATGAGGTGCACGCGCTCAACCGTCAGTATCGGCAGAAGGACAAGCCGACCAACGTCCTGTCCTTCCCGATGGTCCAGCCCGACCTGATCGAAACGGTCACCCAGAATTCGGACGATGGCGAGGTGTTGCTGGGCGACATCGTGCTGGCGCACGGCGTCTGCCTGGCGGAGGCGGCCGAACGCGGAATTCCTGCGGAGACGCACGCGACTCATCTTCTGGTGCATGGCGTTCTGCATCTGCTAGGCTATGACCATATGAACGATGACGAGGCCGAAGCGATGGAAGCGATCGAACGCGACGCGCTGGCCAGCCTCGGCATCGCCGACCCCTATCTGATACGCGAGGACTGACACCCCCCGATGGCCGACGGCCCCAGTAGCGTCACCGGCAACGGTGACTCCAACGAGAACAGCATCTGGCAGGGGCTCAAATCCCTCATCTTCGGCGGTGACCAGGAAGAGTCGCTGCGCGACCAGCTGGAGGACGCGATCGACCGGCATGAGGGCGATCCCGGCCCCGACGCCAAGGGCGACCTGACCCCGCTGGAGCGGCAGATGGTCCGCAACCTGCTCCATTTCGGCGAGCGTGATGCGGGCGACGTGGGTGTGCCCCGCGCCGACATCATCGCGATCGAGGAGCGGACGACCTTCGATCATATGGTCCAGATCTTCGCCGAGGCAGGCCATAGCCGCCTGCCCGTCTATCGCGAGACGCTCGATCAGATCATCGGCATGGTCCATATCAAGGACGTGTTCAACATCCTGGCGACCGGTGCGGAGCATCCCGCGACCATCGCCGGGCTGATCCGCGATCCGCTCTATGTGCCCATGTCGCGCGGCGCGCTCGACCTGCTGGCCGACATGCGCCAAAAGCGGGTGCACCTGGCGGTGGTGCTCGACGAATATTCGGGCACCGAGGGCCTCGTCACGATCGAGGACCTGATCGAAGAGATCGTCGGCGAGATCGAGGACGAACATGACGAAGCGCCGCAGGCGCTGCTCGTGCCCCTCGACGGCGGCGCCTGGGATGCCGATGCGCGCGTCAGCCTGGAGGAGGTCGGCCGCGCAGTCGACCCCGCGCTGGAGCAGGCACAGGACGATGTCGACACGCTGGGCGGCCTGACCGCCGTGCTGGCGGGACAAGTGCCCGAGGTCGGCACCTGTATCGACCATCCCAGCGGCTGGCGGATCGAGGTCACCCAGGCCGACGAACGCCGCATTCATCGCCTGAGGCTACACCCTGCGGTGGCGAACGCCGAATAGGCGGCTTTCACTCGGTTCGACGCAGGCAAAAACGATCACGCAATCGATCACACTGGGCAGGGCAATGCGTTAGTCCGGTGAAGACGACGACGCTATGGAGACATATAGGCCGAAGCGATCCGGCCTGAAGTTTCCCGAATCGAAAGTGCGGCATAATCTCCCTGACGGTCGCGCTTTCGACGGCCGCCGATGCGCTCCCCAAGGCATCGGCGGCCATTGATTTGCGGTCAGGCCGGGATCAGCGTGTTGACGTTGCGTGCTGCGACAACCCAGCGATAAAAAGCCTCGGTCAGCACATACCGGAAATAGAGCGGCTCGATTCGGACGGGTTTGATGCCACCCAGACAGACCTTGCCGTGATCCAGGATGCGGTAGACATATTGCACCTGCAGCGCTGGCGTATCTCGCGCCTGGAACATCTTCGTCACCGTCTCCGGCTGACTCATGACAAGACATTCCGCAATCTGCATCCGCACCTTGTCTGCTGGCAGCGCCAGCGCCAGCCGCGTTGCTTCGCTTTGGTCCAGTCGCCTCTGTACTGTCTTGTCCGCGACATCATTGACGGTCAGCGTCGCATTGGGCGCAAAATGCGCCAACGCTCCCTCGATGATGGCGCCGCGATCATAATAGCTCCGGCAGATCGGCAGACGGTCATTTCCGGTGACGGCGCGACAATAGGAATAGCCGGGTGATTCCGGCGGTGGCTGCTGCGCGCCGGGATAACAGGCGGAATTGATACGGATGAAGCGATCCAGCGAATATTCATGCTCCGGGCTGTTGGGACGACCATCGACGACCTTCCGTAAAGTATCGCTGGGGACGAATTTCACGCACCGCTGGAATATTCGGGACTGATCGTCGATCTGGGCGACCGCCAGCGTGTTTCCCTGCCTCTGAATACCTGGCGGCGGCGGCGCTTTCAGGTCGGGCAGGCGCTCGCCCTCGACCACGACGTCACGCCCTTGCGTCTGCTGAGCCTGCGCGATCGATGCGCCAGCCGTCGAAGTTGCTATAATGGCCAATGCGATGGATCGGAACACGCCAATTCCCCTTGAAGATGTCCACGCCTGTTCCATTGTCCCGAATCGCGTGACAATGGAACAAACGCTGGAAGACGCGGAAATATTTGATTTTTACGCTTTAAGTTGGTTTTCGCCTTGCGACATTTGTCGATAGGCCATGGCGACAACAAGAACCGCTGTTCATCGCCAAAAAAATTGGCGGATTGCGCCTTACGGCTTCCCCCCACCCCGCCCACGGCTTATCCCGATGCCATGCGCAAACACGTTCTGATCGTCATCGGCATCATCGTCCTGATCGGCATCGCCGTCTTCGCCTGGCTGGCCTGGCCCGACACGGCGCGACTGGGCGTCGACCAGGTGGCGGGCAAGAAGCCCCGGATCGAGGCACCGCGCGAGCAGGTCATCCCGACCGTCGCCATCGCCAAGCCGGTGGGCTGGACCAATGGCGCCAAGCCGACCGTGGCGCAGGGGCTGGCGATCCAGCCCTTTGCGACCGGGCTGGACCATCCGCGCTGGCTGTACGAACTGCCCAATGGCGACGTGCTGGTGGCCGAGACGAATTCGCCGCCGCGCCCCAGCGCCGGGATCGTGCAGCGGGTGATGAACTTCTTCCTGGGCCGGGCGGGCGCGGGCGTTCCCTCGGCCAACCGGATCACGCTGCTGCGCGACACCGATGGCGACGGCAAGGCGGACCTGAAGACGCCGTTCCTGACCGGGCTGAATTCACCCTTCGGCATGGTGCTGTTCCAGGGGCAACTCTACATCGCCGACACCGATGCGCTGGTCCGCGTCCCCTATCGCGACGGCGAGACGAAGATCACCGCCACGCCCGAAAAGGTCGTGCCGCTGCGTCCGGCGGGCAATCACTGGGCGCGCAACGTCATCGCCTCGGAAGACGGGCAGACGCTCTACGTCTCGGTCGGCTCGGCGAGCAACATCGCCGAGAATGGGCTGGACGCCGAGAAGAACCGCGCCGCGATCCTGCAGGTCTGGCCCAAGGACAAGAACTGGCGCATCTATGCGGCGGGCCTGCGCAACCCGACCGGCATGGCGCTGAACCCGGTTAACAAGCGGCTGTGGACCGTGGTCAACGAGCGCGACATGCTCGGCTCCGACCTGGCGCCCGACTATCTGACCCAGGTCGAGTTCGGCGATCACTTCGGCTGGCCCTGGTATTATTGGGGCGGCTATCCCGACAACCGGGTGCAGCCGACCAACCCGCCGCTCCAGCAATATGTGAAGCGCCCCGACTATGCGCTGGGACCGCATGTCGCCGCGCTCGGCCTGACCTTCGCCACTGGAGCGAAGCTGGGCGACCGGTTCGCAAGCGGTGCATTCATCGGCGAGCATGGCTCGTGGAACCGCAAGCCGCCCTCGGGCTACAAGGTCGTGTTCGTGCCCTTCGCGGGTGCCTTCCCGGCGCCGAACGCCAAGCCGGTCGAGGTGGTCGGCGGCTTCCTGAACGCCAAGGGCGAGGCGCAGGGGCGGCCCGTGGGCGTCATCGTCGACAAGACCGGCGGGCTGCTGGTCGCGGACGATGTCGGCAATGTGGTGTGGAAGGTCAGCGCGGCGAAGTGAAACGGGAGCCCGCCGGGATCAGGCGGGCTTCACCTTCAGGAGCATCAGGCCGAACCCCATGAAGATCGCGCCCGTCACCCGGTTGAAAGCGCGCTTCACCCGCGGCCTGCCAAGGTAGCGAGACAGCGAGCGGCCGCCGAGTGCGTAAACGGCGTACCAAAAGGCCTCGATCACCGCGAAGGTGCCGACCAGGATCGCGAATTGCAGCGACTGGGCTTTCGCCGGATTGATGAACTGCGGCAGGAAGGCGACCGCGAACAGGATCAGCTTGGGGTTGCTGATCCCGATCAGGAAGCCGCCACGAAAGACGGCGCGACGCGACAGGCTGGCAGGGATCGCTCCGTCACCGACATCGACCGGAGCAATGTCCGCCCGCCAGGCCTTGATGCCCAGAAACAGGAGGTAGGCGACACCCGCATAACGGATCACCTCGAATGCGCCGGGCAGCGCCAGCAACACCGTCGTCAGCCCTGCGGCCGAAGCGGCAAGGACGATCACGACCGCGCTCAGACACCCGGCCATGGCAAGGATGCTGCGACGAAGTCCCATATCGACCGAGCGGGTCATGATATGAAGCATGTTCGGGCCGGGTGTTCCCGAGAGCAGGAACACGGCCCCGACGAACAGCCACCAAGTATGAAGCGCCATAGATTCTCGATTTTTCTTACCGCACGCGACGCGCGCCTATTTCAACAGCTTCGGAGCCTCCGAACGGATCACCGCCTCCAACTGGCTGGAAAAGAGCGACAGGAACGCGGGCAGGTTGACCACCGCATGGACCTTGTCCTCATAGACCGTCGCTTCCGCGCCGATTGACTGGCCCATCGCGCCGACGGTGAAGTGCATCGTGTCGCCGTCCCAGCGATGCTCGACGGTGGCGCCGCCGGGGATCATGCGGCCGATCTTGCCGATGCCGCCGTCCAGCCGCTGGCGCACGCCCTCCTTGCCGAGCTGGTGCGGAATGTCGAGCGAGATGGGGGCGCTCATGCGGTCTTCTCCGTGGCGAAAAGCATCGAATCGTCGGCAAAGGCCTTGAACTCCAGCGCGTTGCCGCTGGGATCGCGGAAGAACATCGTCGCCTGCTCGCCGGGCTGGCCCTTGAAGCGGACGTAAGGCGCGATGCCGAAGGGTATGCCCGCCGCCTCGACCCGCGCGGCCAGCGCCTCCCAGTCCGGCATCGTCAGCACGACGCCGAAATGGGGGACCGGCACCTGATGGCCGTCGACCGCATTCTCGACCGCGACGGCACGCGCGGCGGGATCGAGATGCGCGACGATCTGATGCCCGAACAGGTCGAAGTCGATCCAGTGATCGCTGGATCGCCCTTCGGGGCAGCCCAGCACCGCGCCATAGAAGTGGCGGGCGGCACCCAAATCGTGGACCGGGAAGGCGAGATGGAAGGGGCGTAGGGTCATGGGAGGAAGCTAGGGTCTGAGGGCAAGGTTTGCCAGTCTTTACAGAACGCCTCTGCCCCCCCACCGCCCCACATCCCGCATTGCTCCTGTCACACGCGCGCGCCATAGCCGTGCGCGTGACCCGCTATCCTGCCCTGATCGCACTGCTTGCCGGTGCCGTTGCCGCCTGTGGCTTTGCCCCGCTCGACCTGTGGCCGTTGCTGCTCCTCGGGCTGATCGTCCTGCTCGCGCTGGTGCAGGACGCCGCCAGCATCCGGGGGGCGATGTGGCGCGGCTGGGTGTTCGGGGTCGGGCATTTCACCGTCAACAACAACTGGTTCCAGCACGCCTTCGACTTCCAGGACAAGATGCCGCCGGTGCTGGGCTATTTCGCGGCGGTCGGATTGGCGCTGTATCTCGCCGTCTTCCCGATGGCGGCGGCCGGTGTCGCTTGGCGGTTATCGGGGCGGCTGCGGGGCAAGCGGCCCGATGCGGCCTATGTCCTGATCTTCGGCGCGGCGTGGATCGCGACCGAGTATCTGCGCGCACGGCTGTTCACCGGCTATGCCTGGGACCCATTGTCGGTCGCGTGGCTGCCCGTCATCGGCGTGGCGCGGATGAGCGCCTTTGTCGGCACCTATGCGCTGTCGGGCCTGACCGTCGTGCTGGCGGGCGCGATCTGGCTGGCACTTCGGCGGCACTGGCGTCTGGCCGCGATCATGGTGCCCGCCACCGGCCTCGCCGCGCTCTCCGCGCCCCTGACCCGCGCGGCCGAGCCCGCCGCCGACGCACCGCTGGTCCGGGTGGTCCAGCCCAATGTCAGCCAGGACCAGCGCGGCGAGAGTGACGGTCCGCTGATGCTCCGGCGGCTGGTCGAATTGTCGGGACGCCCCGGCCGCCGTCCCCGGCTGGTCGTCTGGCCCGAGGGCGTGGTGCGCGACATGATCGAGGACGGCTATCCCGACTGGGCGTATCAGGGGTTCAACTATGCGCCGCCCTTCTGGACCCGCCGCCAGATCGCGAATGTGCTGGGCCCGCGCGACTCCGCGATGGTCGGCGGCACCGCGCTGATCTTCTCGCCCGATGGCAACCGGGTGGCGAGCGCGACCAACAGCGTCTTCGCGATCGCCGCCGATGGCCGGATCACCGGCCGCTACGACAAGGCGCATCTGGTGCCGTATGGCGAATATCTGCCCATGCCGTGGCTGCTGAAGCCGCTGGGCCTCGCGCGCCTGGTGCCCGGCGACATGGACTTCACCCCCGGCCCGGGCCCGCGTTCGTTGCGTACCCCCGGCTTCGGCCCGGTCGGGGTCCAGCTTTGCTACGAGATCATCTTCTCCGGCCAGGTGGTGGACGAGGCACATCGCCCGCGCCTGCTCTTCAATCCGTCCAACGACGCCTGGTTCGGCCGCTGGGGTCCGCCGCAGCATCTGGCGCAGGCGCGGATGCGCGCGATCGAGGAAGGCCTGCCGATCATTCGCGCCACGCCCACCGGCATCTCGGCGATCATCGCCGCCGACGGCCGCCTGATCGCCAGCGTGCCGCACGAGACGGCGGGGGCGGCCGAGGCCCCCCTGCCCGCCGCGCTGCCGCCCACGCTCTTTTCACGCATCGGCAACATGATGGCGCTGGCCGTCGCCGCCGCGCTGGCCGCGATCGGCGTTGCCTTCCGCCGCCGTGGCCGCTAGGACCGATATAAAGCTATCTTTATATCCTTATGAGGACGGGAATGCGGAACTCGTACATCTTTACCTCGGAATCGGTTTCCGAAGGTCACCCCGACAAGGTCGCAGACCAGATCAGCGACGCCATCGTCGACCTGTTCCTGTCCAAGGATTCGGAAGCGCGCATCGCGTGCGAGACGCTGACCACCACCAACAAGGTCGTGCTGGCGGGTGAAATCCGCTGCAAGGGCGTGTTCGAGAACGACCAGTGGGCCGAGGGCGCGCTGGAAGAGATCGAGCAGACCGTGCGCGATACCGTCAAGCGGATCGGCTATGAGCAGTCGGGCTTCCACTGGCAGACCTTCGACTTCTCGAACAACCTGCACGCCCAGTCGGCGCACATCGCGATGGGCGTGGACGAGAGCGGCAACAAGGACGAAGGCGCCGGCGATCAGGGCATCATGTTCGGTTACGCGACCGACGAGACGCCTGGCCTGATGCCCGCGACCCTCTATTACAGCCACAAGATCCTGGAAAAGATGGCGGCCGACCGCCATTCGGGCGCGGCCCCCTTCCTGGAGCCCGACGCCAAGAGCCAGGTCACGCTGCAGTATGAAAACGGCGTGCCGGTCCGTGCGACCGCGATCGTCGTGTCGACCCAGCACTCGGCCGAGCTGTCGAACGAGGCGGGCCAGGCCAAGCTTCGCGACTATGTGAAGTCGGTGCTGACCGAGATCCTGCCCGAGGGCTGGCTGCCGGAAGAGAAGCACATCTACGTCAACCCGACCGGCCTGTTCGAAATCGGCGGCCCGGACGGTGACGCTGGCCTGACCGGTCGCAAGATCATCGTCGACACCTACGGCGGCGCGGCTCCGCATGGCGGCGGCGCGTTCAGCGGCAAGGACCCGACCAAGGTCGACCGTTCGGCGGCGTATGTCGCGCGCTACCTCGCCAAGAACGTCGTTGCGGCGGGCCTGGCCAAGCGCTGCACCATCCAGTTGTCCTACGCCATCGGCGTCGCCGAGCCTCTGTCGGTCTATGTCGACCTGCACGGCACCGGCACCGTCGAGGAAGCCAAGCTCGAAACCGCGCTGCCCAAGCTCGTTCGCCTGACGCCCAAGGGCATTCGCGAGCATCTGAAGCTCAACGCGCCGATCTATTCGAAGACCGCCGCTTATGGTCACTTCGGCCGTGAGGCGGAAGGCGCGCTGTTCACCTGGGAAAAGACCGACCTGGTCGAGCAGATCAAGGCCGCCGTCGCCTGATCCTGCCGCCTCGGTAAGGCAAAGACGCCCGTGCGGAGACACCTCCGCGCGGGCGTCTTCTTTTTCGGGCAAGGCGCTTGCCCTTTGGGACACCGCACGTCAGCTTCCCTTCGATCGGTTGGGGGACGGACGATGCTGGCGATGGCGATTCTGGTGGCGGCGGCGCAGGGGGCGGCGGCACCGCCCGTCATCGCAGCGCAGGACAGCCGGTCCGAGCAACAGCGTCTTGCCGACGCCTCGATCTTTGGCGTGATGATCTACGCCTTTGACCGCGCGGCTTGGGTCAGCACCGATTCACTGCTGGAGGTGGTGCCCAAGGACCAGCTGGTGGGTAAAGGCGGCTATGTCATCGAGCCGCTCGACAAGGACACGCTGCGCGCCACCTATTTCAAGGGCGACGCCGCCAGCGCGCGTGCCTTCTTCGTCGCCGATGTGCGCGGCGGGAAAGTCGTCCGGCACGAGATCCTGCCCGAACCCGTGCCGCTTACGCCCGTACAGATGATCCTGGCCCGCGCCCGCGAAATCGCCAGACAGGAGGCGGAGGCGAAGGGCTATCGCCCCTGTACCGCCGCACCGTTCAACACGGTGGTCCTGCCCTCCGTCAATGGCGGCCCCGTCACCGTCTATCTGCTGTCGCCGCAGGTCACGAACGACAGCTATATGATGGGCGGCAATTACCGCGTGGCCATCGCGCCGGACGGACGGATCGTCGGCAGCCGCGCGTTCAACACCAGTTGCCTCAACCTCAAGCTGCCGGACCGGGGCAAGGACAAGGTCGCTGGGCTGTTCGTCAACCATCTGCTCGATCCGGTGCCGACCGAGATTCACGTCTTTGCCTCTTACAGCGTCCAGCAGCCCGTCTTTGTCCTGACGCCCGACAAACGTACATGGCAAGTGCGGGGGCGCGACATCTCGATCCTTTCCCCGCGCTGAGGCCGCTATTCCCGCGCCTCGCCCTGCACCTGGCCATGGGCGAGCAGCGTGAACAGCCCCGCGCCGCCGACCAGGTTGCCCAGGATCGCCGGGACCATCAGGCCGAACACCGCGCGCGCCGCCGAAACCTGGCCGGTGAACAGCAGCAGGAATGCCTCGTCCGCGCCGACCACCGAATGGCTGAACCCGGCGATCGCGATGACATAGGTGATCGCCAGGATGATCCAGAAAGCCTGGTTGCGCCCGTTGGGCAGGATCCAGGCGACCACCGCGATCAGGAACCCGGCGGGGATCGCGTTGACGAAGGTGCCCCACCCGTCCAGTTTCAGAATACCCGCCGATACCGCGACCATCGCCTCGCGAATCTCGGCATTGCCCAGCACCCCGGCGGCGACCATGCCCGCCGCCAGCGCGGTGCCGATCAGGTTGGCGAGCAGCACGATACCCCAGAGCCGCATGGTGCGCCCCAGCGCCCCGATCGACGGCCGGGTCACCAGCGGCAGCATCGCGGTGATGGTGCTTTCGGTGAACAACTGCATCCGCCCCAGGATCACGACCAGGAACCCGACCGGATAACCGAGCGCGGCGACCAGTTCGCGCCACGGTGCCTCGGGCAGCCGCGCGTGCAGCGCCCCCTCGGCGATCAGCGAGCCGTGGATCGCCAGCCCCGCCGCCAGGCCGGACCAGAACAGCGCACCGGCGGGCCGTTCGAGCTCGCTCTCCCCCGCTTCGCGCACCGCACGGTGGAGATCCTTGGCATCGGGCGCCTTTTGCGCCTTGCCCGCGGCGGGGGGAGTTTCATGGTCCATACTGTGCGGGGCAACGAGCGGCCCCACCCTTGGCTCCCTGTGCGACCCGCGCTAAGGGCCCGGCGATGAACGATCCGACGACGATCCGCCGCCTCTATGGTCGGCGACAGGGCCACAAGCTGCGCCAGGGCCAGGCCGCCTTGGTCGAGGATATGCTGCCGGGCCTCAGCGTGCCCGAGGACGGACCGCTCGACGCGGTGCGCCTGTTCGGCGACGATCGCCCGCTTCAGGTCGAGATCGGCTTCGGCGCGGGCGAGCATCTGGCGGGCCAGGCCGAGGCGGCGCCCGGCACCGGCTTTATCGGGTGCGAGCCGTTCCTGAACGGCGTGGTCGGCGCGCTCGGCCATATCCGCGACCGCGAACTCGGCAATGTCCGCCTGCACATGGGCGACGCGCTGGAAGTGATCGAACGGCTGCCCGATGCCAGCCTGGAGCGCGTGTATCTGCTCCATCCCGATCCCTGGCCCAAGGCGCGCCACGCCAAGCGGCGGATGATGAACCACGGCCCGCTCGACACCATCGCGCGCAAGCTGAAATCGGGCGGTGAGTTCCGGCTGGGCACCGACGACCCGACCTATTGCCACTGGTCGATGATGATCATGAACGCGCGCAAGGATTTCACCTGGCAGGCGCGCAGCCCCCAGGACTTCCTGACCCGCCCGGCCGACTGGCCCGAGACGCGGTACGAACGCAAGGCTCGGCGTCAGGGGCATGAGGTGTGGTATTTCCGGTATATCCGCCGCTGAGCCCGTGGGGGGCCGGATCAGGCACCCAGGCTGGCGGGGCGCATGTCGAACCGTCCGGGCAGTCCCGCCATGGGCGGTGGCGGCATCAGGTTGCGGCGGGCCAGTTCGGCGCTGATCGCGGCGATATCGTCGCGGTCGAGCGCGCCGGTCGCCATGGCATAGGCCGCCAACAGGGTCTGATCGTCCATATATTCGATCAGGTCGGGGTCTAGCATCGGGTTCATCCGGTCCTCCCTTTTTTACAATCTGGGTTGATAACCAGCGGAATGTCCGGGGGTTGCCTGACCGATGCGATCAATCTTGATGGCGATCGCACTGGCCGTGGCCGACGCCGCCGCTATAGACGGCCGCCTTTGCATCGGTGGGAGGCGAACATGGTCGATGACAGCTGGGGCGTGACGCCCGCCAAGGGTGGTTTGCGGGTCCGCACCAACGACACGCTGGAGGAACGCGCCGCCGCCCGTGCGCGGGCGCGCGAGGCACGGGCCGGGGAACGCGAATCGCTGATGGCCAGCCGGCTGGAGGCGCGGGCCGCCAATCGCGAGCGCGACATCGCGGCGCGTGAAGCCGAGCGCACCGCCAGGCGCGAGGCCGAAACCGCCGCTGCCGCAAAAGACCCCCATGCCGCCGCCGCCAAGCGCCACCGGACCTCGGGCCGCAAGGACGTGGTGCGCGAACAGCGTGACACGCGCGGCTATGCGACGCTGGTCGACGAGGAGCGGATTCGCGAACTGGCCAAGCGCGGCGCATCGCTGGGCGGCCTGGCCGCGGCATTCGGGATTACGGTCGAGGAGATCGCGCAGGTGCTGGCGGCGGAGGCCGAGTGAGCCCTCAATCCTCCCCGGTATGGGGGGCGGCAGGGCGAAGCCCTAACGGAGGGGGCCCCTCCCCACGGGACTGGCCCAGCGGCACGCCCCCTCCACCAGCTTCGCTGGTCCCCCTCCCCGAGCCGGGGAGGATTGTGATGCCCCCTAACGCCTTGCTTACCGAAATACGCTAAGGCCCTGTCTTCCATGGCCGTCCCTCTCCCCCCGCCAGCCCGCCCGCCGCGCCCCGCCTCCGCCGTCAGCCACGGTGTCGGGCTGGTCGGGATCATCGGGTCGTTGAGCTGGATCGCCTTTGCGCGGTGGCGGCATCTCGATGGCCCTTATGCTGCACTCTTCCATCTGCTGTGCGCGGGCGTGCCGATGCTGTTGTGGTCGATCCTGGTCGACCGGGTCCACCGCCATGCCTCGACCGGGATCGACTGGGCGAATCCGCGGCCCTTGCGCGAGACGCTGGACATCAGCCTGACGAAGCTGGCCGGATATTGGGCGACCTTCGCGGGGATCGCGCTGATCTTTGCGACCGGACGCTTCTATTGGCAGGGCATCTTCGCCTTTGCGATGTGGTGCCTGGGCTGGATCGCGCCGGTGCTGTTCCTGTTGTCGATCCCCTATGTGATCTGGCTCGACCGGCGGCTGGTCGAGCCGAAGGACGGCGCCTGGATGCTCGGCGCGTGGCTGACCGGGCAGCCGGGGGTCGAGTCCCAAGCCATCTTTGCGCATCTGCGGTCCTGGGCGGTCAAGGCGTTCTTCCTGCCCTTCATGCTGGGCGTGGTGCCGGGCGGGTTCGCGATGTTCGTGCGCGGCGACCTGTCGATCATATTGCGCGATCCGGTGGCGCTGGCCAACTGGCTGATCACGCTGATGTTCCTGATCGACGTCGCCTTTGCAACGATCGGATATATGCTGACGATGCGGCCGCTCGATGCGCATATCCGCGCGGCGAACCCCTATGCGGCGGCCTGGGCGGCGGCGCTGATCTGTTACCCGCCGACGATCCTGATGGGCGAGAACGGCCCGCTCAACTACCGGCCGGGGACCGCCGAATGGAGCTACTGGTTCGCGGGGCATCCGATCATCCTGGCCGCGATCGGGACGGTGCTGGTGCTGCTCACCGCCATCTATGCCTGGTCGACCGTGGCGTTCGGCATCCGCTTTTCCAACCTGACCCATCGGGGCATCCTGACCCACGGACCCTATGCGGTGTCGCGGCATCCGGCCTATCTGTCGAAGAACCTGTTCTGGTGGATCGCGACCATCCCGATCCTGTCGACCGGGACCTGGGTGGATGCGGCGCGCAGCACGCTGCTGCTGGGGGTGGTCAGCGGGGTCTATTACTGGCGCGCGCGGACCGAGGAGCGGCATTTGTCGGCTGATCCGGCGTACCGGGACTATTATGACTGGATGGCGCGGTACGGGTTGGTGCCGCGGTTCTTCCGGTGGGTTTTCGGGCGGGGGTAAGCCCTTGGCCTTCGACGTCGCTCAGGCGGAGCGAAGTCTAAGGCCACGCTCCTCCCTCAGAAACTCGCCTCGCCATAAACCCGCGAGATGTCGCCGCCCCATTCGCCATGATAGCGGTCGAGCAGCACCTGCGCGGGCACCTTGCCCGAGCGGACGATCTCGCGCAGCGGGTCGAGGAAGCCGGTTTCATTGTCCCCCGCCCCGTTCACCCGCGCCCGCGCCGCGAGCCCGGCATGGGCGATGTCGAGCACCTCGCCCGCAATGTCGCGCAACCGCCCGCCGCCCGGCAAAGGCGCATCCAGCGCCAGTTCGGGCACCGAGTCGCGCAACGTCTGGCGATCGGCCAGCGACCAATTCTTGACCAGGTCCCACGCCGCGTCGAGCGCGCCATCGTCATACAGCAGACCGACCCACAAAGCAGGCAGCGCACAGATGCGGTTCCACGGCCCGCCATCGGCGCCGCGCATCTCCAGGAAGGTCTTTAGCCGCACCTCGGGGAAGGCGGTCGACAGATGGTCGTTCCAGTCGTCGATCGTCGGCAGTTCGCCCGGCAGGACCGACAATTCGCCCTTCAGGAAGTCGCGGAACGACAGCCCCGCCGCGTCGATATATTTCCCGTCGCGGTAGACGAAGTACATCGGCACATCGAGCGCATAGTCGGCGTACCGCTCATAGCCGAAGCCGTCCTCGAACACGAAGGGCAGCATGCCGGTGCGTGCGGGGTCGGTATCCGACCAGATATGGCTGCGGAAGGACAGCATCCCGTTGGGCTTGCCCTCGGTGAAGGGCGAATTGGCGAACAGCGCGGTCGCCAGCGGTTGCAGCGCCAGGCCGACCCGGAACTTCTTCACCATGTCCGCCTCCGACGCATAGTCCAGATTCACCTGGATGGTCGAGGTCCGCAGCATCATGTCGAGGCCCAGCGAGCCGACGCGCGGCATGTGGCGCAGCATGATCGCATAGCGGCCCTTGGGCATGATCGGCAGCTCGGCGCGGGTCTTGTCCGGCCACATCCCCAGGCCCAGGAAGCCCAGGCCCAGCTTGTCGCCAGCCGCCTTTACCTGGGTCAAGTGACGCCCCGTCTCGGCACAGGTCTGGTGCAGATTGTCGAGCGGCGCGCCCGACAGTTCGAACTGGCCGGCGGGCTCCAGGCTGACCGAACCGTCGGCGCCGGTCAACGCGATGACGTTGCCGCCCTCGATCACCGGCTCCCAGCCATATTGCTCCAGCTCGCCCAGCAGCGCGCGGATGCCCGAGGCTTCGTCGTAGGACGGCGCGTGATGGTCGCCCAGCGCATAGACGAACTTCTCGTGCTCGGTGCCTATCCGCCAGCGATCGCTGGGTTTTTCGCCGCGCGCGAAGCTGGCGACCAACTGGTCGCGCGATTCGATGATGGCGCCCTTGGCAGTGCTCGCGGTCTTGGTGCTCATGAACCGCGCCTTACGCGGGCGCGGGCGCTCACGCCATAGGGTGAATCAATGCCAATCGCCTGCCGCCGCCATCCAGAGGGACACCGCCGCCGCCGCCGCCGTGTCGGCGCGCAGGATGCGGGGCCCCAGGCCGATGCCGATGGCCGCGGGGTGCGAGCGGATAGCCTCGCGCTCTTCGGCGTCGAAGCCGCCTTCGGGGCCGATCAGGATCGCCGCCGGGCCCTTGTGGGCACGCATCGCCTCGAGCGCGGGCACGCCGCCCGTTTCGTCCGCGAAGAACAGCGCGCGGCCCTCCGGCCAGTCGCGCAAACACGCCGCCAGCTTCACCGGATCGGCCACCTCAGGCAAAGCGGTGCGGCCGCATTGCTCGGCCGCCTCGATCATGTGGGCGCGCAGGCGTTCGGTGTTGGGCTTGTCGACCACGGTGCGACGGGTGACGACGGGCACCAGCCTTGCTACGCCCAGCTCACACGCCTTTTCCGCCAGCCAGTCGACCCGGCCCTTCTTCAGGGGCGCGGCGCACAGCCACAGGTCCGGCACCGCCTCGCGCACGCGCAGCAACTCGGTCACGTCGAGGGTCAGGTCGCGCTTGCCGACCGACGCGGCGACGCCCAGCCATTCGCCGGTGCGGTCGTCGAACAGCTTGACCGGATCGCCGACCTTGGTGCGCATCACCGAGACGAGATAATGCGCCGCCGGACCGTCGATGCGGATCGGCCCTTCGGCTAGCGGCTGGTCGACGAACAGGCGGGGCGTGGATTGCGGCGGCCAGGCGGGGGTAGCGGGCATGGGACATCGCTTACACCGGTCGCGCGGCGCTTGCCACTTTTGCGATTTCGGGCGTTCCTTGGGCCAAGGAGATAACGATGGCGAAACATTATCAGGAAGAGCTGGAGGCGCTGCAACTGGCGCTGGTCCGCACCCAGATGGCGATGGCGGGCTCCGAAGAACGCGTCGTCATCGTGCTGGAGGGCCGCGACGGGGCGGGCAAGGACGGCACGATCAAGCGGATCATCGAGCATCTCTCGGTCCGTGCCACCCGAGTCGTCGCGCTGCCCAAGCCGTCCGACCGCGAGCGCACGCAATGGTATTTCCAGCGTTACGCCACCCACCTGCCCGCCGCGGGCGAGATCGTGATCTTCAACCGCAGCTGGTACAACCGCGCCGGGGTCGAGGTCGTGATGGGCTTCTCGACCGGGACCGAGCAGGAAGCCTTCCTGCGCGACGCCCCCGATTTCGAGCGGATGCTCGTCGAAAGCGGCATCCGGCTGGTCAAGCTATGGCTCGACATTTCCAAAAAGGAACAGGCCGAGCGGCTGGAAGCGCGGCGCACTGATCCGCTCAAGGCCCTGAAAGTGTCCGACATGGACAAGGTGGCGCAGGCCAAATGGGCCGATTATTCGGCGGCGCGCGACACGATGCTGACCCGCACCCACACCCCCTATGCGCCGTGGCATGTCGTGCGCGCCGACGACAAGAAGGACGCACGGATCGCGATCATGCGCCACATCCTGCACCGCATCGCCCCGCCCGACATCGCCGACGATGTGAAGACCCCTGATCCGGGCATCCTCTTTCCGTTCGAACTGGCGGCGCTGGAGGATGGGCGACTGGCGAAATAGGTCCTCGCGTTCAGACTTTCCTAACCATCATGCGCTCTAACACAGGGGCCATCGTTATCCGGCGCTGGCCCCTCCCAGGTGAAAGTCGCGCGCGTGACCCGCAATGCCATCGAGATCGCCGCCGTGCTGATCGTCCGTAACGAAGAGCGCTGCATCGCGCGCTGCCTGAACAGCGTCGCACCCTGGGTCGACCGGATGGTCGTGCTCGATACCGGATCGGCCGACGGCACGGTCGCGATCGCGCAAGAGCTCGGGGCCGAGGTGCATCACCTGCCTTGGCCCGAAAGCTTTGCCGAGGCGCGCAACGAGGCGTTGCGACTGGCCGATGCCGACTGGAATTTGGTGATCGACGCGGATGAATGGATCATCGACGGTGGCGAAGGTTTGCGCGCCTGGTGCGAATCGGCCGTCGACCGGCTGGGGGCGCCCTGCATCCACAATCAGACGGAGGGCGGCGGCGTCCAGTTCAGTTGGATCACCCGGCTCGTCCCGCGCGGCGTTTATTATGAAGGGCGTGTGCGCGAACAATTCGTGTCGCCCCTGCCCCGCCAGCGCATCGCGCTCGCCATCGGACATGACGGCGACCTTGCGCCCCAGCTGGCACGCAAGAAGGATCGTTACCACCCGCTGCTGCTCGCCGATCTCGCCGACCGGCCCGACGACGCGTATCTGCTCTATCAGGTCGGCAAGGATGCGCAGATGCGCGGCGACGACCAGACGGCCTGCGAATTTTACGCCCAGGCGTTGGATGCGAGCCCGCTGGACGCCAACTGGCGGCACGATCTGGTCATCAACACGCTGCATATGTTCGCCCATGCCGGGCATGTGCAGGCGGCGCTGACGATCGCGGAAAGCGAAATGCCGCATTGGCAGAGATCACCCGATTTCTACTTCGCAATGGGCGACCTGTTCCTGAAAGCCGCCACCGCCGAACCGCAACGCGCGCTCGACCATTGGCTGCCGCTGGCCGAGGGCGCCTGGGAACGCTGTCTCGTCATCGGCGAGCGCCCCGACCTGGAAGGCAGCGTCCCCGGTCGCGGCAGCCTTTTGGCCCAGCATAACCTGGACCTGCTTCGCTCGCAGTTGGCGACACTGGCGGCTTAGGGCCGATCAAGATGCCTCCCATTCCTCCCCTTGCAGGGGAGGTGGCAGTCCATCAGGCCTGACGGAGGGGTGTCTCGGCCCGAGAGGTCGGACTGTAGCAACCCCTTCACCATCCTTCAGATGGTCCCCCTCCCCTTAAAGGCGAGGAATGATAGCGAAACCCGGCCTAACGCCGCCGCCGGATCAGCCACCAAGCGAACGCCAGCGCCAGCATGGCGACCAGCACCGCACCGCCGATCATCCCGGCAACGCGCAGGATCGCCCAGAACAGCGCCTCGACGAAACGGCCGACCGCGACAGACAGGCCGATCATGGGGCAAGGCTGGGGCGGGAGGACACGAGCGCGACGATAGCCGCGAACGGACTTGCGCGCCACGGGGTGTCCCCATAGGCCGGACGCCATGACCACCGAGCCCATCCCCGTCGAGATCGTGCCCGATAGCGAGCATAAGGGGCTGGTCGGACGCTTGCCGCCACGACTGCGCGGGCTGGCCCTGCTCGCACGGCTCGACCGGCCGATCGGGTGGTGGCTGCTGTTCTGGCCCGGCGTCTGGGCGATCGCACTGGCGGGTGGATTGCCCGATCGCTGGCCGCTGGTCCTGTGGTTCCTGCTCGGCTCGATCGCGATGCGCGGCGCGGGTTGCGTGCTCAACGACATCGTCGACCGCGACCTGGACGCGCAGGTCGCGCGGACGCGGGCGCGGCCGATCCCGTCGGGGCTGGTGTCGGTCAAGCTGGCCGCGATCTGGCTGGTCGTGCTCTGCCTGATCGGGCTCGTCGTGCTGGTCCAGCTGCGGCCGCTCGCGGCGATCGTCGCGGTCGCCAGCCTGGCGCCGGTCGCCGCCTATCCCTTCATGAAGCGGATCACCTGGTGGCCCCAGGCGTGGCTGGGCATGGTGTTCAGCTGGGCCGCCTTGGTCGGCTGGGCCGAGGTGGCGGGGGAACTCTCGACCCCGCTCTGGCTGCTCTATGCCGGGTCGATCGCCTGGGTGATCGGGTACGACACCATCTATGCGCTACAGGACCGCGAGGACGATGCGATGATCGGCGTCCGCTCGTCGGCGCTGCGCATGGGGGCCTATGTAAAGCCGGGCGTGGGGGCGTTCTATGTGGCGGCGGTGCTATGCTGGGCCGGGGCGATCTGGCTGATGCGGCCCGATCCGCTGGCGGTCGCGGCGCTGCTTCCGGTGGCGCTGCATCTGGCGTGGCAGGTCGTGACGTTGAAACCGGACGACGGCGCGGGCGCGCTGCGTCGGTTCCGGTCGAACCGGTTTGCCGGGTTGCTGATGGCGCTGGCCTGTGTGGTGGTCGGCAGCAGCCTCTAAATCCTCCCCGGCACGGGGAGGTGGCGGCGCGCAGCGCTGACGGAGGGGGGCTTCCTCATGGGTCACCCCTTGCCGCACGCCCCCTCCACCATGCTTCGCATGGTCCCCCTCCCCGTACCGGGGAGGATTTACAGTCCGCCGCAACGCTTTGCCGGGTTGTCGGTTCTTGGAAACTCCGTCACATCAAGGGTCGATGACCGTAGCCACGCCCGCCACCCGCTCGCTTGCCGAAAGCCATCGTTCGATCGCCATACCGGAGGGTGCATCCTTCCTGCGGCGCTTGTTCGCCTTTGCCGGACCCGGCTATCTGGTCGCGGTCGGCTATATGGACCCGGGCAACTGGGCCACCGATATCGCGGGCGGCTCGGCGTACGGCTATGCGCTGCTGTCGGTCATCCTGCTGTCCAACATCATGGCGATGATCCTGCAGGCGCTGTCGGCGCGGCTGGGCATCGCCGCCGGGCTGGATCTGGCGCAGGCGTGCAGGGCGGCCTATTCCAAGCCGGTCTCGCGCATCCTGTGGGTGCTTTGCGAGATCGCGATCATCGCCTGCGACCTCGCCGAGGTGCTGGGCACCGCCATCGCCTTGCAACTGCTGTTCGACCTGCCTTTGGTCTGGGGCGTGCTGATCACCGGGTTCGACGTCTTCCTGATCCTGGCACTCCAGCGTTACGGGTTCCGCAAGATCGAGGCGTTCATCATCGCCCTGCTGCTGATCATCGGCGGCTGTTTCCTCTATGAGCTGATCGCCTCGCGCCCCGATCCCGGCGCGGTCATGGCCGGGTTCATCCCGACGACACGGATCGTGACCGACCCGGCGATGCTCTACATCGCGATCGGCATCCTCGGCGCGACGGTGATGCCGCATAACCTGTACCTTCATTCCTCGGTGGTACAGACCCGCGCCTTCGGCCTGACCACCGAGGGCAAGCGCGATGCGATCAAGATGGCGACGATCGACAGCACGGTCGCCTTGTTCTTCGCCTTCTTCATCAACGCCGCGATCCTGATCGTCGCCGCCGCCACCTTCCATGTCGCGGGACGGACGGACGTGGCCGAGATCGACCAGGCCTATCGGCTCCTCGCCCCGATGCTGGGCGCGGGCGCGGCGAGCGTGGTGTTCGGCGTGGCCCTGCTCGCCTCGGGCCAGAACTCGACCGTGACGGGCACGCTGGCCGGGCAGATCGTGATGGAGGGCTTCCTCGACCTGCGCCTCGCCCCCTGGCTGCGGCGTTTGATCACGCGCGGGCTGGCCATCATCCCCGCCGTGCTGGTCGTGGGCGCCAGCGGTCAGGCGGGCGCGACCAAGCTATTGGTGCTCAGTCAGGTGATCCTCAGCCTCCAGCTGCCCTTCGCCGTGGTGCCGCTGGTCCGCTTCACCGCCGACAAGGGGCTCATGGGACCGTTCGCCAGCCCCGTCTGGTTGCGCATCCTGACCTGGATCATTGCGGCGATCATCATCGGGCTTAACCTGACGCTCCTATGGGGTCTGGCAACGGGCTGATCCCTTTCGCAATTGCGAAGGAATGCCGCGTGACTTCACTCCTGACGCGGCTAAGCTGGGCGGGACTGGACCGACAGGGACGCCCGAATCAATGACGACCACCATCACCACCTTGCACGTCGACGACACCGGGCCACTGGCCGATGCCATTGTCGACACGCTGGTGCACCGGATCGGCAAGGACGCCGCCAATGCCCGTCGCCACGACTGGCTGGCCGCGACCATCCTGACCGTCCGCAACGACATTATCGAGCGCTGGATGGCCTCCACCCGCGAAGCCCATGCGGCGGGCGCGAAGCGGGTCTATTACCTCAGCCTGGAGTTCCTGATCGGCCGCCTGCTGCGCGACGCGCTGTCCAACATGGGCGTGATGGCGCAGGTGGCGGGGGCGCTCCAGACGCTGGGCGTCGACCTGGCCGAGCTGGAGGAGATGGAGCCTGACGCGGCGCTGGGCAATGGCGGCCTGGGGCGACTGGCGGCCTGCTTCATGGAGAGCCTCGCCAGCCTGGACCTGCCCGCCTATGGCTATGGCATCCGCTATGTGAACGGCATGTTCCGCCAGCGGATCGACGATGGCTGGCAGGTGGAACTGCCCGAGACCTGGCTGAGCCACGGCAATCCCTGGGAGTTCGAACGTCGGGAGAGCGCCTATTTCGTCGGCTTCGGCGGCGAAGTGATCGGGACCGAGACGGGTGCGGTCCACTGGAAACCCGCCGAGGCGGTCGAGGCGATCGCGGTCGACACCCCCGTGGTCGGCTGGCGTGGCAAGCGGGTCAACACGCTGCGCCTGTGGACCGCGCAGGCCATCGACCCCATCCGGCTCGATCGGTTCAATGCAGGCGACTATACCGGGGCATTGGCCGGGCAGATGGCGGCCGAGACGCTGGTCCGCGTCCTCTACCCCTCCGATAGTTCGCCCGCGGGGCAGGAATTGCGGCTGCGGCAGGAATATTTCTTTTCCTCCGCGTCGCTCCAGGACATTGTCCGGCGGCATATCCAATATTTCCACGACATCCGGACCCTGCCCGACAAGGCGGCGATCCAGCTGAACGACACCCACCCCGCCGTCTCGGTCGCCGAGCTGATGCGGTTGCTGATCGATCATCACGACCTGGGTTTCGATCAGGCATGGGATATTACGCGGCGCACCTTCGGCTATACCAACCACACGCTGCTGCCCGAGGCGCTGGAAAGCTGGCCGTTGCACCTGTTCGAGCGGTTGCTGCCGCGCCACATGCAGTTGATCTATGCGATCAACGCCAAGCTGCTGCGTGAGGCCCGCGCCGTTGAGGGCATGGACGACCGCGCCATCGCCGCGATCAGCCTGATCGACGAGGGCGGCGAGCGGCGGGTGCGCATGGCGAACCTGGCCTTTGCGGGCAGCCACAGCGTCAACGGTGTGGCTGCACTCCACACCGAGCTGATGAAGAAGACGGTCTTTGCCGACCTGCACCGCCTGTATCCGACGCGGATCAACAACAAGACCAACGGCATCACCCCGCGCCGCTGGCTCCAGCAATGCAATCCGCAACTGACCGCGTTGATCCGCGAGGCAATCGGGCCAGGTTTCCAGGATGACGCGGAAAAATTGGTAGCGCTCACGAAGTTTGCGCAGGACGCGAATTTCCGGGAACGCTTTCTCGCCATCAAACGTTCCAACAAGGTGGGGCTGTCAAATTATCTCCGGCAATCAGGCGGGCTGCGTATAGACCCCGATGCGTTGTTCGACGTCCAGATCAAACGCATCCACGAATATAAGCGTCAATTGCTCAACATCATCGAGACGGTGGCGCTCTATGACCAGATCCGCAGCCATCCCGAACGCAACTGGACGCCGCGCGTCAAGCTGTTCGCCGGGAAAGCGGCGTCGAGCTATCACAACGCCAAGCTGGTCATCAAACTGGCCAATGATGTTGCGCGTCGGATCAATTCGGACCCCAGTGTCGGCCACCTGCTGAAGGTCGGGTTCATCCCCAACTATAATGTCAGCCTCGCCGAGAAGATCATTCCCGCCGCCGATCTGTCCGAACAGATCTCGACCGCAGGGATGGAGGCGTCGGGCACCGGCAACATGAAGTTCGCGCTGAACGGCGCGCTGACCATCGGCACGCTCGACGGCGCCAATGTCGAGATCAAGGAGCATGTCGGCGACGAGCATATCGTGATCTTCGGCCTGACCGCCGACGAGGTCGCCGCCAAGCGCCGCGACGGCTACGACCCCCGCGCGGTGATCGAGGGCAGTCCGGAACTGCGTCAGGCCGTCTCCGCCATCGCCTCGGGCGTGTTCTCGCCCGACGATCCCGGTCGCTATGCGGACCTGATGGGCGGGCTGTATGACGGCGACTGGTTCATGGTCGCCGCCGATTTCGATGCCTATGCCGCCGCGCAGCGTCAGGTCGATGCCCGCTGGCAGGACCAGGCGGGCTGGGCGACCTCGGCCATCCACAATGTCGCGAAAGTCGGATGGTTCTCCTCCGATCGCACCATCCGGCAATATGCCGAGGAAATCTGGAACGTGATGTGAAGCCACCCCGTGCCGCTCTGGATGCCCTGATCGAGGGCCGCAACGCCGATCCCTTTGCGTTGCTGGGACCTCATGAAGGACCGGGCGGCACGTTCCTGCGGGCATTGGTGCCGGGCGCGGAAGCGGTCACCGTCTTCGACCTGTCGGGCAAGGCGCTGGGCGAATTGCCAAACGTCGATCCGCGCGGCCTGTTCGAGGGGGCGGTCGCCGGCCTCGTTCAGCCGGTCAAATATCATGCCCGCGGATCGGGCGCGGAATGGTGGATCACCGACCCCTACAGCTTCGGTCCGGTGCTGGGGCCCCTCGACGATTTCCTGATGGGCGAGGGCAACCACTTCCGGCTCTACGACAAGATGGGCGCGCACCTGATCGAGCATCAGGGCGTGGCGGGCGTCCACTTCGCCGTCTGGGCCCCCAATGCCGAGCGAGTTGCGGTGGTCGGCGACTTCAACGACTGGAATCCCGGCCGCCACGTCATGCGCTGCCGTTTGGATGTCGGTGTCTGGGAAATCTTCATCCCCGATATCGGCGAGGGACGCGCCTACAAGTTCGCGATCACCGGCCCGCATGGCGCGGAACAGCCGATGAAGGCCGACCCCTTCGCCTTCGCCGCCGAACTGCGCCCCAAGACCGCCTCGATCACCACCGCGCCGCCCCAGCATGTCTGGAAGGACGCATCCCACCGCGAGCATTGGGCCAGGATCGACCCCCGCCGCGTGCCGATCAGCATCTACGAAGTCCATGCCGGGTCGTGGGACCGTGACGAGAATGGCTGGTATCTCAGCTGGGATGCACTGGCCGACCGGCTGATCCCCTATGTGGTCGAGATGGGCTTCACCCATATCGAATTCCTGCCCATCTCTGAACATCCCTACGACCCCAGTTGGGGCTATCAGACGACCGGGCTTTATGCGCCGTCCGCGCGGTTCGGCGATGTCGAGGGGTTTTCGCGCTTCGTCGACGGCGCGCATCGTGCCGGGGTCGGCGTGATCCTCGACTGGGTGCCCGCCCACTTCCCCACCGACGCGCACGGCCTGTCGCATTTCGACGGCACCGCACTCTACGAGCATGAGGACCCGCGCCAGGGTTTCCACCCCGACTGGAACACCGCCATCTACAATTTCGGGCGGCGCGAGGTGGCGAGCTTCCTGGTCAACAATGCGCTCTTCTGGCCCGAGCGTTATCATATCGACGGGATCCGCGTGGATGCGGTCGCCTCGATGCTCTACCGCGATTACAGCCGCAAGGACGGCGAGTGGGTGCCCAACGAGCAAGGCGGGCGCGAGAATTGGGAAGCGGTAGAGTTCCTCCGCCAGGTCAACCGCCAGGTCTACGGCCAGCATCCCGGCGTCTTCACCGTCGCCGAGGAATCGACCGCCTGGCCCGGCGTCTCGGCGCCCGCGCATGACGGCGGCCTGGGCTTCGGGTTCAAGTGGAACATGGGCTTCATGCACGACACGCTCCAGTACATGGCGCGCGAACCCGTGCATCGGCGGCACCATCATGGCGAGATCCTGTTCGGGCTGCATTACGCGTTCGACGAGAATTTCGTCCTGCCGCTCAGCCATGACGAGGTGGTGCACGGCAAGGGCAGTCTCCTCACCAAGATGGCGGGCGACGACTGGCAAAAATTTGCGAATTTACGCGCCTATTACGCCTTCATGTGGGCCTATCCGGGCAAGAAGCTGCTCTTCATGGGCCAGGAATTCGCCCAGCGCGAGGAATGGTCGGAGGATCGCGCGCTCGACTGGCATCTGCGGTGCAGCCATGCGCATGAGGGCGTCCGCTCGCTGGTCCGTGACCTGAACCATCTCTATCGCGATACGCCTGCGCTCCATGCGCGTGACTGCGAGCGCGAGGGCTTCGAATGGCTGGTCGCCGACGACAGCGCGCAGTCGGTCTTCGCCTGGTTGCGCAAGGCGCCGGGCGAGCGGCCGGTCGCGGTCATCGCCAACATGACGCCGGTCGCCCGCGCGCCCTATCGCCTGCCGCTGCCGCATGATGGCCGCTGGACCGAGGTGCTGAATTCGGACGCGACCCAATATTGGGGATCGGGGCTCGGCAATATGGGCGGCGTGGACGCGGTGGACGGTGCGGCCTGGGTCACGCTGCCGCCGCTGGCGACCGTCATGCTGCGCTTCGACGGCTAAGCCGCCAGACGATTTCGACAAGAATACCAACGCCTTCTTCAAGCGTTGCGATACCAACACACGGACGGGAGACGGACGATGGACCTGAGGCGCGGACAACCGCTGGCGCGCGATGCCATGGCCTATGTGCTGGCGGGCGGCCGTGGCAGCCGGCTGATGGAACTGACCGACACCCGTGCCAAGCCCGCGGTCTATTTCGGCGGCAAGGCGCGGATCATCGACTTCGCTTTGTCCAATGCGATCAACTCGGGCATCCGTCGCATCGGCGTGGCGACCCAGTACAAGGCGCACTCGCTGATCCGCCACCTCCAGCGCGGCTGGAACTTCCTGCGCGACGAACGCAACGAGAGCTTCGACATCCTGCCCGCCAGCCAGCGGATCAGCGAGTTCCAATGGTATGAGGGCACCGCCGACGCGGTGTTCCAGAATATCGACATCATCGAAAGCTATGCGCCCGAATTCATGGTCATCCTGGCAGGCGATCACGTCTACAAGATGGACTATGAACTGATGCTCCAGCAGCATGTCGACAGCGGTGCCGACGTCACCGTCGCCTGTCTGGAGGTCCCCTGCGCCGAAGCCAGCGCGTTCGGCGTGATGCATGTCGACGAAACCGACCGCATCGTCGACTTCGTCGAGAAACCCGCCGATCCGCCCTCCATTCCCGGCAATCCGGGCGTGTCGCTGGCGTCGCTGGGCATCTATGTCTTCCGCACCGCCTTCCTGTTCGACCAGCTGCGCCGCGATGCCGAGACGCCCGGCTCATCCCGCGATTTCGGCAAGGACATCATCCCGCACCTGGTCGAGCATGGCAAAGCCCAGGCGCACCGTTTCTCCGCCAGCTGCGTCCGCTCCGATGACGAACCCGGGGCCTATTGGCGCGACGTCGGCACGGTCGACGCCTATTGGGAAGCCAGCCTCGACCTGACCGACGTGGTGCCGCAGCTCGACCTCTACGACCGCAGCTGGCCGCTCTGGACCTATGCCGAGATCACCCCGCCCGCCAAGTTCGTCCATGACGTCGAGGGGCGGCGCGGATCGGCGGTGGCCAGCCTGATCGCGGGCGACTGCATCGTGTCGGGATCGTCGATCAACCGCTCGCTGCTGTCGACCGGCGTGCGCACCCACAGCTTTGCCTCGCTCAACGAAGCCGTCGTCCTGCCCTTCTGCCATATCGGACGCGGTGCACAGTTGCGGCGCGTGATCCTGGATCGCGGCGTGAAGATCCCCGATGGGCTGGTGGTCGGCGAGGACCCCGTGCTCGACGGGCACCGCTTCCGCCGCACCGACAAGGGCATCTGCCTCATCACCCAGCCCATGATCGACCGTCTGGCCAACTGAAAGTCCCCATGACCCTCTCCGTCCTGTCGGTCGCCTCGGAGGCGTTTCCGCTCATCAAGACCGGCGGCCTGGCCGATGTGGTCGGCGCGCTGCCCGAGGCGCTTGCGCCGCACGACATCGCCGTCACCACGCTGATCCCCGGTTTTCCGAAGGTCATGCGTGCGATCGGCGAGGATGCGCCGCGCGTCCATCATTTCCCGCATATCATCGGGACCGAGGCGTGGCTTCGCGAGGCGATGATCGGCACCCACCGGCTGCTGGTGATCGACGCACCGCAGCTATGGGAGCGCGACGGGCTGCCCTATGTCGATAGCGCCGGGAACGACTGGCCCGACAATTGGCGGCGTTTCGCGGTGCTGGCGCGCGCCGGGGCGGACCTCGCCTCGGGCGCGGTGCCGGGATACGAGTTCGACCTGCTCCACGCGCATGACTGGCAGGCCGCACTCGCGCCCGCCTTTCTCCATTATGCGCCCGGCCCCGGCAAGGTGGCCAAGAGCGTCGTCACCATCCACAATATCGCCTTTCAGGGCTCGTTCGCGGCGCACCACTTCCCCGATCTGGGCCTGCCGCCCGAGGCGTGGAGCGTCGATGGCGTCGAATATTATGGCCAGATCGGCTATCTGAAGGCGGGCCTGCGCACCGCCGACGCGATCACCACGGTCAGTCCGACCTATGCCGAGGAAATCCACCGGGTTCAGTACGGCATGGGTCTGGAAGGGCTGATCGCCGCCCGAGCCGAATGCGTCAGCGGTATCGTCAACGGCATCGACCCCGCCATCTGGAGCCCGAAGGCCGACGCCGCCCTGCCCGCCCCCTTCACCGTCGACACGCTGGACGACCGTGTGGCCAACAAGCGCGCGGTCGAGCAGGCGTTCGGGCTGGACGAGGATGACAGCCCGATCTTCACCGTCATCAGCCGCCTGACTTGGCAAAAGGGCATGGACGTGTTGGTCGAGGTGATCGACGACCTGGTCGCGATGGGCGGGCGGCTGGTCGTACTGGGCACCGGCGACCCGGCGCTGGAGATCGCCTTCGCCACCGCCGCGCTTCGCCATACGGGCCGCGTGGCGGTGCGGATCGGCTATGACGAGCCCGTATCCCACCTCCTTCAGGGTGGCTGCGACGCGATCGTCATCCCGTCGCGGTTCGAGCCGTGCGGGCTGACCCAGCTCTATGCGCTGGCCTATGGCTGCGTCCCCGTGGTCGCGCGGACCGGCGGGCTGGCCGATACGATCATCGACGCCAACGAGGCCGCTTTGGCGACCGGCGTGGCCACCGGGCTTCAGTTCGACAATGTCACCACCGACAATATCGTCGCGGTGCTGCGTCGCACTATGAGACTCTATGCCGATCAAGACCAATGGCGGACCATTCAGGTCAATGGCATGAATGCCGACTATAGCTGGCACCATAGCGGCCGCCACTATGCCGAACTCTACCGATCCGTGCTGGGGAACCCATGATCAAGACCGTCGCCACCGAGCCCTATCTCGACCAGAAGCCCGGCACCTCGGGCCTGCGCAAGAAGGTCCGCGTCTTTCAGCAGCCCAACTATGCCGAGAATTTCATTCAGTCGACGTTCGACGCGCTGGGTGATGAAAAGACCGGCCAGACGCTGGTGATCGGCGGCGACGGCCGCTTCCTGAACCGCGAGGTGATCCAGATCGCGATCCGCATGGCGGCGGCGAACGGCTTTGCCCGCGTCGTGGTCGGCCAGGGCGGCATCCTGTCGACCCCGGCGGCCAGCAACGTGATCCGCCAGCGGGGGGCGCTGGGCGGCCTGGTGCTCTCGGCCAGCCACAATCCGGGTGGGCCGGACGAAGACTTCGGCATCAAGTACAATATCTCAAATGGCGGCCCCGCGCCGGAAAAGGTGACGGATGCGATCCACGCCAACACCAAGTCGATCAGCCGCTGGCTGACCGTCGAGGCCGATGACATCGACCTCGATACCTTGGGCGAGGTGACGGTCGGCGACATGACGGTCGAGGTAATCGACTCGGTCGCCGACTATGCCGCGCTGATGGAGAGCCTGTTCGACTTCGCCGCGATTCGTCGTGCGGTCGAGGGCGGCTTCACCATGTCGTTCGATGCGATGAGCGCGGTAACCGGGCCTTATGCGACCGAAATCCTGGAAAAACGGCTGGGCTTCGCATCCGGCACGGTGAAGAACGGCACCCCGCTCCCCGATTTCGGCGGGCATCATCCCGACCCCAACCTGGTTCATGCGAAAGATTTGTACGACGGGATGATGGCCCCCGACGCGCCCGATTTCGGCGCGGCGTCGGACGGTGACGGCGATCGCAACCTCATCATCGGGCGCGGGCGCTTCATCACGCCGTCGGACAGCCTGGCGATGCTGGCGGCGAACGCGCATCTGGCACCCGCCTATGCCGGTGGCGTGAAGGGCATAGCGCGTTCCATGCCGACCAGCGCCGCCGCCGACCGGGTGGCCGAGAAGCTGGGTATCCCGGCCTTTGAGACGCCGACCGGCTGGAAGTTCTTCGGCAACCTGCTCGACGCAGGGATGGCGACGATCTGCGGGGAGGAGAGCGCCGGGACCGGATCGGACCATGTGCGCGAAAAGGACGGGCTGTGGGCGGTGCTGCTCTGGCTCAACATCCTCGCCGCCTCGGGCAAGTCGGTCGACCAGATCGCGCGCGATCACTGGGCGACCTATGGCCGCAACTACTATGCACGCCATGATTATGAGGGCGTCGAGAGCGAGCGCGCCGATGCGCTGATGGCCGATCTGCGTGGGAAACTCACTACCCTGCCGGGCGAAACCTTTTCGGGGCTGACGGTCGAGACGGCGGACGACTTCGCCTATACCGACCCCACCGACCAGTCGGTCAGCCGCAACCAGGGCATCCGCGTGCTGTTCGTTGGCGGCAGCCGCGTGGTGTTCCGCCTGTCGGGCACCGGCACCAGCGGCGCGACCCTGCGCGTCTATCTGGAGCGCTATTCGGCCGACGAACTCGACCGCGAGACGCCTGAGATGCTGGCCGACATCATCGCCGCGGCGGACGAGATTGCCGGGATCACCCAGCATACCGGCCGCACCGAACCCGATGTGGTGACCTGACCCACGCAAATTCCTCCCCTGAAAGGGGAGGCGGCAGCGAGAAGCGCTGACGGAGGGGTGTCACGGCCGGTGGGGACATCCCTTCACCATCCTTCGGATGGTCCCCTCCCCTTACCGGGGAGGAAAAGAGGTAGTCGAACGATGCCAAATTCGTCTTCCCTTACGCTCGGCGCGCACCCCGTCCCCGGCGGCACCCGGTTCGCCGTCCGCTCGACCGCCGAGCAGGTGGAACTCTGCCTGTTCGACGGCGCGGACGAACGCCGCATCGCCATGACCCGCGACGGCGATGTGTGGAGCACCACCGTCCCCGGCACCGGCCAGCTTTACGGCTATCGCGCACACGGCTCCCACGACCCCACGAACAACCACTGGTTCGACCCCGCCAAGCTGCTGGTCGACCCCTACGCACTCGAACTCGACCGCCCCTTCGTCCAGTCTCCGCGCCTCGGCCTTCATGGCGAAGACACCGCCGATATCGTCCCGCGCGCGCGCGTCGTCGCACCGCTGATCGGCAGCCCGCCCCCGCCGCTCTTCCGCCCCGGTCGGCTGATCTACGAACTGAACGTCCGCGCTTTCACCATGCGCCACCCCGCCATCCCGCCGGAGCAGCGCGGTACACTGGTCGCGCTCGCCCATCCGGCGATCATCGCGCATCTGCGAAAGCTGCGCGTCGGCGCGGTCGAACTCATGCCGATCACCGCCGCGATCGACGAGCGGCATCTGCCGCCACTCGGGCTGCGCAACGCCTGGGGCTATAACCCGGTCGTGCCGATGGCGCTGTGCCCGGAGCGGGTGCCGGGCGGCGTCGCCGAACTGGTCGCCACCGTCGCGGCGCTGCGCGAGGCGGGGATCGGCGTCATCCTGGACCTCGTGTTCAACCATATGGGCGAGAGCGACGTGCAGGGCGGCACGCTGTCCTTTCGAGGGCTCGACCCGAACGTCTATGCCCGCACCCCCGACGGCACGCTGATCAACGATGCAGGCACCGGCAACACGCTCGACGCCAGCCGCCTAAGCGTCCGGGCGATGATCCTCGACAGCTTACGCCATTTCGCCCGAGCAGGCGTGGACGGTTTCCGCTTCGATCTCGCCCCCGTGCTGGCGCGCGAGCCGGGTTTCGACGCGCACGCCCCCATCTTCGCAGAGATCGCCGCCGATCCGATCCTGTCGACCCGCATCATGATCGCCGAGCCTTGGGACATCGGCCCCGGCGGATACCAGTTGGGGCAATTCCCCGACCATTGGCTGGAGTGGAACGACAAGTATCGCGACCAGGTGCGCCGCTTCTGGCGGGGTGACGGGCGGGCGGGCGATCTGGCGACGCGGATCGCGGGCTCGGCAGATGTGTTCGCGGGCTCCTCCAGCCGCTCGGTCAACTTCGTCGCGGCGCATGACGGCTTCACCCTGGCCGACCTGACCGCCTATGCCGAGCGCCACAACCATGCCAATGGCGAGGACAATCGCGACGGGCATGGCGACGAGGTGTCCTGGAACCACGGCGCCGAGGGCCCGACCGACGATCCCGCCATCCGCGACGCCCGCAAGGCGTCCGTTCGGGCCATGCTATCCACGCTGTTCCTGTCACGCGGCACCCCGATGCTGACCGCCGGTGACGAGTTCGGGCGCAGCCAGAGGGGCAACAACAACGGTTACGCGCAGGATAACGAGACGACCTGGCTCGACTGGGAGACCCGTGACGAAGCGCTGGAGGATTTCGTCGCGCGGCTCAGCCGCTTCCGCCGGGATACGCCCGTCGGCTGGACGGACTGGCTGGATAAGGCCGAGTGGTGCAACCCGTCCGGGGACCCGATGACGGCGGAAGATTGGGAAGGCGATGGCTTCGCGCTGCACCTGTCGCTCGGCGGCGAGAGCCTGCTCCTCCGCTTCGATCAAAAGCGCGGGGTTTCTGCCATCCGGGGCGACGCGATACAGAGCGCGGTGTGAATGCTCCCCTCCCCTTGAGGGGAGGGGCCGGGGGTGGGGCGCTTCCGCAAACGCGGCGCTCTTGGAAAGGCCCCACCCCAAACCCAGTGGTAGGTAAACGATGCCCCGCATCGTTCAGGTCTGCCGGGGGCATGACCGACCTGCCACTCCTGAAGGGGAAAGGCTTAAGCCATGGTCACGGCGTCGCCATCGGCCCCATCAGATTGTGGTTTAGATGCCCCATGATCCAGATCGAGCCCAGCAGCACCAGCGCCACGATCAATATCCCGAACAACAACGCCAACACGTTGTTGCTGTTGTCCGGCCCGGTCGTGATGTGAAGGAAGAACACCAGGTGCACGCCCATCTGCCCGATCGCCAGCGCGACGAGGGCGGCGGGGACGGCGGGTCCCCAGACGATATCGAACTGCACCAGCGCAAAGGACGCCGCCGTCAGGATCGCCGCCGCGACCAGTCCGATGGCATAGCTGCGGACACCGCCGACCACCGAGTCGCGCTCGGCATCCTCGCCCGGTGCGGTTTCGTCGCGGGCCATTTCCTCGTCGGGTCGCTGGCTCATCCGCGCACTCCCATCAGATAGACCATGGTGAACAGCGCCACCCAGATGATGTCGAGCGCATGCCAGAACAGGCTGAAGCACAGGATGCGGCGCAATATGTCCTCGCGGAACCCCTTGGCCCAGGCCTGCGCCATCATCGTCGTCAGCCAGAGCAGGCCGAGCAGGACGTGCAGGCCATGGCAGCCGACCAGTGCGAAGAAGGCCGACAGGAAGGCACTGCGCCCCGGCCCCGCCCCTTCGCCGATCAGGTGGAGAAATTCATAGGCCTCCAACGCCAGGAACCCCGCGCCGAGCAACCCGGTCGCCGCCATCGCGATTTGGAACCAGCGCATGTTGCGCGCCAGCGTGCCGATCCCCGCCAGCCCGCAGGCAAAGCTGGACAGGAGCAGCAGCACCGTCTCCGTCTCGACCAATTCAAGCTCGAACAGGTCCTTGCCCGATGGCCCGCCCGCCGTCGCGTCCCTCAACACCGCGTAACCGGCGAAAAAACAGGCGAACAGGATGAAGTCCGACAGCAGGAAGATCCAGAAGCCATAGGACACGACGACGCGCTTGGGCGCGGGACCGTCGGGGTTCGGCTCGGCGGCGCGGCCCAGCTTGTTGGGGTCGTGAGTCGGGGCGCTCTGGCTCATGACAGGGCATCCTGCGGCAGGTCGAGCAAAGTCGCCTTGCTGCGGCGGCGTTCCTGGTCCAGCCGCTTCAACTCGTCGGCGGAAATCTCATACTCTGTCTCGTCACGCCAGGCGAAGACCACGAAGGTCGCCCAGGCCCCCACGAACCCCAGCAGCACCAGCCACCAGATGTGCCAGATCAGCGCAAAACCCATCGCGGTGGAGAAGAACGCGCACACGACGCCGGTCGGTGAGTTGCGCGGCATCTCGATCGCCTTGTAATCGGGCAGTTTGGACAAGGCGTGCTGCTCGCGCGCCTGTGCCTTGATCCCCCAATAGGCTTCCTCGCCCTTCACGTCGGGCAGCACCGCGAAGTTGAAGGCGGGCGGCGGCGAGGTGGTGATCCACTCCAGCGTGCGCCCGTCCCAGGGATCGCCGCTCTCGTCCACCCGGTCCTTGCGGGTTTTGATCGAGACATAGAGCATCATGATCTGGCACGCGATGCCGCCTGCGATCAGCACCGCGCCAAAGGCGGCGACCAGCAGCCAGGGATGCCAGCCCGGCACGTCATAATGCTGCATCCGCCGCGTCATGCCCATCAGGCCCAGCACATAAAGCGGCATGAAGGCGACATAGAAGCCGCTGATCCACAACCAGAAGGCGCGCTTGCCCCAGGTCTCATCCAGGGTGAAGCCGAACATCTTGGGGAACCAGAAGGTGAAGCCCGCAAAGGCCCCGAACAGCACGCCGCCGATGATGACGTTGTGGAAATGCGCGACCAGGAACAGCGAGTTGTGCAGCACGAAATCGGCCGGGGGCACGGCCAGCATCACGCCGGTCATGCCGCCGATCACGAAGGTGACGATGAACCCGATCGACCACAGCATCATCGACGTATAGCGAATGCGCCCGCCATACATGGTAAACAGCCAGTTGAAGACCTTCACCCCCGTCGGCACCGCGATGATCATCGTCGTGATGCCGAAAAAGCCGTTCACATCGGCCCCGGCCCCCATGGTGAAGAAATGGTGCAACCAGACCATGAAGGACAGGATGCAGATCACCATGGTGGCGATCACCATCGAGCGATAGCCGAACAGCGGCTTGGACGAGAAGGTCGAGATGATCTCGGAAAACACGCCGAAGGCGGGCAGGATCAGAATGTACACCTCCGGGTGGCCCCAGGCCCAGATGAGGTTCACGAACATCATCTGGTTGCCGCCCGCCTCGGGCGTGAAGAAATGAAAGCCGAGATAGCGGTCGAGGATCAGCATCCCCAGTACAGCAGTCAGCACCGGAAACGCCGCGACGATCAGTAGGTTCGACGCCAGCGAGGTCCAGGTGAACATCGGCATCCGGCTATAGCCCATGCCCGGCGCACGCATCTTCAATATGGTGGTGACCAGGTTCACGCCCGACAGCAGCGTCCCCATGCCCGATATCTGGAGCGCCCAGAGATAATAATCGACGCCGACCCCCGGCGAGAAGCGCAGCTCCGACAGCGGCGGATAGACCAGCCAGCCGGTCTTGGCGAACTCGCCGATGACCAGGCTCATGTTGATCAGCAGCGCGCCGCTGGCGGTCAGCCAGAAGCTGACTGAATTGAGCGTCGGGAACGCCACGTCGCGCACACCTAGTTGCAGCGGCACCACGAAGTTCATCAAACCGATCATGAACGGCATCGCCACGAAGAAGATCATGATCGTGCCATGCGCCGAGAAGATCTGGTCGTAGTGATCGGGCGGCAGATAGCCTTCATTGCCGTATGCGATCGCTTGTTGCGACCGCATCAGCAGCGCGTCGGAAAACCCGCGCAACAACATCACGCCCGCCAACAGGCAGTACATCACCCCGATCCGCTTGTGATCGACGCTGGTGATCCACTCGCTCCAGATATAGGGCAAATGCCCGCGCCGCCACGCCCAGACGAACACGCCCAGCAGCACCGCACCGATGACGCCCGCCGATACCAGCGGCAACGGTTCATGGAACGGGATCGAGTCCCAGCCGAGCTTGCCGGTAAAACTCATTGCTCGCGCCCGTCCTCGGCCTTTTCGCCCTCGGGCGCGCCGTTCCTCATGACGATCTGGTCGTAAAGGCCGGGCTGGATCCGGGGATAGCTGGCGGGGCGGACATTGCGACTGGGATGCGCCATGGCGACGAACTCCGCCCAGTCGAGCGTCTTGCCCTGCCCCGCCCTGGCGGTTGCCACGAAGCGGTCGAACGCCGCTTGCGGCACCGCATCGACGAAGAAGTTCATGTCGGCAAAGCCCTCCCCGCTATAATGCGCCGACAGTCCGCGATAGCGCCCGGCCTTGTCGGCGCGCAGGTGCAGCGTCGAGTCCATGCCCGACATGGCGTAGATCTGACTGCCGAGCTGCGGCACGAAGAAGCTGTTCATGACGCCTGCCGAGGTGATGCGGAACTTCACCGGCGTGCCGACCGGCACGACCAGCCGGTTGATCGTCGCAATCCCCTGCTCGGGATAGAGGAACAGCCATTTCCAATCGGTCGCGACAACCTCGACCGTCATCGTCCTGGCCTTGGACGCGATGGGCTTGGGCGGATCGAGATCGTGACTGCCGATCCAGGCGATGCCGCCCAGGAACATGATGGCCAGCGCCGGGATCGACCACACCAGCAGCTCCAGCCGCCCCGAATAAGCCCATTCGGGCAGGTGTTTGGCGCGGCTGTTGCTCGCGCGGAACCACCAGCCAAAGGCAAAGGCCAAGACGATCACCGGCACGACGATGGCCAGCATCACCACCAAGGAATTGAGGAAGATGCTGCGCTCACCCGCCGCGATCGGCCCGGCGGGGTTGAGGATGCCAGGCTCGCAGGCGGTCAGGACGACGCACAGCCCCAGCGCCGCAAGACGCGCGGAAAAACGGGCGAGGCGCGGATCGCGGAGCATTCCTCGGGTGAACGGCGGCCCTGCGCTTTCGTTCCGCCCCGCACGATATCAGGCAGCGAGTCTTCGCCCTTCGCTGTCGTCGGTATCATTGGCGGGCTGCTCTGCGCGGCGCGGGCGCGCCGCTCGGCTTGCGCTGAGCCGCGCCGCCATGCGCCGGAAGACGGGCCAGCGCGCCAGGAAGGAGGACGACAGCATCGCCGCCATCCCCAACTCGACCATGCTCCCCCATTCGATCGCCGAGACGATCATCACCAGATCACCCATCGACCCGCCCGCCATGGCAAGCATCCGGATTTCGTCGATCTCGAACCAGATGGCGAGCCCGACCAGCGCGACCCCGGCCACCATCATCGCCCAGTGCCCCGGCCGGACACGGCTGAGCTGCCGGGCGGGCACTTCGACCAGCATCCGAGCCAGCCAACGGCTGACCGGCAGGTCCGGCCAGACATGGAGCAATATCGTCAGCCCCAGCAGCAGCAGCGTCACGGTCATCATGGCATCCCCCTTTGACCCAAGATTATGGGGCGGCAGCGGCGATTTACCAGAGGCGTGACGACGGGCGTTCCCCATGTCTATGGTCGGGCCATGACCTTGCGTAGCGCCCTGTTCCTCCCCGCCTCCAACCCGCGTGCCCTTGCCAAGGCGCGCACCCTGCCGAGCGATGCGGTCATCCTGGACCTGGAGGATGCGGTCGCGCCCGATGCCAAGACCCTAGCCCGCGAGGCGGCGGTGGCGGCAGTGCGCGAAGGAGGCTTTGGCGAGCGGGTGCTGATCGTGCGGACGAACGGGCTGGATACGCCCCATGCGATGGACGACCTCGCCGCGCTGGCGACGGTGCGGCCGGGCGCGGTGCTGATCCCCAAGGTCGATGACGTCGCCACGCTGGCCGCCGCGCGCGCGGCGCTGGGGCCGGACGTGCCGCTCTGGGCGATGATCGAGACGTGTCGTGGCATCCTGTCGCTGCCCGCCATCGCGGCGGCGGCGCAGCAGGTCGGGCTGGCGGCGCTGGTGGCGGGGACCAACGACCTGGCCAAGGAGATGCGCCTGCCCGCGCCGCCTGCCCCCGAGGCCTTGCTGCCGCTGCGGGTCCAGATCGTGGTCGCCGCCCGCAGCGCCGGGCTGATCGCGCTGGACGGCGTGTGCAATGCGCTGGACGCGCCCGAACGGCTGGCGGCCGAATGTGCCGAGGGGCGGCGGCTGGGCTTCGACGGAAAGACGCTGATCCATCCGAACCAGATCGCGGCGGCGAATGCCGGGTTCGGGCCCGGCGAGGCGGAGATCGCCTGGGCGCAGCGCATCGTGGCGGCCTTTGCCGATCCGGACGCGGCGGCGCTGGGCGCGATCCGGCTGGACGGGCAGATGGTCGAGCGGCTGCACCTGGCCGAGGCGGAACGGGCATTGGAGCTGACAAAAAGATCAGCAGAATAATCTGCCCTCACCCTTCCCACCCGCTATCGCGGGTGGGCCCCTTCCCTCTCCCATTGGGAGAGGGAGGGAGGCGCGAAGCGCCGGAAGGGTGAGGGTAGGACGCGCTTACTCCAGTTCCAAAATCACCGCATCCACCGCCAGGCTGTCGCCGGTCTTGGCGGAGATCGCCTTGACCGTCCCCGTCTTCGCCGCGCGCAGGATATTTTCCATCTTCATCGCCTCCACGACGGCCAGCGGCTGGCCAGCCTCGACCTTGTCGCCCTCGGCCACATCGAGTCGGACGAGCAGGCCCGGCATCGGCGCGATCAGGAATTTCGAAAGGTCGGGCGGGACCTTCTCGATCAGGTGCTGCGCGTAAGGCGCCGCACGGGCGGGCAGGACGCGGACCGCATGGGCCGCGCCGCGCGTGGTCAGGCGGAAGCCAGTGCGGGTCTTGGCGATGCGGACATGGAGCGTCTCACCCTCCTCGTCCTCGACCGCGATCATCCGGTCGCCCGGGGTGTAGGCGATGGCGAGATCGAGTTCGGTCCCGTCGACGCTAATCCCATCGGTCGAGACGTTCACCGCATGGTCCTGCCCAGCGATCCGCACCGTCCAGTCGGCGGGCGGTTGCAGCCGGTGGCCGAGCTGGCCGTCGATCCGCCGCGCACGGTCGGCCTCGGCGGTGGCGGCGAAGGCGGCGACGGCGGCCAGCGTCCGGGTTAGTTCTTCATTGGCGGGAGCGCCCTGAAAGCCCTCGGGATATTCCTCGGCGATGAAACCGGTGGACAGCGCGCCCGAACGGAAGCGCGGATGCTGCATCAGCGCCGATACGAAGTCGATATTGGTCCCCGGCCCGACGATCTCGAACGCGTCGAGCGCGGCAATCTGCGCGTCGATCGCGGCTTCGCGGGTCGGCGCCCAGGTGACGAGCTTGGCGATCATCGGGTCGTAGAACATGCTGACCTCGCCACCCTCGGCCACGCCGTCGTCGACACGCACGCGCCCCGCCTCGTCGGCATGTTCGGCGGGTGGGTTGTACCGGACCAGCCGCCCGGTCGAGGGCAGGAAACCGCGATACGGGTCCTCGGCATAGACGCGGTTCTCGATCGCCCAGCCGGTCAGCTTTACCTCGTCCTGGGTGAAAGCCAGCGGCTCGCCCGCCGCGACGCGGATCATCTGCTCGACCAGATCGAGGCCGGTGATCTCCTCGGTCACCGGATGCTCGACCTGAAGCCGAGTGTTCATCTCGAGGAAGTAGAAGCTCTTGCCGCTCGTATCCGCGCCCGACACGATCAGCTCGACGGTGCCTGCCGAATAATAGCCGACCGCGCGGGCCAGCGCGACGGCCTGTTCACCCATGGCCCGGCGCATCTCAGGCGTGACGAAGGGCGACGGCGCTTCCTCGACCACCTTCTGGTGGCGGCGCTGGACCGAACATTCGCGCTCGCCGAGATAGACGATATTGCCATGCCGGTCGCCCAGCACCTGGATTTCGATATGGCGGGGGGATTCGATGAACTTCTCTATGAAGACCCGGTCGTCGCCAAAGGACGCAAGGCCTTCGCGCTTGGTCGCATCGAAGCCCTCGCGCACGTCCGCCTCGGACCAGGCGAGCCGCATCCCCTTGCCGCCGCCGCCCGCCGACGCCTTCATCATGACGGGGAAGCCGATCTCCGATGCGATGCGCACCGCTTCCTCGGTATCGCCGATCTCGCCCAGATAGCCGGGGACGACATTGACCCCGGCGGCCTTGGCCAGCTTCTTTGACTCGATCTTGTCGCCCATCGCGGCGATGGCGTTCGGCGGTGGACCGATGAACGCGACACCGGCCTCGGCACAGGCACGGGCAAAGCTCTCACGCTCGGACAGGAAACCGTAACCGGGATGGATGGCGTCCGCGCCGGTCGCCTTGGCGGCGGCGAGGATCAGTTCGGCCTTGAGATAGCTCTCGGCCGCAGGCGCGGGGCCCAGGCGCACCGACTCATCAGCCAGCCGGACATGCGGCGCGCTGGCGTCCGCGTCCGAATAGACTGCGACGGTGGCGATGCCCATCGCGCGGGCGGTGCGGATAACCCGGCACGCGATTTCCCCGCGATTGGCGATCAGGATTTTCTGGAACACGGGGATACCTCTCCTTTTATGTCGTTGGTCCGTGTCGAATATTTCCAGGGAAGCCCCACCCCGGCGAAGGCCGGGGTCCAGTTTCCCTGTGGCCGATGGCGCGCCATGGCTCCTCGGGGGGGCCGATGCGTCGCGCCATCGATGGTTCACCGCAACTGGGCCCCGGCCTTCGCCGGGGTGGTCAGGTTGAGGTGAGCCGGAATCACTCCGCCGCGACCCGCATGGGCTCGACGCCTTCCATCGGCTTCAGGCCCAGCTTGGCGAACAGCGCGGCATCGGCATCGTCGCCGGCATTGCCCGCGGTCAGCAGCTTGTCGCCGGTGAAGATCGAGTTCGCCCCCGCCAGGAAGCACAAAGCCTGGGTCGCCGCCGACATGCTTTCGCGCCCCGCCGACAGGCGGACCATGCTCATCGGCATGGTGATGCGCGCGACCGCGACCGTGCGGACGAACTCGATATCGTCGATCCGCGCCAGCGGCGTGTCGGCGAGCATGTCGCCCAGCACCGTACCCTTGACCGGGACCAGCGCATTGACCGGCACGCTTTCCGGGTGGCGCGGCAGGGTGGCGAGCGCATGGACGAAGCCGACCCGGTCGCCCCGCGTCTCGCCCATGCCGACGATGCCGCCGCAGCAGACCGAGATGCCCGCTTCGCGCACATTCGACAGCGTCTCCAGTCGATCCTCGAAGCAGCGCGTCGTGATGACGTTGGCGTAGTTTTCCGGCGAGGTGTCGATGTTATGGTTGTAATAGTCGAGACCCGCCTCGGCCAGCCGCTGTGCCTGGGGGGCGTCGAGCATCCCCAGCGTCATGCAGGTTTCCAGCCCCATGGCCTTCACCCCCTCGACCATGGCGACGACCTTGTCCATGTCGCGCTCCTTCGGGGACCGCCAGGCCGCGCCCATGCAGAAACGCTGCGAGCCCGCCGCCTTGGCCTCGGCCGCCGCCGCCAGCACCGCCTGAACGTCCATCAGCTTCTCGGCCTTCACGTCGCTCTCGGCGGACGCGCTCTGCGAGCAATAGCCGCAATCCTCGGGGCAGCCGCCGGTCTTGATCGAACACAGGGTGCACAGCTGCACCTCGTCCGCCGCGTGGTGCGCGCGGTGCACCCCGGCGGCGCGGAACAGCAGCTCGGTGAAGGGCAGGTCGAACAGCGCGGCGATCTCGGCGCGGGTCCAGTCGGTGCGCAAGGTCGTCGCCTGGGCGCTGAGGGCGGTGGTCGTCATTCCGTATCGTCCTGTCATTCGCCCGTCTCGGGCGGCATGTTATGTCCCAGCAGCCTCAGCACATCCTCGGCCGCTTTCACAAGGTTGGTGCCGGGGCCGAAAATCGCCTGCACCCCGGCATCGTAGAGCGCCTGATAGTCCTGCGCCGGAATAACGCCACCCGCGATGACCTTGATATCGGCGCGGCCCGCATCGCGCAGGTGGCCGATCAGTTCGGGGATCAGCGTCTTGTGCCCGGCGGCCAGGCTGGAGGCACCGACGACATCGACGTCGCGGGCCAGCGCGATCTGCGCGGCTTCCTCGGGCGTCTGGAACAGCGCGCCCGCCACCACCTCGAAGCCCAGGTCGCCGAACATCGAGGAGACGAGGTTGGCACCCCGGTCATGGCCGTCCTGGCCCATCTTGGCGACGAACAGCCGGGGCTTGCGGCCAAGGCGACGTTCGACGGCTTCGACGCCGCGGATCAGGCGGGCCCAGCGTTCGTCCTCGCCATACGCGCCGCCATAGATGCCGGACACCGGGGTCGGCTGTGTGCCGTAGCGGCCGAACACGTCCTCCAACGCCGCCGAAATCTCGCCCAATGTCGCCCGCGCCCGCGCCGCCTCCACGGCGAGCGCAAGGAGGTTCGTCCCCATTCCTCTCCCGGCGGGGGAGGTGGCGGCGGCGTCAGCCGCTGACGGAGGGGTGTCCACGCTCGATGGGGGTGACACCCCCCCGTCATCGCTGCGCGATGCCACCTCCCCTTGCAGGGGAGGATTTTGGGCGGCTTGGCGTAGGGCATCCAATGCGGCCCGGCATTTCGCTTCGTCGCGGGCGGCCTTGACCGCCGCGATCCGCGCCACCTGGCCTGCCCGCACCGCGTGATTGTCGATGTCGAGGATCTCGACCGGTGCTTCGTCCTGAAGCCGGTATTTGTTGACCCCGACGATGACATCTTCGCCCCGGTCGACCTTGGCGGCGCGGGCCGCGCTCGCTTCCTCGATCATCGCCTTGGGCCAGCCCGCCGCGACCGCCTTGGCCATGCCGCCTTCGGCCTCGATCCGCTCGATCAGTTCCCAGGCACCGTCGACCAGGCTCTGGGTCAGGCTTTCGACATAGTAGCTGCCGCCCAACGGATCGACGACCTTCGTCATCCCCGTTTCCTCCTGCAGCACGATCTGCGTGTTGCGCGCGATCCGGGCGGAGAAGTCGGTGGGCAGCGCGATCGCCTCGTCCAGCGCATTGGTGTGCAGTGACTGCGTGCCGCCCAGCATCGCGGCCATCGCCTCGATCGTGGTGCGGATGACGTTGTTATACGGGTCCTGCTCGGTCAGCGATACGCCGCTCGTCTGGCAGTGGGTGCGCAGCATCTTGGAGCGTTCGTCCTGCGCGCCCAGTTGCGTCATCGCCCTGTGCCACAACACCCGCGCGGCGCGCAGCTTGGCGACCTCCATGAAGAAGTTCATGCCGATCGCGAAGAAGAAGGACAGGCGGCCTGCGAACTTGTCGATGTCGAGGCCCGACGCCACGCCATATTTCACATATTCCATGCCGTCGGCGATGGTGAAGGCCAGTTCCTGGAGCTGCGTCGCCCCCGCCTCCTGCATGTGATAGCCCGAGATCGAGATGCTGTTGAACTTGGGCATCTCGGCGCTGGTATAGGCGAAGATGTCGGAGATGATCCGCATACTCGGCTCGGGCGGGTAGATATAGGTGTTGCGGACCATGAACTCCTTGAGGATGTCGTTCTGGATGGTCCCTTCCAGCTTGGAGCGATGAACCCCCTGCTCCTCGGCCGCGACGATGAAGAAGGCCAGCACCGGGATCACCGCGCCGTTCATCGTCATGCTGACCGACATGGCATCCAGCGGGATGCCGTCGAACAGGATCTTCATATCCTCGACCGTGTCGATCGCGACCCCGGCCTTGCCCACATCCCCCGTCACGCGCGGATGGTCGCTGTCATAGCCGCGGTGGGTGGCGAGATCGAAGGCGACCGACAACCCCTTCTGCCCCGCCGCCAGGTTGCGCCGGTAGAAGGCGTTGGATTCCTCGGCGGTCGAGAAGCCCGCATATTGCCGGACCGTCCAGGGGCGGCCGGCATACATGCTCGCCCGCACCCCGCGCGTGAACGGCGCGAAGCCCGGCAGGCCCGGGTCCGCGCGCACATCCGCCGCCGTGTAGAGCGGCTTGACCGTGATCCCCTCCGGCGTCTGCCAGTCGAGGTCGCGCCCCTTCACTTCCCTAGCGGCAAGGGCTTCCCAGTCAGACAGGTCAGGGCGTTCGGCCATCGGCCACTCCTCATCCATTCGTTACGCGCGCGGCTTATTTTCTTTCACTAGAGCGAAATCATCATACGCGCGCAAGTCTCACCGCCCCAGGAAACGCGGTGGACGCCGCTCGAAAAAGGCCCGGCTGCCTTCCTCGCCGTCCTGGGTCGCGCGAGCGGCGCGCTGGTCCGCTGCCTCGCGGGTGAGCGCAGTGGGATAGTCGCTGTCGAACCCGGCCTGGAGCGCACGGCGCATCAGGCCCAACGCGACGCTCGGCCCCGCCGCCAGCCGCTCGGCCAAGGCAAAGGCTTCGGCGTCCAGCGCGTCATCGGCGACGACCTTGTGGATCATGCCCCAGTCGAGCGCGCGTGCCGCCGGGACCCGCTCGCCCAGCATCATCATCTCGGTCGCACGCGCGCGGCCGATCAGGCGCGGCAGCATCCAGCTTGCCCCGCCATCGGGGACCAGCCCGATATTGACGAAGGCGTGGAGAAAGTAGGCATTCTCGCTCGCGACGCAGAAATCGGCCGCGAGCGCCAGGCTGCACCCGATCCCCGCCGCTGGCCCGCGTACCGCGCTGACCACGGGGATGGGCAATTTGGCGAGCGCCAGCATCGCGGGGTTGTAATGTTCGACCAGCGCGCGGTGGACGGTGTCGGGTCCGACGTCGCCGCCCGAGATATCCGCGCCCGAACAGAATGCCCGGCCCTCGCCCGCGATCAGCACCGCGCGGGCGTCACCGCGCTGCTCGATCGCCTCGCGGATGGCATCGAACAGCGCGGGTGGCGCGGCGTTCAGCCGCTCGGGGCGGTTGAGCGTCAGTACCAGGACATCGCCGCGGCGTTCGGTGCGCAACATGGCAGCGCTCAATGCCCCTCCCCCGGTGTTTCCATCAGCTCGATCAATACCCCGCCCATATCGCGCGGGTGGAGGAAGACGACCGGCGTGCCGTGCGCGCCGATGCGCGGCTGGCCCAGCAGCGTCGCGCCCTTGCCCTGAAGCTCGGCGATGGCGGCGGCCATGTCGGCGACCTCGAAGCAGAGGTGATGCTGGCCGCCCGCCGGGTTCTTCTTCAGGAAGTTGGCGATGGGCGAGGTTTCGTCGAGCGGCTGGATCAGCTCGATCTGGGTGTTGGGCGTGTCGATGAAGCACACCCGGACGCCCTGTGGCGGCAGGTCGAACGGCACGCCGATCGCGTCGGCGCCGAGCAGGTGGCGATAGGTTTCGACCGTCTTCTCAATGGAGGGCGTGGCGATGCCGATATGGTTGAGGCGGCCCAGGGTCATGCGGCGTTCCTCGCGCGTGGGTATGTGGGGACAGCGCCAGCCCTCCCCCAGCCCCTCCCGCTTGCGGGAGGGGAGGAACTCTGGGCATGTGCGGTCCACAAGCACGCCCCTCCCGCAGGCGGGAGGGGATGGGGGAGGGCTCCCCCGCTCACGACCATCTCAGAGCGGAAGATTGTCATGCTTCTTCCAAGGATTCGTAAGGTCCTTGTTCCGCAGCTTGCGCAACCCCAACGCAATGCGGCGGCGGGTCGAGTGCGGCTGGATCACCTCGTCGACGAAGCCCTTGGACGCCGCCACGAACGGATTGGCGAAGCGCGCCTCATATTCGGCGGTACGCTCGGCGATTTCCTCGGGGGTCCGCCCCCGGAAGATGATCTCGACCGCGCCTTTCGCGCCCATCACCGCGATCTCGGCGGTCGGCCAGGCATAGTTCAAATCGCCGCGCAGGTGCTTGGACGCCATCACGTCATAGGCCCCGCCATAGGCTTTGCGCGTGATCACCGTGATCTTGGGCACCGTCGCCTCGGCATAGGCGAACAGCAACTTGGCGCCGTGCTTGATGATGCCGTTATGCTCTTGGGCGGTACCGGGCAGGAAGCCGGGGACGTCCACGAACGTCACGATCGGAATCTCGAACGCATCGCAGAAGCGCACGAACCGCGCCGCCTTGCGGCTGGCGTTGATGTCGAGCACGCCTGCCAGCACCATCGGCTGGTTCGCGACGAAGCCGACCGTGCGCCCCTCGATCCGGCCGAAGCCGGTGATGATGTTGCCGCCGTGGGCGGGCTGCACCTCGAAGAAATCACCCTCGTCCACCACCTTGGTGAGGAGTTCGTGCATGTCGTACGGCTGGTTGGCGCTGGCGGGGATCAGCGTGTCGAGGCTTTCCTCGATCCGGTCCCAGGCGTCCGCGGTCGGCCGCTCCGGCACACCTTCACGATTGTTGGCGGGCAGGAAGTCGATGAAGTCGCGCGCCGCCAGCAGCGCCTCGATATCGTCCTCGAACGCCACGTCGGCCACGCCGGTCTTGGTCGTGTGCGTCACCGCACCGCCCAGCGCCTCCTGGGTCACGACCTCGTTGGTCACCGTCTTCACCACATCGGGGCCGGTGACGAACATATAGCTCGAATCCTTCACCATGAAGATGAAGTCGGTCATCGCAGGGCTGTACACTGCGCCACCTGCGCAAGGGCCCATGATGAGGCTGAGCTGCGGCACCACGCCGCTCGCCAACACGTTGCGCTGGAACACCTCGGCATAGCCGCCAAGCGAGGCGACCCCCTCCTGGATGCGCGCGCCGCCCGAATCGTTCAGGCCGATGACCGGCGCCCCGACCTTCATCGCCATGTCCATGATCTTGCAGATCTTCTGCGCGTGCCGCTCGGACAGCGAACCGCCGAAGACGGTGAAGTCCTGGCTGAACACGAAGACCAGCCGCCCGTTGATCGTGCCGCTACCCGTCACCACGCCGTCGCCGGGGACGATCTGTTCGGTCATGCCGAAGTCGGTGCAGTTATGCTCGACGAACATGTCGAGTTCCTCGAAGCTGCCCTCGTCGAGCAGCACGTCGAGCCGCTCGCGCGCGGTCAGCTTGCCCTTGGCGTGCTGCGCGGCGACCCGCTTCTCGCCACCACCGGCACGCGCGGCGGCGCGGCGGCGTTCCAGTTCGACCATCGTCGATGCCATGACCTCATCCTCTTATGTCTTTGAGAGGTCTATGCCCGACAGGCCGGGGGGATGGCAATCGGGGAGGCTGACGTTGTCGTAAGGGGAAGGTGTTAGGGAAGGCCACCGCCTGCCAAGCGCACTCCCCCTCCCGCAGGCGGGAGGGGGTTGGGGGGAGGGCCCGGAGTCTCACCAAGAGTGTCGCCTGTGGCCCTGCCCTCCCCCAGCCCAGTTTCAAGTAAACGATGCCCCGCATCGTTTAGGTCATGCCGGCGGCATGACCGACCTGAAACTCGCCTGCGGGAGGGGAGCAATGAAGCTCAGATATCCAACGCCCAGCCGTCACGCCCCTTGGGATCGAACGGACCATTCGGCACGAACCGCTCGGCCCCCGCGCGCAGCCGCAAGACGCTCCAATCCCCCCGCCGATCGACCGTCTCCAGCGCACAGCCGCACGCCTCATACGCCGCAACCACATCGGCCCGCTGCGTCTCCAGCAGCCCCGCCAGCACCAAGGTCGCCCCAGACCCGGCAATCGCCGCCAGCTCCGGCGCCATCGAGATCAACGGCCCGGCCAGGATATTCGCGATGACCAGATCATAGGGCGACGCGGCCATGATCGGATCGGCCAGCGCCCCGTCGGCGACGATCAGCTCGACCCCGTCCACGCCGTTGATCGCCGCATTCTCGGCGGTCACGTCGATCGCGATGGGGTCGATATCGGTCGCGACCACCTTGGCGTCCGGCCAGAGATGCCGCGCAGCGAAAGCGAGCAAGCCGGTGCCGGTGCCGACATCGATCGCATTCGTCACCGCTTCGCCCGCCATCGCGTCGAGCATGGCAAGGCAACCGCTGGTCGTCTCATGATGCCCCGTCCCGAAGGCGCGCCCCGCCGGAATGTGGAAACCGCACAGGCCCTCGGGCACCGCCTCGTCCCCGGTGTGGACAAAGAAGCGCCCGACCGACAGCGGCTCCAGCCCGGCCTGGCTCATCGTCACCCAGTCCTGGGCGGGCACATGCTCGACCGTGGCGGGATGGTCGCCCGCGCTCGGCACCAGCGCGCGGATCGCCGCGATCGTGGCCGCATCGGGCTCCGCCTCGAAATAGGCGTCGAGCCGCCAATGCTCGCGGTCGTCCTCGATCTCTTCGGTGGTCATGATGACCGCCTCGATCGCCAGATCGTCGGCCGCGTCGATCGCCTCCGCCTCGTCGCGGGTGCAGGGCAGCGTCAGCTTCCAGCTGTCAGCGGACATAGCTGGCTCCATTCACGTCGAGGACCGCGCCGGTCATCGAGGGCGGCGCGTCGGTGCACAGGAAACGAACGGTCGCGGCGACTTCCTCCGGGCTGGCGACCCGGCCGAGCGGAATGTCGGCGAGCAGCTTGTCCCCGCCCCGGCTGGCCAGATAGTCGTCCGCCATGCCGGTCATGGTGAAGCCGGGGCAGACGGCAAAGGCCAGGATGCCCTGTGCTGCATAGCCGCGCGCGATGGTCTTGGTCATCGCGACCATGCCGCCCTTGGACGCGGCGTAATGCCAGTGGGCGGGCGAGTCGCCGCGATAGGCGGCGCGGCTGGCGATATTGACGATCCGCCCGCCGACGCCGCGTTCCTGCCAGTGGAGCACGGCCAGACGGCACAGCTCGGCCGAGGCGGTCAGATTGACCTGCATCGTACGCGCCCAGCTTTCCGACCAGTCGTCGGCGTCGAGCGGGCTGGGCTCGAAGATTCCGGCATTGTTGACCAGTATGTCGATCGTCCCGCCCGCCTGCTCCAGCGCCTTAGCCCATAGGCGCGCGGGGGCGCCGGGTTCGGACAGGTCGGCGGCAATGCCGCTGCGTGTGCCATGGCCCAGGATGCGCGTGTCGGGCAGATCACCCAGGGTCGATGCGATCGCCGCGCCGATGCCTCGGCTGCTGCCCGTTACCAATATCGTCGTCATGCCCTGTCCGTGCCGGGCAAGGGCTGATGCGTCAACCGGATCTCCATTTTCCTCCCCTGCAAGGGGAGGTGGCGCGCATAGCGCGTCGGAGGGGTGTCCCGCTGTCGAGAGGGTGACACCTCTCCGTCAGGCCTTCGGCCTGCCACCTCCCCTTGCAGGGGAGGAATAGCGTTAGGCTGCCACGCGCGCGACGAATTGGGTGGCACTGGCCTTCAGGTCGCCCAGCCGCGTGTCGAGATGGTCGAAGCCCCGGCCGACCCGGTCGATCTCCTGCGCGACATGCTCGGTATCCTGGCGGATCGCGGCGATGGTGTGCGACATCGAGTCGGCGGCCAACGCGGTCTCGTCGACGGCGGCGGTGATCGCGGTCACCGTCTGCGCCTGCGCCTCCATGGCGTGACGGATTCGCTCCGCCGAGACCTGGACCTCGTGCACCGTCGCCTTGATCGAGGCGTTGGTCTCGACCGTGGAGCGGGTCGCGGCCTGGATGGCGGCGATCTTGGTGGCGATATCGTCGGTGGCGCGCGCGGTCTGGCTGGCGAGGCTCTTGACCTCCTGCGCGACGACGGCGAAGCCCCGGCCCGCATCGCCCGCTCGCGCCGCCTCGATGGTGGCGTTGAGCGCGAGCAGATTGGTCTGCCCGGCAATATCGCGAATCAGGCCCAGGATCGATTCGATCGACTTGGCATGGTCGGACAGCATCTCCGACATGCCGACCGCCTGCCCCGCCTGGTCGGCGGCGCGGTTGGCGACGTCGGCGGCCTGGTCGACCTCTGTCCGCGCATCCTCGATCGCGCGGATCAGCCCGGCGGCGGTCTGCGCGGCCTCGCGCATCGCGACGGCGGATTGTTCGGCGGCGGCGGCGACCTCGCTCGACTTGCCGAGCATACCACGCGTCGACATCGACGCCTCCTGCGCCTGGCGCCGCAGGTCCTGCCCCTCGACCGAGGCGTTCTCGACCACCGAGGCGATGCCGTTGCGAAAATCCCCGGCCAGCCGCTCGCGTTCACGCTCGGCGGTCCAGTTGCGATAACCGGCGAACAGCTCGACGGTCAGTTCGGTCTCCATGCCGTACATGCGCAGCAACGTATCGACCGCCACCGACCGACGCGGATCGTCCGCCGCCATTTCCTCCAGGATGATCTTCAATGCGACCCGGTCGCTGGCACAGGACATCGCCAGCACCTCCATCGGCGGGACATCGGCGGCATAGGCCGAGGCGACCGCCCGGCCCAGCGACTCGACCCAGTCACGCCCGGACAGATGGCAGAACCGGTTGCGCAGATAGGTGCGCCCGGCGGTCAGCTGGCGTTCGCGGTCCACCGGCGCCCATTCGGGTTGGCCCGGATTCTTACGGCGCCAATGGTCCCAATAGGCCACGACCACCTCGTCGGCGCGCGGATCGATCACCGTCCAGATGTCGGCGGCCAACCGGACCAGCGAGCCGTCGACCCCGTCAAAGGTGCGGATCAGGGTGTCGAGGTCGATTTCGGCGGTTATGGCCGTGGGCGGCGGCAGATCGGAGCGCAAGAGGTGGTCCCCCATTCGAGGATGGTCGAATTTTCACGCCCCTTCTGACGCCGGAAGGGTTAAGGCCGGGTTATCCCTGTGGCGATCGGGGGTAATCGCCAAATACCCGTGGTTGCACGGCGATGTTCTTTGCGAACAACTTGCAAAAGCGCTCGCGACTTGCATCCTGTCGGCGTCTTCACCATAGGCATATCCGCAAACCAGCCTGACTTTAGACTGTTCGAGGATCTGCCCTTGGCCGCCCGCAACACTGCACGCCCGCTCTCGCCCCATCTCCAGATCTGGAAATGGGGCCCCAACATGCTGGTCTCGATCCTGCACCGCGCCACCGGCACGGGCATGGCGACGGTGGGCATCCTGCTCCTCGTCTGGTTCCTGGCCGCCGTCGCGGCCGGGCCGGAAAGCTATGCGGCCTTCCGCGACGTCTTCACGGTGGAGTCGGGCCGTCTCAACATCATCGGCTATGTCGTCGGCATCGGCCTGACCGCCTGCCTGTTCCAGCATATCGCGAACGGCATCCGCCACCTGTTCATGGACGTCGGCGCGGGCTTCGAACTGAAGGCGAACAAGCGTCAGGCGCAGGCCACCATGGTCTTCGCCGTCGTGATGACGGTGGCCTTCTGGCTCTATCTGGGGATCAAGTGATGCGTTCGGGAACCGCAATCGGCCGCGTGCGCGGCCTGGGCTCGGCCAAGTCGGGCACCCACCACTGGCTCAACCAGCGGCTGACCGCCGGATCGAACTTCCTGCTGGTCGCCTGGCTGCTGATCTCGATCCTGCGCCAGCCGTCGTTCGACTATGCTGCGATGCGGCTGTGGCTTTCCAGCCCCTGGGCGGCGATCCCGATGGCGATGCTGATCGCCTCGGTCTTCTATCACATGAAGCTCGGCCTTCAGGTCGTGATCGAGGATTATGAGCAGGACCAGAACAGGGTCGCGCTCCTCGTCGTCATGAACCTGTTCGTGTTCACGACCGCCGCCGTCGCCATCTTCTCGATCCTCAAGATCGCCTTCGGAGCCGCTGCATAATGTCCGCTGCCGCCTACAAGATCATCGACCATACCTATGACGCCGTCGTCGTGGGTGCCGGCGGTTCGGGCCTGCGCGCCACCATGGGCATCGCCGAGGCAGGGCTCAAGACCGCCTGCATCACCAAGGTGTTCCCGACGCGCAGCCACACCGTCGCCGCACAGGGCGGCATTGCCGCCAGCCTCGGCAATATGGGTCCGGACCACTGGACCTGGCATATGTACGACACCGTCAAGGGGTCGGACTGGCTGGGCGACCAGGACGCGATCGAGTATCTCTGCCGCGAGGCGCCCGCCGCCGTGTACGAGTTGGAGCACGCGGGCGTGCCGTTCAGCCGCACCGAAGAGGGCAAGATCTATCAGCGCCCGTTCGGCGGCATGATGCAGAATATGGGCGAAGGCCCGCCCGCGCAGCGCACCTGCGCTGCCGCCGACCGTACCGGCCACGCCATGCTGCACGCGCTGTACCAGCAGTCGCTGAAATATGACGCGGACTTCTTCATCGAGTATTTCGCGCTCGACCTGATCATGGACGACCAGGGCAATTGCCGCGGCGTGATCGCCCTGTGCATGGAAGACGGCTCGATCCACCGGTTCCGCGCGCACAATGTCGTGCTGGCGACCGGCGGCTATGGCCGCTGCTATTTCTCGGCGACCTCGGCGCACACCTGCACGGGTGACGGCGGCGGCATGGTGCTGCGGGCGGGCCTGCCGCTCCAGGACATGGAGTTCGTGCAGTTCCACCCGACCGGCATCTACGGCGCGGGCGTCCTCATCACCGAGGGCGCGCGCGGTGAAGGCGGCTATCTGACCAACTCCGAGGGCGAGCGCTTCATGGAGCGTTACGCACCGTCGGCCAAGGACCTCGCCAGCCGCGACGTCGTGTCGCGTTCGATGGCGATGGAAATCCGCGAAGGGCGCGGCGTCGGCAAGGAGGGGGATCATATCTACCTCCATCTCGACCATATCGATCCGAAGGTGCTGGCCGAGCGCCTGCCCGGCATCACCGAGACCGGCAAGATCTTCGCCGGTGTCGACCTGACCCGCCAGCCGCTGCCCGTGACGCCGACCGTCCACTACAACATGGGCGGCATTCCGACGAACTATCATGGCGAAGTCGTGCGTCTGAAGGACGGCAACCCGGACTCGGTCGTCCCCGGCCTGTTCGCGGTCGGCGAAGCGGCCTGCGTGTCGGTCCACGGCGCGAACCGCCTGGGCTCCAACTCGCTGATCGACCTTGTCGTGTTCGGCCGCGCGACCGGCCTGCGCATCAAGGACACGCTGAAGCCCGGCACGCCGCACGCGCCGCTGCCCGCCGGTTCGGAAGAAATGGCGCTGGGTCGCCTCGACCACTTCCGCAACGCCGCCGGGACCGCGACCACCGCGTCGGTCCGCAGCGAGATGCAGAAGACGATGCAGCGCCACTGCGCCGTGTTCCGCAGCGACGAGCTGCTGAGCGAAGGCCGTGAGATGATCCGCGCGACCTATGACCGGATGAAGGACGTCGGCATCAAGGATCGCTCGCTGATCTGGAACACCGATCTGGTCGAGACGCTGGAGCTGGACAATCTGATCAGCCAGGCGGTGGTGACGATGGAATCGGCGCTGAACCGCAAGGAAAGCCGCGGCGCGCATGTGAACGAGGACTTCCCCGAGCGCGACGACGCCAACTGGATGAAGCACACCGTCGCGACGTTCGACGGCTGGGGCGGCCAGGGCGGCGGCGTCGAGATCGACTATCGCCCGGTCCACGACTACACGCTGACCGACGATATCGAGTATATCAAGCCGAAGAAGCGGGTTTACTAAAGGCCTGGTTTTACGGTTCGGAATGAAGGGGCTGGCGAGCGATCGCCGGCCCTTTTTCATTGTTGCATTGTCCCTGCTTGCTCCCCTCCCGCCTGCATTGATTCTCCACCGTCACCCCCCTCTCCTCCCCTCCCGCAAGCGGGAGGAGCTGGGGGAGGGAAAAGCCGCAAGCCACATCGCCCATGGAGAAGGCCTTCCCGCTTGCGGGAGGGGGTGCGCCTGGCCGCGTGGAACGACCCGCCTCACACCCTCCAACTGTAATCATTTCGGCAGCGCAGCGGAACGCCAGAGGCGGGGATGGGTTCACTCGGCATGTCCGCATCCGCTATGCTTTCGCCCATGATCGCCGATCTCGCACCGCCGCCGCCCCGCCTGTCCGCCACGGACAGCCTGTTCCTGGATTTCGACGGCACGCTGGTCGAGCTCGCCGACAATCCCGAAGGCGTGCATGTCAGTGTCGCACTCGCCGATCGGCTGGATGCGCTCGCCGCGCACATGCCGGGCCGCCTTGCCATCGTCAGTGGCCGATCGATCGCGCAGTTGGACGCGCTGTTCGGCCCCAAGGCCCAACATTTCACGCTGGCGGGCAGTCACGGTGCCGAGCGCCGCAGCCCCGAGGATGGCCATAGCCAGCCCGACAAGCCCGCGCACCTCGCCACCGCAACCGAGGAGATGCGCCACGTCGCCGAGGCCAACGACCTGTATTTCGAAACCAAGAGCTTCGGCGCTGGCCTGCATTACCGCCGCAACCCGGACGCCGAACCGCTCGCCCTACGCGAGGCGACTGCGATCGCCGAGCGTCACGGCCTGACCCTGCAACCCGGCAAGATGATGGTCGAGGTTCGCCTGCCCGGCGACAAGGGCCAGGCGATCGAGACGCTGATGCAGGCCCCCGCCATGCATGGCACCGTGCCGATCTTCTTCGGCGACGACGTGACCGACGAGGACGGCTTCGTCGCCGCCGCCGAACTGGGCGGCGCGGGCGTGCTGGTCGGCCCGATGCGCGAAACCGCCGCCCGTTACCGCCTGCCCGATGTCGCCGCCGTCCATGAATGGCTTGCCCAAGCGCTGGAGAATGCAAACTGATGCAACAGGACATGAACCTCTGGCCGATCGGCAATTGCCAGGTTTCCGCGCTGGTCGACTCGCACGGCCGTTTCGTCTGGGGCTGCGTGCCGCGCGTCGATGGTGATCCGGCCTTTTGCGCGCTGCTGGGCGATGGCGAGCCGGAGACGGGATATTGGTCGATCGAGCTGGAAGATCGGGTCTCGACCACGCAAGGGTATCTGCGCAACACGCCGATCCTGGTCACCACCCATATGGACGACCGCGGCAACGGTATCGAGATCACCGATTTCTGCCCGCGTTTCTCGCGCGAGGGCCGCGTCTATCGCCCGACCAGCTATGTGCGGATCGTGCGCCCGATCGGTAGCCCCCGCATCCGCATCGCCTTGCGCGTCGCGACCGACTGGGGCCATCCGACCGAGCGGACGCAGGGGTCGAACCATGTCCGTTATCTGATGACGCAGCAAACGCTGCGCCTCTCGACCGACGCGCCGGTCGGCCACATCACCGCCGAGCAGTGGTTTCGGCTGGAACGTCCAGTCCACATGTTCCTGGGCCCGGACGAAAGCTTCGCCGGCGTGCTGAGCGAGGCGTGCCGCGCCATGCTGGAGCGCACCACCCACGAATGGCATCACTGGGTGCGCGGCCTCGCCACGCCGGTCGAGTGGCAGGCAGTCGTCATCCGTGCCGCGATCACCCTGAAACTCTGCCAGCATGAGGAAACCGGCGCGATCGTCGCGGCGCTGACCACCTCGCTGCCCGAACATGCCGATTCGGGGCGCAACTGGGACTATCGCTACTGCTGGATTCGCGACGCCTATTATACGGTGCAGGCACTCAACCGGCTGGGTGCGCTCGACGTGCTGGAGGGCTATCTCGAATATCTGCGCAACATCGTCGATGCGGCCAAGGGCGGGCATATCCAGCCGCTCTACGGGGTCGGGGGCGAAGCGACGTTGGTCGAGCGCGTCGAGGAAAAGCTCCCCGGCTACCGCGCCATGGGCCCCGTCCGCGTCGGCAACCAGGCCTATGAGCAGATCCAGCATGACGCCTATGGCCAGATCGTGCTGTCCGACGTGCAGGCGTTCTTCGACACCCGCCTGTTCCGCATGTCGGGGGTCGAGGATTTCCACTCGCTGGAGCGCGTCGGCGAGCGCGCCTGGGCCAAGTACGACCAGCCGGATGCGGGCCTGTGGGAGCTGCGTACCAAGAGCCATGTCCACACCTATTCGGCCGCCATGTGCTGGGCGGCGTGCGACCGGCTGGCCAATGCCGCGCAGGCATTGGGCCTGGAGGGCCGCCGCGCCTTCTGGCAGGAACGCGCCGACCTGATGCGCGAGACGATCGAGCAGGCCGCCTGGCGCCCCGAGACGCAGCGCATGTCGGCGACCTTCGGCGGCGACGACCTCGACGCAAGCATCATCCAGTTGCTCGACCTGCGCTTCCTGTCGCCCGACGATCCTCGCTTCCGTTCGACGCTGGAGGCGGTGGAGAAAGGCCTGCGCCGGGGCAGCCACATGCTGCGCTATGCGACCGAGGATGACTTCGGCCTGCCGCATACCGCTTTCAACGTCTGCACCTTCTGGCTGATCGAGGCGTTGTATGTCACCGGGCGTCATGACGACGCCCGCGCGCTGTTCGAGGAGATGGTGGCGCGCTGCACCCCCGCCGGACTTCTATCCGAGGATATCGACCCGAATACGGGCGAGCTGTGGGGCAATTATCCGCAAACCTACTCGCTGGTCGGCCTGATCAACTGCGCCGTCCTGCTGAGTAAACCATGGAGTGCCGTGCGATGAGTCGCTTGATCGTCATCTCGAACCGGGTCCAGCCGCCCACCACTGGGCCGGGCGGCAATCAGGGCGGGCTGGCGGTCGCACTCCTCGCCGCGCTGCGCGAGCAGGGCGGTATCTGGTTCGGCTGGTCGGGGGAAACCACCGAGGAGTTTACCGGCCATATCAATTTCCAGCAGGGCGGCGGCGTCACCACCGCGACCATCGACCTGGAAGAGCAGGACATCGACGAATATTATAACGGTTACGCCAACCGGACGCTGTGGCCGCTCTTCCACTATCGCATCGATCTGACCGAGTTCGAGCGCGACTTCGACTCCGGCTATGCCCGCGTCAACGAGCGCTTCGCCGAGACCGTGCAGCCGCTTATCGAGCCGGACGACCTGGTCTGGGTCCATGACTATCACCTGATCCCGCTCGGCCGTTATCTGCGCCAGCGCGGGTTCAAGAACCGGATCGGCTTTTTCCTCCACATCCCGTGGCCGCCGGTACGGCTGCTGATGTCGCTGCCCAGCCATCGCAAGCTGGTCGAATCGCTGTTCGCCTATGACGTGGTGGGTTTCCACACCGAGGACTGGCTCGACAGCTTCCGCGACTATGTCACCAAGGAGCTGGGCGGCACGCTGGGCGAAAATGGCGCGGTGACGTGGAACGGCAAGACGATCCAGGCGATCCGCGCGCCGATCGGCATCGAGACCAAGGAGTTCGAGGAAGCAGCGAACGGCCATGACGCCCGCTTCGCACGCGAACGCATGTATATGTCGGCGACGGGCCGCAGCCTGATCGTCGGCGTCGACCGGCTGGATTATTCCAAGGGGCTGGCCGAGCGGTTCCTGGGCTATGAGCGCTTCCTGGCGCAGAACCCGGAACGGCGGGCCTTGGTCTATATGCTCCAGATCGCGCCGCCCAGCCGCGAGAAGGTGAACACCTATCAAGAGATTCGCGCCAATCTCGACTCGCTGTCGGGGCGGATCAACGGCGAATTCGCCGATATCGACTGGGTGCCGATCCGCTACGTCAACAAGGGGTTTCCGAGGCCGGTGCTGGCGGGCATCTATCGCGCGGCGCGGATCGGGCTGGTCACGCCGCTTCGCGACGGCATGAACCTGGTCGCCAAGGAATATATCGCGGCGCAGGACCCCGAGGACCCCGGCGTGCTAATCCTGTCCCGCTTTGCGGGTGCCGCCGAGCAGTTGAAGGATGCGGTGCTGATCAACCCCTATAGCGCGGAGGAAATGTCCGACGCCATCGTCCAGGCCCTGACCATGCCGCGCGCCGAGCGCGTGCGGCGCTGGGAAAGCCTGATCGACAATGTGCGGCGCGAGGACGTGTTCTGGTGGTGCGAGCAGTATCTGTCGGCGCTGCGCGGGGATGGCATGAAAGCCGAAGCGAAAGCGATCGAGGCGGCGGCGTCTTAAAAGTCCTCCCCTTTAGAGTGGGATGAGGTGAGGCTGAATCAACGGGGATTCCCATGGAGGGGCCGATCTGATTCGAGATGCAGGCTGGCGAAGGAGGCCTGTCTCCATGGCGAAGCCGTATTCGATGGACCTGCGCGACTGGGTGGTGCGGGCAGTGACGGCAGAGGGCATGTCATGCCATGCGGCTGCGGCCCGCTTTGGGGTCGCGCCGAGTTCGGCGATCAAGCGGATGCGGCGCTACCGGGACACCGGCAGCGCGGCGCCGGGGCGCATCCGCCGCGCCGTCAGAGCCGTCGGCGCCAGGTTCGTCGTCCTGCCGCCATATTCGGCTGACCTGAACCCGATCGAACAGGTCTTCGCCAAGCTCAAAAGGCCGCCGAACGATCCCATGAGGCAACATGGCGCTGCGTCGGTTCGCTCCTCGACGCCTTCTCCCCAGACGAGTGCCGCAACTGCCTCCGCAACTCCGGATATGCGTCAGCGTGATCTTAATCATGATCTAGGGCGCCGTTGCCCGCTCTCCGCCCTTGTCGGAGCCAGCGAACAGGTAATTCCTGCGGCCGAGCGCGACGGGCCGGAGGCAATTCCCGGCACGGTTGTTGTCCGCCTCACGCCGAGCGTCATCGTAGAAGCGGGTCAGCGCCTCGCGCCGCTGGCCGGCATAGCGGATGGCATCGGCCAGCCCGCCCTTGCCTGATCTGCAGGGCATATTCGGATATATCGAGGGCTGCTGTAACCGACACCGCACGCAATCGGTCCTCGGGTATCTTACACCCGAGCAAGCCGAGCAACGCATGATCGGCAACCCAGCGTGTCTGCCGAGCCGAGGGGAGATCACGGACCCACACCATCAAATGCCGGAACCGAAACGGGCGAGCATCTTGCGATGCCCGCCCGTTCCGTCGATCGTTCGGCGAAGCCGGATCAGATGTGGATCGGCTTGCCCTGCACCGCCATTGCCGCTTCCTTGAGCGCCTCGGCATGGGTAGGGTGCGCGTGGCAGGTGTAGGCAATGTCTTCCGACGTCGCGCCGAATTCCATCGCCTGCGCGGCCTGGGCGATCATCGTGCCCGCCAGGCTGGAGACGATCCATACGCCCAGCACGCGGTCGGTCTTGGCGTCGGCGATGACCTTCACGAAGCCGTCGGTGTCGCGGTTGGTCTTGGCGCGGCTGTTGGCGGCGAACGGGAACTTGCCGACCTTCACTTCGCCGCGCTCCTTGGCGGCTTCTTCCGACAGGCCGACACCGGCGATCTCGGGCATGGTGTAGACGACGCTGGGGATCACGTCGTGGTTCACGATGCCGGTCTGCCCTGCGATGTTCTCCGCCACCGCGACGCCTTCGTCCTCGGCCTTGTGGGCGAGCATCAGGCCCGGCGCGACGTCGCCGATCGCCCAGATGCCGTCGACATTGGTCGCGAAGTCATGATCGATCTCGACCTGGCCACGGTTGTTCAGCTTCACGCCCGCCGCTTCCAGGTTCAGCCCGTCGATATTGGGCTTGCGGCCGATCGCGACCAGCACGGCGTCGGCCGACAGCGTTTCCGCCGCACCGCCCGCCGCCGGTTCGACCGAGACGGTCGCGCGGTCGCCCTCGACGGTGACGCCGGTCACCTTGGTCGAGGTCTTCAGCTCCATGCCCTGCTTCTTGAAGAGCTTGGCCGATTCCTTGCGGACCTCACCGTCGAAGCCGGGCAGGATCTGGTCGAGATATTCGACGACCGTGACCTTGGCCCCCAGGCGACGCCAGACCGAGCCCAGCTCCAGGCCGATCACGCCGCCGCCGATGACGACGAGATGCTCGGGCACCTTGGGCAGCGCCAGCGCACCGGTCGAGTCGACGACGACCTTCTGGTCGATCTCGACGCCGGGCAGCGGGGTCACGACCGAGCCGGTCGCGATCACGATGTCGCGCGCGGTGACGGTCTGGTCGCCGACCTTGACCGTGCTCGAATCCTGGAACGCGGCCTTGCCCTTCAGCCAGGTGACCTTGTTCTTCTTGAACAGATATTCGATGCCGCCGGTCAGCTCGCCGACCGCCTTGGCCTTTTCGGCGTGCATCTGGTCGAGGTTGAGCTTGGCGCCCTCGATCTCGACACCGAACTTCGCCAGCGCGCCGTGGCTCGCTTCCTCGAACAGCTCGGAGGCGTGCAGCAGCGCCTTGGACGGGATGCAGCCGACATTGAGGCAGGTGCCGCCCAGCGTCTCGCGCGCCTCGGCGCACGCGGTCTTCAGGCCCAGCTGCGCCGCGCGGATCGCCGCGACATAGCCGCCGGGGCCAGCGCCGATCACCAGGACGTCATAGTCATACTCAGCCATTTGTCTCTCCCGTTCCCCGGCTCTCGGGGTCCAGCCTGCGGGCGCACCCGCCTGTCACAGCAAGGACGGCCCCTCGTGGTTACGAGGGTCCGTATAGATCACAAAGCGATCAAAGGTCGATCAGGATGCGGGTCGGGTCCTGGATCGCGTTCTTCAGCGCGACGAGGAAGGTCACCGCCTCGCGGCCGTCGATGATCCGATGGTCGTAGGACAGCGCCAGGTACATCATCGGGCGGATGACGATCTGGCCGTCGACGACCACGGGGCGCTCCTCGATACGGTGGAGGCCCAGCACCGCCGACTGGGGCGGGTTGATGATCGGGGTCGACATCAGCGAGCCGAACACGCCGCCGTTCGAGATGGTGAAGGTGCCGCCCTTCATCTCGTCCATCTTCAGCGTGCCGTCCTTGGCGCGCTTGCCGAAGTCGCCGATCGTCTTTTCGATGCCCGCGACCGTCAGGTCCTGCGCATCGCGGATGACCGGCACGACCAGGCCGTTCGGGGCCGAGACGGCGACCGAGATGTCGGCATAGTCGTGATAGACGATCTCATCGCCCTCGATCGAGGCGTTGACCGAAGGAATGTCCTTCAGCGCCATCGTCGCGGCCTTCACGAAGAAGCCCATGAAGCCCAGGCGGACGCCGTGCTTCTTCTCGAACAGGTCCTTGTACTTGGCGCGCGCCTCGATCACCGCGGTCATGTCGACGTCGTTGAACGTCGTCAGCATCGCGGCGGTGTTCTGCGCTTCCTTCAGGCGCTTGGCGATCGTCTGACGCAGGCGCGTCATCTTCACGCGCTCTTCCTTGCGTGCCGAACCGGCAGGCTCAGCAGCCGGGGCAGCGGCGGCAGGCGCAGGCGCGCTCGACTTGTTGGCGGCGGCGGCGGCGACATCTTCCTTGGTGATGCGGCCGTCCTTGCCGGTGCCCTTGATCGTCGACGGGTCGAGGCCATGCTCGAGCACCGCACGACGCACCGACGGCGACAGCGCGGCAGGCGAGTCGCTCGACTCGTCGGCAGCAGCCGGAGCGGGCGCAGCGGCGGGAGCCGGAGCCGCCGTCGGAGCGGCCGTCGCGGCAGGTGCCGCCGCTTCGGTCTTGGCCGGGGCCGAACCACCGGCATCGACGGTGGCCAGCAGCGCGCCGACCTGCACCGTGTCGCCGACCTTTACGGCATGTTCGCCCATGACACCCGCCACCGGCGAGGGCACTTCGACCGAGACCTTGTCGGTCTCCAGGCTCGCGATCGGCTCGTCGACCGCCACCGCGTCACCCGGCTGCTTCAGCCACTCGCCAAGCGTCGCTTCGGAGATCGATTCGCCCAGCACCGGCACCAGAACTTCAGTCGCCATTTCCATTTCCTCCACCCGGTCCTGCGACCGGGGTTCTTACGCGGGCGGGCAAAACGCCCGCGCCAGATTTCATCCCTCCCCGGTCCCGCGAAGGACCGGGGCGCTCGTCAGTCGTTCAGTCCGCGGCCGCCGTGGTCGGCTTGGCGGTGGTGTTGCTGCCCTCGGCACGCGTCCGGCGGATTTCGTCGCGGACATTATGACCCAGCGCATCGGCGACCAGCGCGCCCTGCTCGGCGGTGTGGCGCTTCATCAGGCCGGTGGCAGGCGATGCCGACGCCGTGCGACCTGCGTAACGCGCCCGCTTCACGCTCGCACCGGCCTCGGCCAGCGACTCCTCGATCAGCGGCTCGACGAAGAACCAGTAGCCGTTGTTCTTCGGCTCTTCCTGCGCCCAGACCACGTCCTGCAGGTTCGGCATACGCGCGATCCGCTTGGCGAGCGCATCGCTCGGGAACGGATAGAGCTGCTCGACGCGCACGATCTGGGTCGTGGTGTCGCCCGCCGCGTCGCGTGCCTCGATCAGGTCGTAAGCGACCTTGCCGGTGCACAGGACCAGCCGCGTCGTCGCCTCGTCGGCGGCGCCGTTGGTGTCCGACAGCAGACGGCGGAAGTGGCTGTCGCCTTGGAACTCCTCGGCCTTCGACACCGCCAGCTTGTGGCGCAGCAGCGACTTGGGCGTCATGACGATCAGCGGCTTGCGGAAATTGCGGTGCATCTGGCGGCGCAACAGGTGGAAATAGTTGGCCGGGGTGGTGCAGTTGGCAACCTGGATATTGTCGTTCGCGCACGACTGGAGGAAGCGCTCGGGACGCGCCGAGCTGTGCTCCGGCCCCTGCCCTTCATAACCATGCGGCAGCAGCATCACGAGGCCGTTGGCGCGCAGCCACTTGGACTCGCCGCTCGTGATGAACTGGTCGATCATGATCTGCGCGCCGTTGACGAAGTCGCCGAACTGCGCCTCCCACATGACCAGCGTCTTCGGATCGGCGAGCGCATAGCCGTACTCGAAGCCGAGCACGCCGTACTCCGACAGCGGGCTGTCCAGCACCTCGAAGCTACCATGCTCGACCGTCTTCAGCGGCACGTATTTGTGCTCGTCGGTCTGGTCGACCCAGACCGCGTGACGCTGCGAGAAGGTGCCACGACCCGAATCCTGGCCCGACAGACGGACGCCGTATCCTTCCGAGAGGAGCGAGCCGAAGGCCAAAGCCTCGCCGGTCGCCCAGTCGAAATTCTCGCCGCTCGCGAACATCTGGCGCTTGGCATCGAGCACGCGGTTCAGCGTCTTGTGGACCTGCAAGCCTTCCGGAATCGTGGTCAGCGTGCGGCCGATCGAGTCGAACAGCTTCTTGTCGAGGCCGGTCTCCACATTGCGGCGACCCTGATCGGTCTCCTTGGGCGCCGACAGACCCGACCAGCGACCGGCGAACCAGTCGGCCTTGTTGGGCTTGTAGCCCGCGCCCGCCTCGAACTCGCCTTCGCAGCGGGTGACATACTGCTTGATGTTCTCATCGACCCAGGCCTGGTCGACCACGCCCTCGGACACGAGGCGCTTCGCATAGGTCTCGGCGACGCCGGGGTGCGAGCGGATCTTGTTGTACATCAGCGGCTGGGTAAAGCCCGGCTCGTCGCCCTCGTTGTGACCGAAGCGGCGATAGCACCACATGTCGATCACGATGTCCCGGTGGAACTTCTGGCGGAACTCGATCGCCATCTTGGTGGCGAAGGTCACCGCCTCGGGATCGTCGCCATTGACGTGGAAGACCGGCGCCTGGACGCCCTTGGCCACATCCGACGGATAGGGCGAGG
>Ga0308171_1000552_pt1 | contig 75298 bp, 75 predicted proteins | sample PhyGR1_FD_202135 | JGI IMG/M metagenome (GOLD analysis project Ga0308171, IMG submission 202135) | Phyllosphere microbial communities from UC Gill Tract Community Farm, Albany, California, United States - DLSLSG.R1 | ecosystem: Host-associated > Plants > Phyllosphere > Unclassified | place: USA...
GGCAGGCGAATGACGCAAATTAAGGTGTCGTGGGACCATTCCACCCCATCGAACCGAGCCGCGCTGTTTGTTAACCGTCCTGTCAAACCGCTGTTTTACGCAGGTTTTTACGGTTGAGTGATGGTGCACCCAATCGGACGAAACTGGGCACTCAGATTGCTGGGAAATTTCGGTGCCAAGGGGCTGATCTGAAATGATGCGTCTCTTCTGAGTTGATCGAGGAATTAAAGGGCATCATGCGGCTTTGAACCACCGCACCGTTTTCCCGAGCGTTCATATTGATACGCTACTCGCGATGCGCTCTTGTCAGCGGACCCCAGCATGCCAGGTTTGGCGGCGCCTTTGCGCCCTGCTCTGATGCATCGCCGCTAAACCAAGCCGAACTCAACTAAAATGTGAGCCAGCCCTTATCATCATATAATATTTACATCGAGGAGGCTATTTTAAACGTGGAGGTAAAAATGCAAGTTTTCAAAGCTCTTATCGGAAATCAGTTTCATACGAGCGAGGTGTATGTCGCCGCTACCGACAAAGAGAAGGCGTGCGCCGCTATTGAACGCCATCTTCTATCTGAAAGCTGGCAAGCTATTGAGCGTCGGGAGTTGGAGTGGTCAGATCAACTAGAAGATAGCCGTAAGGCTACCGCTGAGGATCATCGCTACGAGCTGATGCGAGACAGCGTTGAAGCTGAAACGGAGCCGGCGGAAGCCGATGAATTGAAAACTCACTCATTCTATGGTCCTTTGCTACAGGACCCCGAATCGGTGAATACATCAAGCGGACAGACGTGGGCAAACGGCTAGAATTTGGAGTGATACATCAAGAAGATATCAGCTTGATTATCTGCTAAACACAAAGATCGCAGCCATGTATCTGTCGCCGCCGCCGCAATTCATCATTCCGGCGAACGGCAGCATCTTGAGGCAGGCTCTGGTTTTCGGGACAATGCAGATCGTCATTAGCGTTTTCGTCAACGCCATGATCGCAATCTCGGCGGCCACGGTCGCTGTGTTGCTCACGCAACGTTCTACCTTCGCGCGCTGGTCCAGTGTTGGGTTATGGGCACCGTCCTGGCCGGCTTGGCGGTCAAAATGGCTACCGAAGCGCCTCGATAGGCCAGACTATCCTCACCCGGTGACAGCTTGGCGGGGATGTCAGCAACGTAAGCGGCTGAGGCGTTCCTGCCGGGATGGTATTTCGGGATTTTAGAAAGATGCTGACCTAGCCTGTTCCACCTGAGACGTCGGGAGCCACCTTGGGATCGGGATCCTGCGCCTTGCCGGTCGCAGGTGCGGCCTTCTGGCTCGGCATGGCGGTGAGATAGGCGACGATCGCGTCGACGTCCTTCTCGGCCACCGGCGCCTTGTACACCTCGCGCATCTTGGCGACGGTCGCCTTCCACTGATCCGCCGATAGCGATGGCTGGGTCAGCGCCATGCTGGCCGAGTGGCACGAGGTGCAGTTGGCGTTGACGACGTCGGCGTGCGGCCCGTCGGGATAGGTCGCGTCGTCGACCGGCAGGTCGACGCTGGTCGAGGCAAGCGAGAGGCCGCGCGCCGACACGCTGGCGGCCGGTGCCGGCTCAGAAGTCTCGGAGATCGGAACGGGCGCCTTGCGGCTGCTCGGCGCGCCGATCGAGACGAGGATGATACCGGTTAGGCCGATCAGGCCGGCGGCCATGACGCCGGGAGACGGGGTCTTCATGCTACTCGCTCCTCAAGAGGCGATGATGGTGGTGGTCTCGATATTGCCGCGCATGAACCCGCCGGGATTCCAGATCGGCTTCATCGGCTGGGCGACCCCGTTGGTGTTCCAGCAGCGCACCATGATCGGGTTGGGGCCGCGTCGGAGCGGCACGCGACCATCCCAGCGGCGAAAGCTGTACCTGCCCTCGTCCGCGCCGAGCGTCGTCCTGTACCAGGTGCGGCCACCGTCCGACGACACATCGACCTTGGCGACGCCGCAGTCGCCGCCCATCGCGATACCGCCGACCGGGATCGACGCCTCATAGGCGATCGCCTGGCCATCGGGCAGGCTGGTCATCCAACTGCGCGGGATCATCCTATTGATGGGGACGGTGGGGAAGTCCTTGGTACCGGGCTCGACATTCGCGCCGGGTGTCGCAGGGATCTTGTAGGCCTTGGCCATCCAATACTGGTCGTCGGGGCGGGGCAGCACCTCGATCGCGTTCAGCATCTTGACCCAATAGGTCGAGTACCAGCCCGGCACGATCAGCCGGCAAGGAAAGCCGTTCAGCAGCGGCAGCTGTTCCCCGTTCATAGCAAAGGCGATCATTACCTCACCGTCGCGGGCATGGTTGATGTCGAGCGCCTTCTCGAAGTCAGGGGCACCCGCCACGACCGGCTGATCGAGCGCGCCGAAGCGCACCTGTACTGCGCCTGTCTTGACCCCGGCGAGGTCGAGTACGTCGCGCAGACGCACGCCGAGCCATTTGGCATTGCCCATCGCGCCGTTGCCCCATTGCGCACCGGCGACACGCGGCTGGAACAGCCCACGACTGTTGCCCGAGCACTGGTTCACTGCCGCCATTTCGACCCGCGGCAGGCGGAGCAGCTGGGCGAGGCTGATCGATAGCGGTCGGTTGACATGGCCGAAGACGTTGAGGCGGAATCTCTCGACGTCGATCGAGGTCGGTATGTCGGCCCAATGCCAGCGGACGAAGAACTGGTCGTTGGGCGTGAACACCGACTTGTCGAAGACCTCCATCGGCGTCTCCAGCAAGGGTGGATGGACGCGCTGGAGGATCATACTGCCCTTGCCGGGAAAGGCGCTGGTCATCGGCCGTTCGGCATTGCCGCCGGGCAGCTTCAGGTCGACGAGCTGCTGCGCCAATGCCGGGGCGGCGGCAAGGCCGGCGCTGCCGAGCGCGGCATGCCTGAGAAAGCGGCGACGGCTGGTCTCACTCGCCAGCCGGGCGTCGAAATTGTCCATGACGAAGCTCTCCTGTGGCCAGCCACGCTGGCGGATCGAAGGGACGTTCTGCAAGTGATCGAACCGACTGATCCGATCACCACGGCGGATCAGTTCGGGGTGGCGATGCAGGGCGAGACGAACAGGTTGCCCCGCCATGCACCGGCTAGCGTCTTGGCACCGACCAGCAGCCACATCGCCGCGAGCGCAACCGTCAGCACCGTGCCGACGATACCGAAAAACATCAGGTTCAGCGTCGTGCCGAGGCGGAAGGTGGCGACGGTGTAGACGCCGAGCGGGAAGGTGTAGCCCCACCAGCCGAGATTGAACGGCACGCCGGCGCGCCAGTAGCGGATGGTGATGAGCGTCGCGAGCGCCAGCCACCACAGGCCGAAACCCCACAGGCAGAGCCCGGCGACGACGCCGATCCCTTGCGCGACGCTACCAACACCGGCCAGCCCGTGCGCCGCGAGGATCGCCGGCGCATCCGCCCCGAGCACCAGCATACCCAGCGCCCCGGTGCCGATCGGCCCCAGCGCGAGCCAGGAGGATGCCGCCATGCTCTCGTGCGGGAGCTTATGGAGCGCCATGCGCAGGATGAGGATGGCGAGGATGCCGAACGCGACCGGCACCGAATAGGCCCACAGCACATAGGAAGTCGCAAGGGTTACCAGCTGCGCTTGGGCGTCAACCAGATGCGGCGCGAGCAGCCCGCCGCTGGCACCCGCCACTTCGGCAGCGACGACCGGCAACAGCCATACCGCGGTCATGCCGTCCAGGCTGTGCTCGTGGCGGGTAAACATCAGGTACGGGATCAACACGCCGCAGGCGAGCGACATGGCGACGTCGATCCACCACAGGACGTGTGCGACCGGCACGATGCCGTTACCGAACCGCGCGATACCGAAGGCGAGGCATCCGTTGATGATCGTCGCCAGGCCCATCGGGATGGTCCCGATGAACATAGACACGGTGTTGTGCCCGAAGATGCGCCGCGCCTCGTGCCCGAACATCACCCAGCGCGCACCATAGAGGCTGGCGAACAGCGCGAAGAGCGCGATGTTGAAGAACCACAACACCTCGCCGACCGGCTTCAGCGAGGGGCCAATGCCGGGCACCTGCGGTAGCGCGAGCGCGAGGATGCCCGTGCCCATCGTTGCGGCGAACCAGTTGGGCGTGAACTGGCGGATCATCTCGCGGGGGTGATCGAGCCGGCTGAGCGGCTTGAGGCCGGTCAGGACCGAGGGGGTGTCGGCAGTCATGCGACCTGCTCCTTGATGAGGTCCGTCAGCGCGTCGGCCGCGCGGGTGCGATAGCGCTCCTTGTGGCGCAGCGCGTGAAAGGCGCGGTCGGGCAGCCCGAGCGGCAGCTCGACCAGATCGCCGGCCTTGAGCGCGCGTGCGACGACCAATCGCGACAACACGGCAACGCCGGCACCGGCCTCGACCGCGGTGCGCACGGCTTCGTTGGACGGCAGCGTCATCGCTACCGTCAGCTGGGTCGGATCAAACCCGCGCTTTCGCAGCACGTCCTCGAAGGTCGAGCGCGTGCCCGAACCCTGCTCGCGGACGATCCAGCGTGCAGCCCGAAGCCAGTCCTCGTCGACGCGCCCGGCGTCCTCGCGGCCGACCAGCACCATCGGGTCACGCCCGACATTCCAGTGGGCGAGCGCCGGTTCGTCCACCTCGCCCTCGACAAAGCCGAGTTCCGCCGCGCCGCTCAGGACCTGCGCTGCTGCACCTTCGGTGTTGTCGATCGCCAGTTCGACCGCGATCTGCGGGTGGCGTTCGTGGAAGGCGGCGAGCTTTGCCGGCAACCAGTAGCTCGCGATCGTCTGGCTGGCGACGATCCGCAACGAACCACGCGCGAGCCCGGCATAGTCCGCCAGCATCGTCTCGGCATGGGCTGCCCGCCCCAGCACCGCGCGCGCTTCCTCCAGAAAGCCGCGGCCTGCTTCGGTCAGCTGGATGCCACGCCCGACGCGGTGAAACAGAGGAACCCCGTAGCGCGCTTCGAGGGCTGCGACCGCGCCGGAGGCAGCAGACTGCGTGACATTCAGCGCTTCCGCTGCCTTGGTGACGTGTTCGCGCTCGGCGACACCGACGAAGATTCTGAGCTGCTCCAGGGTCATGCAGCTTATATCGCGCAATCTGATTGATACGACCAACCGTTTGATCTGTTTATTCCAATCTGGATATCGGAACGATCGGTAATCCTTCGTCTGCGACAGTCTTGAAGACTTGAAGCGATCCGCGCGCTTGCGGCGTTGGTTCGTCCATGACTGATATGATCGAGCGCAAATCCGATCCCTACAACGCCGAGCCGACGCCTAACGCGCTGATCGAACGGTTCCTGACGCCGCAGGCGCTGTTCTACGTGCGCAGCCATGGTGCAGTGCCTGACCTGCCCGCTGATCACCGGGTCGAAGTGAGCGGGACAGGCGTGGCGAGCCATTCCTTTTCGGTCGAGGAGTTGAAGAGCACGTTCGCCACACACACAGTGACGGCTGTGCTCCAATGTGCCGGCAACCGGCGCACGGATCTCCAGCAGGTCGCCAAGACCTCCGGCGATCCGTGGGATGTGGGCGCGATCGGCAATGCGGAGTGGACCGGCGTACGACTGTCCGACGTGCTAGATGCGGTCGGCGCGCCGGATGCGTCCGAATTGTTCGTGGGCTTCACTGGCGCGGACGAGGTGGACGTGGACGGCGGCGAAGCCTTGTTCGGAGTATCGATCGCCATGAGCAAGGCGCGGGAGCCCGACGTACTCCTCGCCTGGGCGATGAACGGCGAACCGCTGACGCCCGAACATGGCGCCCCGCTCCGCATGGTGGTGCCGGGCTATGCAGGCGTGCGCAGCGCCAAATGGCTGACGCGGATCGAGGTGCGCGACACGCCCTCCGACGCACCGATCCAGGCGCACGACTACAAGCTCTTTCCCGCCGATGTGACGAGCGACACCGTCGACTGGGACGAGGGTCTGACCATCAATGCCATGCCGCTCAACGCCGCGATCTGCTCGCCCGGCTCGGGCGAAACCCTGCCGGCCGGGGAAGTGCGGATCGAGGGTTATGCGATCGCCTATGATCGCCGCATCTCGCGCGTCGAGGTGTCGGTGAACGGCGGTCGTGACTGGCAACAGGCGACGTTCGCCGATGATCCGGAGACACGCTGGAGCTGGCGGCGCTGGACCCTCGACGCCACGCTCGGCAAGGGGCGCCAGCATCTTGTCGTGCGCGCCTTCGACGAGGCTGGACAGGGTCAGCCTGAACGACCGGACACGATGTGGAACTTCGCCGGCTACCTGTGCACCGCCTGGCACCACGTTCACGTGCTGGTCGAATGATCGAAGCATCAGCGGCATCGGACATCACCTTCTGGATCGATGCGATCGGCCGGCTGGTGGTGGCGACCGCAGCCGGGATGGTGCTCGGCTGGGAACGCTCGCGCGAGAACCGGCAGATCATGGGCCTGCGGACGCTGGGTCTGGTCGGTCTGGCGAGTTGCATCGCCGTGCAGGCGATCGTGCATAGTGGCTTGCCGAACGTGAACGCCGATGCCGCAGGACGGGCGATGCAGGGCATTCTGTCCGGCGTCGGCTTCATCGGTGCCGGTGCGGTGCTGCGGGTCGGCCAGGGTCAGGAGGTGCATGGCCTCGCGACCGCCGCGTGCATCTGGGTCACCGCCACGATCGGCGCGGCAGCGGGGTTGGCAGTGTGGCCGCTCATCATCGGCGGGGTGAGCCTTGCAATGCTCGTCCTGTTCGTCGGTGCGCCGCTGGAACGCCGCATCCGCGAGCGGGCTCGCCTGACGCCGGCTGAGGCCGACAGGAAGGATGTCGAGCGCAAGCCGTGATCCCGCTGGACCGCCCGGTGCCTGTCAGCGTCGGGAAGCGGCAAGGTGCAATCAGGACACCAACGCCGCATCGGCCTGGCGCCGGACCTCGTCGGCGATCGGATGCAACTCGGCCGCGGGTCGCTCGCCCACCACACTATAGCCGATCCCATCAACCGCCCATGTGACCCGGCCCATGGTCCCGCTGGACGTGCTGGTCATGCTCGCGGTCTTGTCGATCTGCATAGGCCTCGTCAGCACCGCGAGTTTCGACGCTTGCGGTCCGTCGTAGAGGAGCAGTGCCGCAGGGCCGTGAGGCGTCGCGACCAATCGCCCCCCGCCATAGCGATAGCCGGCTGTGCTGAGGTCCGGGATGGTGACGCGCTCACCCAGTCGGGCGGAGGTCCACCGGATCAGCATGGCGCGCTGGTCGGGGCCGATTTCCGCCGGTCGTATCCGGTCGGCGGCATAGACACGGAAATTGTCACTCGCCTCGTTGGCCAGCGCCGCGATGCCCGCGCGGGGTTCACCGCTCCACCGCGCGCTCGACCAGCCCCCGCCAAACCCCAACGCCAGCAGAAGTGACGCGGCAATGGCGAGTTGCCAACGCGGTTGCCTTTGCCGTCCCCTGATCGCTGCCACGCGCATCGTCGCCGGAATGGGTTCGTCCGCGATCGTGGTGAACAGGGATGCAAGGGCTCGCGCCTGCTCCGCCTGCTCCCGCAAACGGGCATGCAGATCCGGCTGGCCTTTAAGGTAGGCGTCAACCAGGCGCTGCCGCTCGGGCGACAACCTGCCATCGATCCATGCGGCCAGATCGTCCTCGCCGATCGGGCTGGTCATTGCACGCTCCTCAATCGCGGCCGTTCACCCTCCCGGAGGAGTGTCGCCAGACGGTCGCGCCCCCGCGATATGCGCGACATCACCGTGCCCAGCGGCACGCCGACGACGGCAGCGACCTCCGCATAGGGCAGACCCTCGACCGATACGAGGAGCAGCACCGTTCGCTGCTCTTCAGGCAACGCATCAAGCGCGCGCAGCAGGTCGCGGTGGTGCAGGCCTGTGTCCTGATCGGCCGGACGGCCGAGCGCGGCGTCATCCACGAGGTGGAGCGGAACCGCCGTGCCTCGCCGGCTACGCTGCCGCTGATGGTCGACCAACAGATTGTGCAGGATCGCGTAGACCCATGGGCGAACCTCCACCCCGCGCCGCTGTCGCCATCGCCCGACCGCGCGCTCGAGGCAATCCTGCACCACGTCGTCCGCCATCGCCCGATCGCGCAGCCACGACCGGGCATAGCGGCGCAGGCCGGGGATCAGGGGTTCGATCGCGGCGGCAAGAGGGTCCATTTCAGTCGCGCTGCACCTGCACGATGCGTCCAGGCGCGCCGTTCACCACCTCCGCCACCGCCAGAAAGCGGCGGGGCGTCGCGGTGCTGCCCTGAACGATCTGCCGGATCGGACCCGATGCGTTGACGATCGCCGCACCTGCCGGGTTGCTCATGAAGTTCGCAAGCGGCTCTACCGCACCACTGCCGTCCGCATTGGCGGTCAGCACGAGCATGTAAGGCTTTTTGGGCTGCAAACCGGTAACGGCACTTTGCACGACCTGAATTATGCCCTGGTCGAAGAGGGTGATGCTGCTTGCTGTACCTTTGCCGCCGATCGGCCCCATGGTCAGATGCAACGCCTTGCCGGCCGTGCCGAGCGGCTGGAGATTGTCGGTGCCGGGGCCTGTCGGAACTGCGTTCGACACATAGGCGATCGCCTGCGGTGCCTGTCCGACCGGCACGGTGGCAACGACCGTGTTGCCAGCGGTGTCGATCGCGGCGAGCTCATCGGCATTCTCCAGCCCGACGTAGATGCGCCGGCCGTCGCCCGATGGCCAGACACCGTGCGGCATCTTGCCGACCGGGATGGTGGCGACGGGCGCGAAGTCGGATGTGCGGAACACCTTCACCGCATTCTCTCCGCCGACCGTCACATAGGCGAACTGCCCCTTGGCCGTGCGGGCGAAGTTGACATGGTTGGTGATCGGCCCGGTATCCAGCACCTTCAGGATCGCGAAGGGTGGTCTCGCATCGAATGCGACCGTCTTGCCGATGTCCTTCAGCGTGAACCACACCTGCTTGCCGTCCGGCGTCGCGGCAATATTGGGACAGAACGGGCTTGGCTGTGCCACCTGTCCGACCTGCGCGTGGGTCGCGACATCGAACACGGCCAGCACCGGATTGAACGACGAACAGACATAGCCGTACCGGCCATCGGGAGAGAAGATCGTCATGCCCGGACCACCGGGCGTCTTGATGCGCCCCGTCTCCTTGTACGTCGTAGGGTCGAGCACGGCGATATAGTCCTCGCCGCGTACCGTAACCCACACCTCCTTGCCGTTTGGCGTGAAGAACGCCTCGTGCGGACTGCGCCCGACATAGGTCGTGTGCTTGACGGTGTTGGTGGCGGTGTCGATCCACGACACGGCGTTCGATCCGATCGACACGACCGCCAAGGTCTTCCCGTCCGGCGAGAAGCCGAGGCCGTGGACCAGCACCTGTCCCTTGTAGAGCGGCGAAAAGTTCATCGGCTGGGGATCGCCCAGCTTGATGACGCCGAGCAGCCGGTTGTCGGCCGGGTCCGTCACCGACACCGTGTTGGAGAATTGTTCGGACGCATAGACGCGGTCGCGGTGGCTGACGGGTACGTCCCTGGCGTTCCATGGCGCCTGCTGGGCCATGGCGATCCCCGGTGCGGCGCTCATCAGCAAGGCGGCCGATCGAAGGATGGTCCGGATCATGTCAGTGCTCCATATGGCTGTGGTGGTCGCCGCCCTGCGTCGGGGCTGGCGTCGAAGGGGGTAGCGGCTGACCGATCGCCAGCTTCATGGCGGCGATCTCCTGCTGCTGATCAATGATGATCTCCTGCGCGATGCGCTTGAGCTGCTCGTTGTGGCCGTAGCGAAGCTCCGCCACCGCCATATCGATGGCACCCTGATGATGCGGAAGCATCATCGTGACGAAGTCGCGGTCGACGTCGCCGGACGGCTTGACCATCATGCCCGCCATCATCCGGTCCATCGCGGCAGCCACCATGCTGGCGTAACCACCGGCAGGGGCGGCCGCGACTGCGCCTGTGAGCAGGGCCGAAGCAGTCAGACCGAGCATCCAATATCGTCTACGCATAAGCCTCCGGCGCATCAGTCCTGAAAGCATAGACGACGCTCGTCCGGGTTTATTCCATGGGTGAGCCGGTTATCAGCCTTCCCGATTGGGAACCTCCAACGGGACGGATCGGACCAGCATAAAAATGCGCCCGATGAACGCCGGAGCTTTCCCAAAATATGTTCCCGAAATATGAGTCCCGAAATTCGCTGTTCGAGTTGGGATAACGGGACTCATGCTGGTTGGTTATGCGCGTGTCTCGACGTCCGATCAGGACCTGACGCTGCAAACCGATGCGCTGACCAGAGCCGGGTGCGAAAAGCTGTTCACCGACAAGGTTAGCGGCGCGAAGCTGAACCGGCCCGGCCTGATCGAGGCCCTCAATTTCGTGCGGGCCGGCGACACGCTGGTCATCTGGAAGCTCGATCGGTTGGGCCGCTCGATCCAAGGCCTGATCGAACTGGCGGCCGACCTCTCGGCGCGCAAGGTCGATTTCCGGTCGCTGACGGATGGGTTCGACACGTCCACGCCATCGGGGCGGCTGCTGTTCCATATCCTTGCCTCGGTCGCGGAAATGGAGCGCGAGCTGATAAAAGAACGGACCATCGCCGGCCTAGCGGCAGCGCGTGCCAAGGGTGGCACCGGCGGGGGTCGCAAATCGGTGATGACGCCAGACATGCTCGACACTGCGCGCAAGCTGCTGGCGGCGGGCGACAGCCCCGCCAAGGTCGCCAAACTGCTGCAAGTCGGCCGCTCGACCTTCTACCGTCACTTCCCAGCCGGCGAACGATAGCCGGTGTCATAACCGGACGGTTTTGACACGTTTCTCGCGGTGGGCGCACTGATCCGCGCGCCCTCCAAGGCGGATTAACTGTCAGGTGGTGGAATAGGCCGCGCCCGCTTTGCGGAGCTGCGAAAGCGCCGGCGGCGATTAGCGCGCGACGCTTCCTTGACCGCTTGGGGGTCGTCCAAATCAATCATGCTGCTGGTCCTCGGAAAGGCGAGGCGCGCGAGCCGCGCCTATAATCCTGTTCCGAGCCGGAAGGTGTTGCGGACCTGGTTTTTCCGGACCCGTTGCCTCGCTCTCGTCATATCCACTATGCTGGATATATGGAAAACGATTCGGCCATTTCCGCTTTGAGCGCGCTCGCGCAAGCGACACGCCTCGATGTCTTCCGCCTGCTGGTGCGGCATGAACCGAACGGTATGGCAGCCGGCGACATAGCCCGTCAGCTTGATGTGCCGCAGAATACCATGTCCGCACATCTGGGCATCCTTGCGCGCGCGGGCCTCGTGCGGTCCGAACGTCGCAGTCGATCCATCATCTACTGCGCTGACCTGGACGGCCTACGTGCGCTCACCCTCTTCCTCGTCAAGGACTGCTGCGCCGGCAATGCCGAGCTGTGCGCGCCGCTCGTCGCGGAACTCGCCCCCTGCTGCTGAAAGGACGCTTCGTGCCTGTCGATATCGTCATTTACCACAATCCCGAGTGCGGCACGTCCCGCAACGCACTCGCCATGATCCGCAATGCCGGCATCGAACCGCATGTGGTCGAGTATTTGAAGACGCCGCCCTCGCGTGCCCTGCTGGTCGAGCTGATCGATCGCGCCGGCATAGCGCCCCGCGAGCTCCTGCGAGAGAAGGGCACACCCTATGCGGAGCTGGGCCTGGGTGACACGTCGAAGTCCGACGACGCGCTGGTGGACGCGATGATGGCGCATCCGATCCTCATCAACCGGCCTCTGGTCGTCTCGCCACTCGGCGTGAAGCTGTGCCGCCCCTCTGAAGCCGTCCTCGATCTGCTGCCAAGCGATCAGCTCGGCGCGTTTGCCAAGGAAGACGGTGAGCAAGTGGTGGACGCTTCGGGCCAGCGCGTCGTCTGATGCTCCTGGCCGTCCTGATCTTCGTCGCCACAATCGCGCTCGTCATTTGGCAACCCAAGGGCCTCGGCATTGGGTGGAGCGCCATGGGAGGGGCGGTCGTGGCGCTGCTAGCGGGCGTCGTCACGCTGTCCGACGTGCCGGTGGTGTGGAACATCGTGTGGAACGCGACCGCCGCGTTCGTTGCCATCATCGTCATCAGCCTGTTGCTCGATGAAGCCGGGTTCTTCGAATGGGCGGCGCTGCATATCGCACGCTGGGGCAGGGGGCATGGTCACCGACTATTTGTCCTGATCGTGCTGCTCGGCGCGGCGGTGTCTGCGCTGTTCGCCAATGATGGCGCGGCGCTGATCCTGACGCCGATCGTCATCGCGATGCTGCGGGCGCTAGGCTTCAAGGACAGGGCGACACTGGCGTTCGTCATGGCGGCGGGGTTCATCGCCGACACGGCCAGTCTGCCGTTGGTCGTGTCGAACCTCGTCAACATCGTGTCGGCCGACTTCTTCGGCATCGGCTTCGGCGATTATGCGTCCGTGATGGTGCCGGTCGATCTAGTGTCGATCGCCGCCACGTTGGGCGCGCTGCTACTGTTCTTTCGAGGTGACATACCAAGAGCTTACGATGTGGGGGCGCTACGTACGCCCCGAGAAGCGATCCATGACGCCGCGACCTTCCGCGCCGGATGGATCGTTCTCGCTTTGCTGCTTGCCGGCTTCTTCCTGCTCGAACCGCTTGGCGTGCCCGTCAGCGCCGTTGCCGCTGCCGGCGCGATCCTTCTGCTGGTAATCGCCGGACGTGGGCACGTGATAGAGACGCGGAAGGTGCTGCGCGGCGCACCGTGGCAGGTCGTGATCTTCTCGCTCGGCATGTACCTGGTGGTCTATGGCCTGCGGAACGCCGGCCTGACCGATCATCTGGCTGCGCTCCTCGATCGGACGGCACAAGGCGGTGTCTGGAGTGCCGCCTTGGGAACAGGCGTGATCGCAGCCGTTTTCTCCTCGGTGATGAACAACATGCCGACCGTGCTGGTGGGCGCGCTGTCGATCGATGCGGCCCATGCCACGGGCACGGTCAAGGAGGCGATGATCTACGCCAACGTGATCGGCTGCGACCTCGGTCCCAAGCTCACGCCGATCGGATCGCTCGCGACGCTCCTGTGGCTTCACGTTCTCGGCCAGAAAGGCGTGCGGATCGGATGGGGCTATTATTTCCGGATCGGTGTCACGCTGACCGTGCCGGTGCTGCTGGTCACGCTCGGTGCCTTGGCGTTGAGGATTACCATCGAATGACTGCCCTGATCTACATCGGCGCGGCGCTTGCTGAGATTGCCGGATGCTTCGCATTCTGGGCGTGGCTCCGAATGGGCAGGGCGCCCCTCTGGCTGGTCCCCGGCGTTGCCTCCCTAATCCTTTTCGCCTGGCTTCTGACCCGCGTCGACAGTGATGCCGCGGGGCGGGCCTATGCCGCTTATGGCGGCATCTACATCTGCGCCTCCCTGCTCTGGCTGTGGAGTGTCGAGGGCGTCCGTCCCGATCGCTGGGATGTCGGCGGGGCCGCCCTCTGCCTTGTCGGAACCTGTTTGATCCTGCTCGGGCCTCGCGGCGCATGATGACGCCGATCGCCAGGCTTCTCCAAGCCAGCGACCTTGCTGAGCTGTCGCGGCACCTCGACGCCATGGGCTTGCCCAGCACCGATCTCGCGGAGCCTGACCGCGTGTTCTTCCGGTTCGATGCGGATAGCCTAATTGGCTATGGTGGTCTGGAAGGCGAAGGAGCCGACCGTCTGCTCCGCTCCGTCCTCATCCTTCCCGATCGTCGGGGCGCCGGCATCGGCCGCGCGCTGGTCGCCGCGCTCGAACAAGAAGCTTGCACACTGGGCGTACAGCGACTCCATCTACTGACCACGACCGCGGCCCCGTTCTTCCGCATGCTCGGCTATGCGGCCGCCGATCGCCATTCGGCACCGTCCGCTATTGCCGCCACGCGCGAGTTCACCTCGCTCTGCCCCGCCTCCGCGACCTACCTCGTGAAAGCCCTCTGATGCCGCTTCGTACCCTTGCCGATTTGGATGTTCTGCCGGCACTCGATCCGGCGTTTATCCGTCATCGCCTCGCCGCGGATCTTGGGCCGACCGAACCCGCTCCCCGCATCCTGCTGCTCTACGGCAGCCTGCGTGAGCGCTCCTTCTCGCGCCTAGCCGCGGAAGAAGCGGCGCGCTTGCTGCACCTGTTTGGCGCAGACACGCGCATCTTCGATCCTTCCACGCTGCCGCTGCCCGACCAAGTGGCGGGAGACGATCACCCGGCCGTTCACGAGTTACGCGAGCTATCAATGTGGTCGGAGGGGCAGGTCTGGTGCAGCCCTGAGCGGCACGGCCAGATCACGGGCATCATGAAGGCGCAGATCGATCATCTGCCGCTCGAGATGAAGGGGATGCGGCCGACGCAGGGACGCACGCTCGCGGTGATGCAGGTGTCGGGCGGATCGCAATCGTTCAACGCAGTCAACACACTACGCCTGCTTGGCCGCTGGATGCGGATGTTCACGATCCCCAATCAATCATCGGTGGCGATGGCCTACAAGGAGTTCGACGAAGCTGGGCGCATGAAGCCGTCGAGCTATTACGACCGTATCGTCGATGTAATGGAGGAGCTGGTGCGCTTCACCGTCCTGCTGCGCCCATATGCAACCCAGCTCGTCGACCGCTATTCCGAGCGCAGGCACGCCGGCGTGCCAGTCGACGTCAGAACCGATCTGTCGAGCATCGCCATCGCCCGAGCTGACGCTCAAGCGTGATCGAAAGCCGCCAGAATAGGGCACGGTCCCGCTGATCCGTTTCCGCACTCGTGTGCGAGATGCCGCAGTGACGCGCGTACCCGCTCAAGCTCCTCGATCTTGGCGTCCAGCACCGTAATCCGCTCGCTGGCAAGCTCGCGTGCGCGTGCGCGATCGTCGGTCGCGTCGAGCGCCAGCAGCTCGCCGATCTGCTCCAGCGTGAAGCCGGCGCCCTGGGCCGATCGGATGAAGCGCAGCCGGCGAACATCCTCCGGGCCATAGCGGCGGATACCGCCCCCGGACCCGGAGTTTATCGGCCTGTCGGGCGTGTCGAGAAGACCTCGGCGCTGGTAGTAGCGGATCGTTTCCACGCCCACATCGCCTTCTCGAGCGAGCCCTGCGATCGTCATGCCGGTCATGCCTTGACTCCGTACTATAGTACGGATGCCATATAGGTCGGGCACAGAGGCCGGAGAAGACGAATGGCGACGTTCGCGCCCAAGAAGGCGACGATCTATCGGATGGTGATGCCGACCCACACCTGTCCCTACGGGATCAAGGCGAAGGATCTGCTGCGCCGGCAGGGTTATGAGGTCGAGGACCATTGGCTACGCACGCGCGAGGAAACCGACGCGTTCAAAGCCGAGCATGGGGTCAAAACGACACCCCAGACCTTCATCGGTGGCGAGCGGGTAGGAGGCTACGACGATCTGCGCCGGTTTTTCGGTAAGACCGTGGCCGACCCCACGGCGGTGACCTACCGGCCGGTCGCGGTTGTGTTCGCGATGACGGCATTGATGGCGCTGGCGGCCAGCTATGCCGTGCTCGGCACACCGTTCACGGTACGCGCGGGTGAGTGGTTCATCGCCTTCTCCATGTGCGTGCTGGCCATGCTCAAGCTCCAGAACGTGGAGAGCTTTTCGAGCATGTTCCTCAACTACGATCTGCTTGCGAAGCGCTGGGTGCCCTATTCCTACACCTACCCCTACGCGGAAGGCGCAGCGGGCGTGCTGATGGCGGCCGGCGTGCTGACCTGGCTGTCGGTGCCGATCGCGCTGGTGATCGGGACGATCGGAGCGGTCTCGGTCATCAAGGCCGTGTATGTCGACAAGCGCGAGCTGAAATGCGCGTGCGTGGGCGGTGACAGCAATGTGCCGTTGGGCTTCCTGTCGCTCACCGAGAACGTGATGATGGTCGCCATGGCGATCTGGATGGTGCTGGGCGTCGCGCACTGATCTGGTGCGGCGGCCCGGCGCAAGCTAGAAGGGCTGCATGAGCTTCGGCCGCCTCGTCCGCACATTTGCGCTGCTCCTGCTGGGCGCGATGCTGCTCGTGCGGATGGGCCCGATGTGCGAGGCCATGGCGCAGGCTGCGCCGCCTTCGCAGGCGCATGCCGGAATGGCCGATTGCGATCGCGCGCCGCTCACGCCCGTAAAAAAGACCCCTCCGGTGGACTGCGTAGGAGCCTGCATCGCAACGGCCCTCGACGTTCACACGTCTCCCGCGCCGCAGCTCGCCGTGCGGACGGATCCGCCCGCACCCGAGCCTCATGCCCTTGTTGGTCGCTCGGGCGGTCCTGCACCGCCACCTCCTCGAACCGCCTGATCGACGTGGATTCCGATCAATCAGTGCATTTGAGGAAAATTACACATGAAGACCATCAAGTTCATCGGCGCGGCTATCGCGCTCACGCTCGTTCCCGCCACGGCCTTTGCCGCCGCTGACTGCTGCGCGGGGAAGGAGTGCTGCAAGGATGGCGCCGACTGCTGCAAGGACAAGGACGGCGCGAAGAAGGATTGCTGCGCCGACATGAAGGACATGAAGCACGGCGAGCACGCCGGTCACGACATGTCGGGCATGCAGAAGAAGTAAGCTGGGAGGGGAGGCGTTCGCGCCTCCCCTTTTCAATGGCGGGCGAACACCCTGCGGCCGCTCGGCCCGAACGCGATCACGTCATAGGCCTGGGCCTTCATGCCCGGCATTTCCATGCCCGGTGAGCCCATCGGCATCCCGGCGACCGCGAGGCCGGTGACGCCCTTCGGATGCGTGGCCAAGGCGCGCTTCATGTCGGCAATCGGAACGTGCCCTTCGAAGGTCATGCCGTCGATAATGGCAGTGTGACAGGAGGCGAGGTCTTGAGGCACGCCGCGTGCCTTCATGAACGCCGGCCGGTTCGCATCGTCGACGACGCGGACGGCGCGGCCGAACTGCTCCTTCACCTGCTGCGCCCATTTCTCGCAACAGGGGCAACCCGGGTCGCGATGCATCAGGACGGGACCCGCGGCGAGAGCCCCCGCAGGGGTAGCGCACGCCAGCGCGGCGGCGAGAAGGCGAAAGCGATCCATATCTGAGTTCCCGGGTGGCCATCCCCCGCACGGTGACGGGGGGAGGGACGATAGTCGATTACTGGGCGCTCTTGCCATGCGCCCGCAGCCAGGCGTTCAACTCGCCGATCTCGCGGGTCTGCTCTGCGATCGTCTTGGTGGCCATCTGGCGAACCTTGGGGTCCTTGGTCTCGCGAAGCACGATACGCGACATGGCGATGCCGCCACGGTGGTGCTCGACCATCTTGCGGACCCACGTCTCGGTGGCATCGGCACCCATCGCCGACATCATCTTCTGATGCATGTCCATCTCGGCCTGCGGGTACGGGTTCGCCGGCGTCGGCCGCATCATCTGCCCATGGTTCATGCCGGAATGGTCCATGCCCTGCATCTGGGCGACCGCGGGAGCCGCGCCGAGGGCGGTCGCGACGGCCATAATCATCATTTTCTTCATCGTGTCGCTCCTGCGTCAAAACCCCCGCTCAACAGGGATACGGGCTCAAACCGATTAGCCCTCAAGCGATGTTGCTCAGCGGATCGGCTGAAGCGTGTTGACGCCGACGCTCTCGTCGGTTTCGGGGGGCGGGGGAGGCACCTGCTTGTCGCGATAGGAGGGGAGGTCGGGCGCATTGTCGGGCGTGGGGTGCGCCTCGAGCCGGGCGATGTAGCGCTTCATCTGCGCGATCTCGCGGACCTGAGCATCAATGATCCCGTCCGCCAGCTTGCGTACCTCGGGGTCTTTGATGTGCGCGCGCTCGCTGGTCATGATCGCGATCGAGTGATGCGGGATCATGGCCTTCATATAAGCGACGTCGCCGACCGTCTCCTGGCTACGGACGAGCCACAAGGCGCCGGCGAATACCGCGATCGAGGCTGCCACGATGCCGAGATTGGCCCGCCGGTCGGGGTACATGCCCCACATGAAGCCGATCATGATGAGCGCCATGGTGGCGCCCATGACGATCGCCATCCACGTCCGGGTCTGGCTGTATTCGACATGGCTCAGTGCGTAGGTGTTAAGGTACATGAGCCCGAACATCACGACCGTCGACGTCGCGATCATCGCGGCGAAGCGCCCGTAGCTCATCCCCATATTGCCGCCCTGTTTGGAGCTGGGGTCGTCGTGGTTCATCATGCGCTCTCCTGTGCGGCCCCACCCACACGAGGATACGCGGCTCTCTAGCGGACCCCTTGAGCTTTTCTGCGCCGTCGGCGGGGCCAACGCATGAAGAGCAGGATCGCGCCGGCAACGGCGAACACGAGCCCGCCCGCTGCAAAGGCGTTGAGCCATGGCGTGTTGAACCGTTCGTGCTCGGTCCAATCCATGATGTGGAGACCCCAGAAGAAGTCATAGAGCCGCCACGTGCCGGTTCGCACCGATGTCAGCCGCCCCGTTTCAGCCGCGACGTAAATGCGGGTCCCGTCGGCATCGGGGAAAGAAGCACGCCAGGCGGGGAGGGCGCCGCGGTACTCGGTGCTCGGGCGCTCGATCCGTTCAACGACCGGCGCCGAACCGGCATCGCCGCGATACGCCTGCCTCGCGATCAGCGCTGCAGCGGCGCCATCGACCGGGGCCAGAGGCTTCGCGGTCCGGGCGTCCAGCAAGCGCACCTTGCCGTCGCCGAGTTGGGCTTCGACGATTGGCCGACCCAGCAGCATCCGGTGCTGAAGCTGACGCACCGGCGCCCCTGCCGATGCGAGAAGGGCAGGGACGGGCGCGAAGTCCTGGGTGGCAATCAGGGCCGGTTCGACGTTCCGATCGATCCGGTGATCGCCATGCACCGTGTCGATCGGCAGCAAGCTCATGACTAGCCCGCTTGTGAACCAGACGATCGCCTGCGCTCCGATCAGGAGCGCAAGCCAGCGGTGAACCTTGCTTGCCCCAACATGGAGGCGGAGCCGCGGGCTCAGAACCAGGTCCTCACGCCCGCGACGAAGCTAAAGCCGCCCGTTTTGTCACCGCGTGCGCGAGTGAAGCGCGCGGTGTCCCCGAACTGCCGCTCCCAGGACACGCCGATGTAGGGCGCGAACTCGCGCCGGCCCTCGTAGCGAAGCCGAAGCCCGGCCTCGAGGTCCGTGAGCCCGGAGCCGGTGCCGGTTTCGGGCACGTCCTGCGCGGAGAAATTGGCCTCCACCCTAGGCTGGAGCACGAACCAGTTGGTGATGCGCTGGTCGTAATAGCCCTCCGCACGGCCAAGCACGTCGCCCTTGTCGGAGAGGAACAATGCGCCCTCCACCTCGAACCAACCGGGGGCCAGCCCCTCGATCCCTACCGTCGCGTAGGTGCGCGAGGGGTTGGGCTTGAAGTCGTAGCGAACGCCCGCCTGAAGGTTCCAGTATGGATCGAGCGCGCGGCTGTAGAGCGCCTGCACCTCGGCCTGTTCGAGCGGCTTGCCGAACGTGCCTTCGCCCTCGCTCTTTAGCGTAAAGCGATTGATGTCGCCCCCGATCCAGGCCTCGCCATCCCAGCGATAGCCGTCGCCACCCTTGCGAGCCTGATATTCGGCGAGATTGAAGAGGATCTGATAGACGGTCATTCCGCCATGCTCGCGGCGTAGATCGTTCTCGCGCGAGCTGGCCATGGCGTCCGCGCCCCAGAAACGATCGGCGAGGTGGTCCCCGGCCGGAGCGGGAGCGGGCTTGTTGCCGGGGGGAAGGTCGGTTCCGACCTTGGCAGCGGGCTGATCGCCGGGCATCGCCATGCCCGGCATCGTGCTCATGTCGTGGCCGGCATGTGGGTCCTGGCCCGCATCTGTCGATGCTGCCATGCCCGGCATAGCGGACATATCGTGCCCGGCGTGCGGGTTCTGGGTGGGCTGCTGACCGCTCATATCCATTCGCTGCATTCCGCTCATGTCATGCCCGGCATGAGGGTCGGCAGCCTGCGTCTTCGCCGGTTGCGCGCGCCGCGGCGCGGTGCGTCGGACGGGGGCCTTACGCTTAGTCGCGGACTTGGCCGCGGCTTTCGCCTTCGGCTTGGCGGCCGGCTTTGCCGGCATCGTCATGCCCGGCATGTTGTGCATGGAATGGTCCATGGTCTGCGCCAATGCGGGTGTCGCAAGGGCGAGCGGCGCCATACCGGCGAGGAGGAGCGCCCGGATCACGCCGTGGCCTCCCCGGCCTTGCGGACCTGGACGACACGCATCATGCCCGCGTGCATGTGGTAGAGCATGTGGCAGTGGAAGGCCCAGTCGCCTTCCTCGCCGGTCACGTCCCAGCTCACCGTGCCTCCCGGCTGCACCAGCACCGTATGCTTTCGGGGCGCGTAGGCGCCCTTGCCGGTCACCAGGTCGAAGAAGTGGCCATGGATGTGGATCGGATGTCCCATCATCGTGTCGTTGATGAGCGTCACCCGTACGCGCTCGCCGTGAAGCAGCGTGATCGGATCGGGGTTCTCCGACAGCTTTTCGCCGTCGAAGCCCCACATGTAGCGCTCCATGTTGCCGGTGAGGTGGAGCTTGATCTCCCGCTCCGGTGCGCGTGTGTCCGGGTTGCGGTCGAGCGCCATCAGGTCGCGATAGGTGAGAACGCGGTGCCCGACATTCTCCAGCCCCTGCCCGGGATCTCCGGTGCGATCGACCGGCATCGGCGAGATGGTCTGCACGCCCGGTCCCTTCTTCACCTCAGGGGCATTGCTGAAATCGCGCATGGAATGGCTCATGCCGCCCATGTCCATCCCGCCCATCTGATCGCCGTTCATCGCCGGCATCGTGCCGGAGCCATGGTCCATACCGGCCATGGCGCCGCCCTGAGCCTGGCCGTGGTCCATGCCTGCCATGCCGCCTGCCGCGGTGCCGGCCGCGCCGTGGTTCATTTGGGAATGATCCATACCCGGCATCGCGCCGGTGCCCGCGCCATGCCCCATCGCAGCATGGTCCATGCCGGACATCGATCCCGCGGCGCCGCCCATAGCACCATGATTCATAGCGCCGTGGTCCATCGTGCCATGATCCATGCCGCCCATGCCCATGTCCTTCATGGTCGCGAGCGGGCGCTTGCGGAGCGGGGGCACCTCGGCCGCCATCCCCTCACGCGGGGCGAGCGTCGCGCGGGCCATGCCGGAGCGATCGACGCTCTCACCGACCAGCGTATAGGCGCGCAGGTCGGGCGGGGTGACGATCGCGTCGTAGGTCTCGGCCGGGCCGAACTGGAACTCGTCGATCTCAACCGGGCGCACGTTCAAGCCGTCGGCCGCGACGATCGTCATCGGCAGGCCCGGAATGCGGACGTTGAAGGTGGTCATCGACGAGGCGTTGATGAAGCGCAGCCGTACCCGCTCGCCGGGCCGGAACAGCGCGGTCCAATTGTCCTTGGGGCCGTAGCCGTTGACCAGGTAAGTGTAGACCGACCCCGTGACGTCGGCGACGTCGGCGGGATCCATCCGCATCTTGCCCCACTCCAACCGCTCTTTCAGCGACTGATCCTTGCCGGCGAGAAGCCCGGCCAGGGTCTGGCGCTGGCGGTTGAAGTAGCCCGACTCCTTCTTCAGCCGATCAAAGAGGTAGTGCGGGTGATGGAAGCTGTGGTCGGACAGCACGATCACATGCTCGCGATCGAACTGCACGGGATCGGGATTCTTCGGATCGATCAGGATCGGGCCGTAGTGTCCCTCCTGCTCCTGAAGCCCGGAATGGCTGTGATACCAGTAGGTCCCGCTTTGGATGATCGGGAACTCGTAGGTGAAGGTCGAGCGCGCCGGAATGCCGGGGAAGGCGATCCCCGGCACCCCGTCCATCTGAAAGGGCAGCAGCAGCCCATGCCAGTGGATCGAGGTTTCCTCGTCGAGCTCGTTGACGACGTGGAGGCGGACGTTCTGTCCCTCGCGCAAGCGGATGAGCGGCGCGGGCACGGTGCCGTTGATGCCGATGGCGTGGCTCTGCCGCCCGTCGATCATCATCATCTGATGCGCGACCTTGAGCGTGATGTCCTCGCCCGACACCGTGGGCAACGGCTTGGCGATGCCGGCGGAGACGGGCTGTGCCCATGCCGGCATATAGGCCGACAAGGCGAGGCCGCCTCCTGCCAGACTGGCACCGCGCAGCACCTGGCGGCGGTCGAGAACGCGCGACATGCAAGCTCCTAAGAATGGGGCCGTGAAAGGGCCGTCGCTTCTTCTACGCGGCCGATCCGTCCAGCCCTCAGCGGTTCCCGAGTTTTTCGAGCAGCCGCGCCCGCGCGCGATACAGGCGGGTTTCGACCGCCTTCTGGCTGATCCCCAGCACCTCGGCCGTCTCGGCCTGGCTCAGGCCTTCGATCGTCCGAAGTACCAAAGGCTCCTTCAGGTTCGCGGGCAAGGTCGAGATGGCGCGGGTCACACGATCGAGTTCCTGCCGATCGCCGGCTGCGTCGTCGATCGGCACCTGTTCGTCGACGATGCTCTGGACCTGTTCGTCGTTCGGCAGCGCGAACGACAGAAACCGGCGCACGGCACGCTTGCGCGCCCAATCGCGGCATTTGTTGACGGCGATGGTCGTGAGCCACGCCTGCATCGAGCGGTTGGGATCGTAGCGCGACAAGGCCTGATGTGCGGCCACGAACGCTTCCTGGGTCACGTCCAGCGCGTCGTCGGCATCGCCGAGGAATGCGCGCGAAAGCCGGAACATCGGCTGCCGATAGCGTCGCACGATCTCGGCGAAAGCGGCTTGTCGGCCGGCGATGCTGAGCGTCGCCAGTTCGCCATCCGACAACGCGGTCCAATCGAGGCTCACCCCTGGCCGTCGGTGAGCGCCTTCACCACCGCGTCATCGAATTGAGAGGTCTGATCGGGCCGGAGGAGCTGACGCATGGCGAAGATGTGCGCCAGCGTCGCCTTCTGCAGCTCGCCCATCGCGGCATGGCTTTGGTCGACCGCAGCGGCCACCCGCGGACCATTGCCATGCTCGGCCTCGATCGCCTCGGCAAGGCGGGCATTGGCGGCACGCATCTCCAGCTCGAGGGCGCGGCGTTGCACCGCGAACCGGTCTTCGAGCACCTTCAATCGGGCCTGCTGGTCGCCATCAAGCGCGAGCTTATGATGCAGCACCTCGTGAAGCGCCGCACCGGGTTGCTTGGGCTGCGGCAGCAGTGCGCGCCCGATAAAGACACCGCCGATCGCTGCCAGGAAGGCGAGCAAGGCGCACAGGACAACCCGCTTGGTCGAGGTCATGGCTCGCCGATCAGCAACGCGGAAGGGGCAAGGGGGGAGGCTCCGCCGAGCGGCGCGAGCGAGACAACAGGGCTTGCCGTCGCGGGCAGCTCGGCACCGACGATCCCGATACCGAGCGCCGCGGCGGTTATCACACCGATCCCGAGCCCGGCTCCGCGCACGGCGGGGCGGCTGCCGATTCGTCTGAGGACTTGGTCCTCGATACCCTCCAAAGCGGCCGGGGCGGGTGCGCCCGCTAGTCGCGCCAATGCTCTGTCTAGATCGTCCATGCTTTCCACTCCGCCCCTCTATCATCGGATACGCATCGCTGCCCATCATCCCTCAACCGCCGGTGAGGGGTCGGGCAGCGCGCCGCGTAGAAGGGTGCACGAACCTCGTCGGAGTACCCCATGCGTAGTCTCGCCCTTCCTGCCGCCCTCACTCTCCTGAGCCTCGCCAGTGCGGCGCAGGCTCACCCGAAGCTCGTTGTGGCCTCACCCGCGCCCAACGCGACCGTTGCCAAGCCCGCGCGTGTCGCTTTGCAGTTCAGCGAGAAGCTGATGCCGAAATTCTCCGGTGCGGACTTGATGATGACGGGCCATGGCGGCACCACGCACCCACCGATGAAGGTTGCAACCACCACCCAGGTTGCACCCGATGGCCGAACGCTGGTCGTGGTGCCCAAGTCGCCGCTCGGCGCGGGCCGCTACAGCGTCGCATGGCACGTCGTCTCGGCCGACACGCATCGGGTGTCGGGCAACTTCGCCTTCGCGGTGAAGTAAGGTGGATGCCGACTGGCCGCTGATCGGGGTCCGCTTCGCGCTTTATGCGACGTTGAGCGGGCTGTTCGGCCTGTCGGCGTTCAGCCTCTACGGGCTCAAGGCCGGGGAGCGCGCAGACGCACTCGCCTTGCGCCCCTGGCTGGTGGGGACCGGGCTGCTCGGCCTTCTGTTTTCAGGCATTGCGCTCGTCCTGCTCGCCGCGGCAATAGCTGGAGCGCCGCCGTGGCCGATCGATCGGGAAGCGATCGGAATGCTGATCACCGGCTCCGCGACGGGCACGGCGTGGAAAGCGCGCATGGTCGCGCTGATTGTGGCCGTGATCGCCGCGCTGATCGCGGCAGGACGTACCGCGCCGCTCGGCATGGTGGCGCTCGCGGCGGGCATTGCGCTCGCGACGCTCGCCTGGACAGGCCATGGCGCGATGGATGAGGGCGCGACGGGCTGGATCCATCTGCTGGCCGATATTCTGCACCTGTTGGCGGCCGGAGCCTGGGTCGGTGCACTGCTCGGGTTGACGCTGCTCGTGGTGCGGCCGGCAGTTCGCGTCGACGTCGCCCATCTCAGACTGACCCACCGGGCGCTGCACGGCTTCGGTCTGGTCGGCACGCTCGTGGTCGGCACGATCGTTGTGACGGGCCTGGTTAATGGCTGGCTGCTGGTCGGTGCCGGCAATTTACCGAGACTTCTGACCACCCTTTACGGCCAGCTCCTCCTCGCCAAGCTGGTACTGTTTGGCGCGATGCTCGGGCTGGCCTCCCTCAATCGTTTCCGGCTGACGCCGGCTTTCGAGCGCTCGATTGCCGCGGGCGATCATCGGGCCGCGCTTGGTGCTCTGCGGCGCAGCCTTGCGATCGAGGCGAGCTGTGCCGTCACGATCCTGGCGCTGGTCGCCTGGCTGGGGATGCTCGAGCCCCCCGCAACGGCGATGTGAGGAGCGGGCGGCCGATCGCCACCCGCCCGTCACCGATCAGGCGGCCATCTTCTCGCATGCGTCGGCACAACGCTCGCACGCGGCGACGCACTCTTCCATGCCGTCGAGCCCCCGGCAGCTCTCCGCGCAAGCCCGGCAGATCTGAGCGCAGATGCCGCATACGAGCTTATGCTGGTCGGACCCGCGGGCCATGAAGTCGAGTGAGGTGCCGCAAATCTGCGCGCAGTCGAGCATGATCTTGATGTGGTCGGGCGCGGCATGTGCGCCGCCCACCTGAAGGCAATGCTGCGTGGTCATCGAAAGGCAGGTGACGTGACAGTGGTGACAGGCGTCCATGCAAGCCTGCATCTCGGCGCTCATATGATCGTGCATCGGTGATCTCCACGTGAGCCCCCACTCATGGAGGAGTACGTGCGGCGCCGGCTCGTCCCTCAGCCGGATGCCTTCATTCGTCACCTTTAGCCTGATCCTTCATCGGCTTCGGCGCAGGCCCCCGCTTCACTGTTTCACGCCAGGGCCGCGTAGGAGACGGAAGGGCGACCCGCAGCGCAGCCGCCCTCCCCCGAACGCCATCCATCGTTCTATCCATCTCCCTCGCGATCGTCGCCAATGGCTGTTTCGCGGCGATCCGCTGGCGAAGCTCTGCGTCGGCTTCTTCCGTCCAGCGCCGCGGCTTTCTCATGGCCACCGCGCGTTCACGGGTGCAGGTGTCCGGTGTCCTCGCACGGCTCGGCCGCTGCCTCGGTCTGGATCGTACAATGCTCGATCCCAAACCGGCTATCGAGCATGTCCGCGACCCTCTTCCTGACCGCATCGGCATCGGCACCTTCGGCAAGCGTGACGTGTGCGGTGCAGTTGATGTCGTCCGAGGCCATCGACCAGACATGGAGGTCGTGGACGCCAGCCACGCCGGACAGGCCGGCGATGCCGGCACGCAACTCGGGCAGCTTGATCCCTCCAGGAACGCCCTCGAGCAACACGTTGGTCGTGTCCCGGAGCAGCACCCATGTTCGGGGCAGCACCCATAAGCCGATCCCGACCGCCACGATTGGATCGACCCACGTCCATCCGGTAAACCGGATGGCCAGCGCCCCGGCGATCACGCCCACCGAGCCGATCATGTCGGCCCATACCTCGAGGTAGGCGCCCTTGACGTTCATACTCGCGTCCTTGCCCGACGTGAGCAGCTTCATCGATATGAGGTTCACCACCAGGCCGATCGCGGCGACGATCATCATCCCGGTCGACTGGACCGCCTCGGGCTGGCGGAAGCGCTGCACCGCCTCCACCAGCACGTAGATCGCCACACCGAAGAGCAGCAGGGCGTTGAAAGCAGCGGCCAGGATCTCGAACCGCTTATAGCCGAACGTCCGCTTGTCGTCGGCCGGCTTCTGTCCGAACCGGATCGCGAGCAGCGCAATCACCAGTGCTGCCACGTCTGTCAGCATATGCGCTGCGTCAGATAGAAGCGCGAGGCTGTTGAAGACGAACGCACCAACAACCTCGGCAACCAGATAGGCGGTCGTGAGCGCCAGCGCCCAGCTCAGCATCTGGGCATTCGCGCCAGCGGTGTGGTCGTGGGCATGCCCCCCATGGTCATGGCCTGCGCTCATTGATTGGCTCCTTTCGTGCCCGCGTCCGAGCGAGCGTCTCGCAGGATTTCGAGGCCGCCTTTCACCGCGATAGCGGCAACAGCGACGCCGACGATAAGGTCAGGCCAGTTCTGGCCCGTCCAAACGACGATCGCGCCGGCTAGAATGATGCCCCCATTGGACACGAAGTCGTTGAGGCTGAAGGTTGTCGCAGCGCGCATATTTACATCGGGCTCGCGCAATCGCTTCAACAGCCACAAGCAAAGCCCGTTAACGACCGCCGCGATGATCGCCATCCCGATCATAGTGGGGCCGAGCGGCTCGCTTCCCGAGAAATAGCGCCGCCCGGCATCGAGCAGCACACCCGCGGCAAAGAGCAGCAGCAGGATGCCCGATGTCACCGCGGCCCCCCGCTTCCACGCCTGTGAGCGCGAGAGGGCAAGCAAGCTGATGATGTAGACGATGCCATCGGAGGCGTTGTCCAAGCCGTTTGCGATCAGGGCGCTGGAATCCGCCATGACGCCGGACACCCCGAAGCCTGCCGCCAGGCCCAGATTGAGCAACAGGACTATCCAAAGCGTCCGGCGCTTCTCGGCCGTGTCGAGGTCGAAGCTCTCTTCGCTCATGCCGGCACCTTCTCGTCAGGAGCGGCAGTTTGCCGATCGCTTTCCGGGACCGGCAGCTCTCGGCTACCGAAACGGGCATAGAGCGTCGGCAGCACGAACAATGTGAGCAGCGTCGCGGATATGAGGCCGCCAATAACCACGGTTGCGAGCGGTTTTTGCACCTCGGCGCCCGCTCCATGTCCCAGCGCCATCGGTACGAAACCGAGTGAAGCCACAAGCGCAGTCATCGCGACAGGCCTGAGCCGGGCCAGCGCGCCTCGATGCGCCGCAGCCGCGCGATCCATGCCGTCGCGCATCAGGTCATGGATGGACGTCACCATGACCAACCCGTTGAGAACTGCGATGCCGGATAGCGCAATGAAGCCGACGGCCGCGGAAATGGAGAAGGGCATCCCGCGCAGCACAAGCGCGAGCACCCCTCCCACCAGCGCCAGAGGGACGCCGGTGAACACAATCAGCGCATCCCGAACGGAGCCGAGCGCCCCGTAGAGCAGCAGCATGATGACCACGAAACAGATCGGCACCACGATAGCGAGCCGGTCCCGAGCGGACGCAAGGTTCTCGAACTGGCCTCCCCATTCGAGGTACGTCCCTGCCGGCAGCTTCACCTGAGCGTCGATTGCCGCCCGGGCATCGGCAACGACGCCCGCCACGTCGCGGTCACGGACGTTCGCCTGCACCACCACGCGCCGCTTTCCGTTCTCCCGGCTGATCTGGTTGGGACCATCGACGACAGCGATATCGGCGACGGTCGACAGCGGTACGAAGCCACCACCGGCAGTCGGTACCGGCACCTGAGCGACCGCCGTGAGGTCCGAGCGCGAGCTTTCGGCCATTCGGATCATGACGGGGAAGCGGCGATCCCCCTCAAAGATCATGCCGGCCTGCCGGCCACCGATGGCTGCGGCAACCGTGTCTTGCACGTCGCCGGCGGTTACGCCGACGCGCGACATGGCGGTGCGGTTCGGCCGGATGTCGAGCATCGGCAGGCCCTCGGTCTGTTCGACCCGCACGTCTGCGGCACCCCGGGTCCGGCGAAGGATACCGGCGATCCGGTCCGCGGTCGCATTCATCTCGCCAAAATCGTCGCCGAACACCTTGATGGCGATGTCGCCGCGCACGCCCGCGATCAGCTCGTTGAACCGCATCTGGATCGGCTGGGTGATCTCGTAGGCGTTGCCGGGGAGGGTGGAGAGACGCTTCTCCAGACGCTCCACAAGCTCTTCCTTGGAGAGACCTGGATCGGGCCACTGCGCCTTCGGCTTCAGGATAACGAAGGTGTCCGTGGCGTTCGCTGGCATCGGGTCCGATGCGATCTCGGAGGTGCCCGTGCGCGAGAAGGCGAAGCGGACCTCCGGCACCTTGGCCAATGCCTTCTCGACCTGGAACTGCATCGCCTGGCTTTGGTCGACCGACGTGCCCGGAATCCGCACGGCCTGGACGAGGATATTTCCCTCGTCGAGCTGCGGCAGGAACTCCTGCCCCAAGGTGGTGAAGGCGACACCGGCGAGCGCCAAAGCGCCGATCGCAATGCCGATGGTGAGCGTCGGGCGACGCATCGCCCCATCGAGCCCCGGCTCGTAGCGCTGTCGAAGGAACGTCACGGCCCGGCTTTCCTTCTCCTCCACCCGCTTGCTGAGCCAAATGGCGATCGCCGCGGGTACAAAGGTCAGCGACAGGATGAAGGCGAACACGAGTGCGATGATGACGGTGAGCGCCATTGGCTCGAACATCTTCCCCTCGACACCGGTGAAGGTCAGCAAGGGCGCATAGACCAGGATGATGATCGCCTGCCCGTAAACGGACGGACGGATCATCTCGCGGGCGGACGCGGCGACCAGCCCGAGCCGCTGTTCCATCGTCAGCTCGCCGTCCCGGCCATGCTGGGCTTCGGCAAGGCGCCGCAATGCGTTCTCGACGATGATGACGGCACCGTCCACGATCAGGCCGAAGTCGAGCGCGCCGAGGCTCATCAGATTGGCCGAAACGCCCGCCTCCAACATGCCGATGCTGGTGAGCAGCATCGTGATCGGGATGACGAGAGCCGCGATCAGCGCCGCCCGGAAGTTGCCGAGCAAGGCGAACAGGACGACGATGACCAACAGCGCGCCTTCGGCGAGATTGCGGGCGACCGTCGATATGGTGGAGTTCACCAGCTCGGTGCGGTTCATCACCGGTTTCACGACAACGTCGACCGGCAGCGAGCGGCCGATCTGGGTCAGCCGTTCGGCGACCCCGGTCGAGACGGTACGGCTGTTCTCGCCGATCCGCATGACGGCGGTCCCGACGACCACCTCATGGCCGTTTTCGGACGCGGAGCCCATGCGCAGAGCCTGGCCGGTCCGAACGGTTGCGATCTGGTTGAGCAGGATCGGCACACCCTCGCGGGTGGCGACGACGGTTCGGGCAAGCTCGTCGGCGTTGCGCACGCGCCCGTCGGAGCGGACAGAGAGCCCTTCGCCGTTACGGTTGACGACACCGGCGCCGGCGCTGGTGTTGTTCCGCTCCAGCGCCGTGGTGAGATCCTGCAGCGTCAGCCGCATTGCGGCCATGCGCTGCACGTCGGGGACGACGAGATATTCCTTGGTGTACCCGCCAAGGGAGTCGACCCCCGCCAGTCCCTCCGTGCTCTTGAGCTGCGGCGTGACGATCCAGTCCTGGACAGTGCGCAGGTAGGTGGCCTTGTCGGCCTCGCTGACGAGGTGATCGCCTTCCGGCGTGATGTAGCTGCCGTCGCGTTGCAGACCGGGCTCACCGTTGCGGTGATGGACCTGATCCAGTTCACGGTACTCGACCGTCCACATGAAGATGTCGCCGAGCCCGGTCGCGATCGGCCCCATTTCAGGGTTTACGCCCTCGGGAAGGTCTTCCTCCGCAGTCCGCAGCCGCTCCGCCACCTGCTGACGGGCGAAGTAGATATCGGTCTTCTCGGTGAAGACGGCCGTGACCTGGGCGAAGCCGTTGCGGCTGAGTGAACGGGTATATTCGAGGCCAGGGATGCCGGCGAGCGCGGTTTCGACCGTGAACGCGACCTGTTTCTCGATCTGGTCGGGGGAAAGGGCAGGGGCGACGACGTTGATTTGCACCTGGTTATTGGTGATGTCGGGAACGGCGTCGATCGGGAGTTGGCGCAACGCGCCTATCCCGAGCAGCGCAGCGGCGACGGTGAGAAGCAGGACTAGCCAACGCTTCTCGACGGAGAGGGTGACGATGCGACCGATCATGGTTCAGTCCTCGTCCCCGCCGTCGCCCTTGCCGAGTTCGGCTTTGAGCGTGAAGCTGTTGGTGGAGGCGATCCGCTCCGAACCGGTTAGCCCGGACGTCACGACGACCTGGCCGCCGTTGGTGCGGCCCAATGTCACCGGGGTCGCCCGGAACCCCGTCGGGGTCCGCACAAAGACGAACGACTTGTCCTCGATCATCTGGACCGCGGCCGACGGCACGGCGACTGTACGGTCGCCGGTTGCCGGCACCAGGATGGAAACATTGACCGTCTCGCCAACGCGCCAGGTGCTGCCGCCATTGTCGAGGGTGACGATCACCGGCACCAAGCGCGTCGTCTCGTCCAGTATGGGCGAGACGAACGTGACGCGTCCTTCCTGACGGCGCCCCGCCGCTGTTACCTCGACGCGGGCACCAGGCTTCACCCGGCCCGCATCAGTGGGCACCAGCGAGGTCGCAACCGTGACCTTGGAAAGGTTGGCGACCCGGAAAAGCTCGGCGTCGGCTGCAACGGTCTGCCCGAGCGTAGCCGAGCGCGCGATGACCTGACCGGCGATTGGTGAGCGCACTGCGATGCGGTTGAGCGCACCGCCCCCGCTGCCGGTCGCGGACAATTGCTGCTGCGCCAGGCGAAGCGCGATGCTGGCTTCGGTCGCGGCGGTCCGCGCCGCGACAAGATCCTGTTCCGGCGAGACGCGCTCGGCGAACAGGCGCTGCTCACGACGAAGGTTCGTTTGCGCGAGGGCGGCACGCGCGCGAGCGGCCTCCACCTCTGCTTTGAGCGACGCCGCTTCGCGGCTCTCGATAACGGCGAGCGGATCGCCGCGACCGACAGGCTGGCCGAGATTGCGGGTCAGCGAGACGAGCCGCCCGCCCACCGATGCCGATACCACCTGCACGCCTTGCGGATCGCCTTCGATCGTTGCCGAAAGCTCGATCGCACCAGCTTCCCCGCCGACCGTTGGCCGCGTGACCTCGATCCCGGCGTCCGCGATCTGCTGCGCGGAGAGGATGACGGCATCCTTTGGACCTTCCTTGGCCTCGCTGGCCTCGGCACCTTCGGCCTTCTCGGCTCCGGCCTTCTCCCCGGCTTCACCGCCGCTGCCGGTCCCGCCGCATCCCGCAAGGATGAGGGCCAGCGTCACGGGCGCCAGCGCCCGCATGATGTTCTTCGTCATTGATTGTTTTCCTCAGGAGAGGGCGCGGCGGCAACGAGCCGTTCCAGGCGTGCCTTTGCGTCATGATAAGTGGCGAGCGCGTCGATCGCGGCGGTGCGCGTCTCGGACAGGGTCCGCTCGGCATCGAGCAAGTCGAGCTGGCCGAACTTGCCCTCGCGGTAGCCGATCCGGGCAATGCGCGCAGCCTCGGCAGCCGACGCCAGCACCGGACCGCTCGCATTGCGTGCGGACGTGGCGGCGTTGGCCACCTCCGCCTGGGCGTTCGCGATGTCCTGCGCCGCGTCCAGCTCGGCGGCACGCCGCAGGGCCTGCGCCTGGTCGCTCTGCGCGCGCGCCTGGGCGATGGCGGCTTTGCCGTTGTTGAAGACGGGAAATGGGATGGAGACCCCGAACACCGCGGCGACGTCGTTGGTAGCCTCGAGCCGTCGTGCGCTGGCGCTCAACGTCACATCGGGAATGCGCTGCGATCGGGCGAGCCGGACCTGTGCCTCGGCCGTCGTCGCGTCGGCACGGGCGGCCGCCAGTGCCAGCGTACCACCGGGTTCGATCGGCCGTGCCGGTCCAAAGCCCTCAACACGATCATACCATGCGAGGTCGAGCGGCCCGGTCACGGGCTGGCCGATCCGACGAGCGAGATTGTCCCGCGCCACCTCGGCAAGCCGCTGGGCACGTTCCACGGCCGTCTCTGCATTGATACGCAGCACATCGGCACGCTGCTGTTCGAGCGGTGATGCACGCCCCGCCTGCACGCGGACACCGGCTGCGCGGAGCGCCTCCCGGGCGATGCCGGCCTGTTCGCGGGCTGTGACGAGGCGGCGTTCGGCCGCTGCTGCCTGAATGTAGAGCTGCGTGACGGCGAGCCGGAGATCGGCCTCGGCCAGCGCCGTGCCGATCCGTGCCCGGTTGCCGATCGCCTCGGCGACCGCGATCCGCGCCGACCTTTTGCCGCCCAACTCGATCGGAAGTGCCAGGCCAGCGGTCGTCTCCGCACTGCGCAGGCCCCGATACTGGCCGCTGCCGGCGATGTTTTCGGTCTCGGCAACGATCGAGGGGTTGGGGCGATAGCCGGCGACGGTCCGGCCGGCCTCGGCCGCCCTGACCCCTGCTGTGGCGGCTTCGAGACTGGGCGCGGTTGCGCCGGCGAGCGCCAGCGCCCGCTCAAGCGTGAGCGGGGGACTGGGCGATGCCGGCTCGGATGATTGCGCGTGCGCGATCGACGCGCACGACGCCACGGCCAATAAGGCCGCGATGAAACGGGACATGGTGACGAACTCCTGACGAACTTGGATTGCCGCGCGGGAAGCTCCCGGCGGATTAGGCGCTTGTCAGGCTTGGGGAGGTCGCAGAGCTGGGTCCGAAGGCACCGGTGCCATCGGGGCGTGGTTCCACGCTGGAGGAGCGACAGAGAGCCCGGTCACTGAGGCAACGAGCTTGGCCTCGAACGGAACCCCGATATGATGGCCATGGCAACCGCCATGATGGTGCGGATAGGCCTTATCGGCATCAGCCGGCACCTGGTCGGCGTCGCCGTCACTATGTTCGAGCGAGCTGGCAGCGGTGGTATCGACGCAGCCCACCGCCTCGGTCGCATGCGCGACCGATCCCAGCCCAAGCGACAGCACGAGCATGAGACAGAGGAACAAGGCGGAAAGCCGATGCATCGGCCTTCGCCTTAGCAGCTTAGCGAACGCCATGTAACGGCTGCCTGTAAGTGGAAGGGGCAGGCGTGGAAGCGTATCGCAGTTCGGCCCGCGCCTGTCGCATGATCTGGAATCCGCCCGACAGACCGAGCACGGCCATCAACGCGGCCACCACTAGATCGGGCCACGCGCTGTTCAGACCGAAGACGCCGCCTGCAGCCAGCACCACGGCGATATTGCCGATCGCATCGTTGCGCGAGCAGATCCACACCGAACGCATGTTCGCGTCACCGCTCCGGAAGCGGTACAACATCACCGCGACCACGACATTCGCGATCAGCGCCGCAATCCCCACAACGCCCATGACCTCGGCATGGGGCACAGCGCCGTGGAGCGCGCCCCACCCCGCCGCGAGCAGGACATAGAGCCCAAGCAGGGCAAGCGTCGCTCCCTTCAGCATCGCCGCACGCGCGCGCCAGGCTATCGCCATCCCAGCGACACCCAGGCTGATCGCGTAATTGGCAGCGTCACCGAAGAAGTCGAGCGCGTCGGCCTGGAGCGCCTTCGACCCGCCCGTGATCCCCGCGACGATCTCGATCGCGAACATGCCGCCATTGATCGCGAGCGCGATCCACAACGCGCGCCGCCACTTCGGGTCATTGAGGGTGCCCGCCTTGTCGGACGCGCAGCTCGTGCAGGCCATTTCGCCACCTCGATAGAATCGATCTGGCAGCCTATATGCACCCTCTAGTCGCTAGAGGGTCAAGCGCTGTGTCTGATAAACTGACGATCGGGAAGCTGGCTTCGGCGACGGGCACAAAGGTCGAGACGATCCGCTATTACGAGCAGATCGGCTTGCTGGCGGCGCCAGCGCGGTCGGCCGGAAATTACCGGACCTACGAGGGCGAGCATCTGCGGCGCCTGTCCTTCATCCGTAGAGCGCGCGATCTCGGCTTCTCGATCGACCAGGTCCGGGAGTTGATGGGGCTCGCCGATCGACGCGAACAATCCTGTATGGCCGTGGACGTGATCGCCAACCAACATCGTGATGCCATCACGCGAAAGATCGCTGACCTGACGGCGCTCGCGAGCGAGCTGGATGCGCTGATCGACTCCTGTAGCCGCAACACTGTGGCCGAGTGCAGGATCATCGAAGCCTTGGGTCCGAGCGCGGAGGCCCGCTCACACTGAGCGTTTCTAACGGGCGACGCTGGGCTCATGCGCCGATCGAGGCGCGCCGGTCTAAATCAGGGTGCGTGTCGACCCGACTTAGTGTGCCACGTGGCACACCTCCTGTGCAGGAGCGCTGGTCTAAGAAGGCCGTCCCTTGATGCCGAAGGCAACAGCGGGGACGGCCATGTTGCCTTCAACATAGCGCGTCTTCTGCGGCTTTTGAAGAAACAGTTCGCTTACAAAACCGAGGACCGCCTTGAAAGGCGGTCCCGGTGCTAGTTCCCTGATCGGGAAACGGACAATCCGTTGGATGCCGCATGTACCGATTTGATAGGGGTCGCTCTCTGTTGGGACAAGGCTCCTCAAAGGGCCGAATGCGCCACGTGGCACACCAACGGTCATCGAAAGCACGAAAATCGTGAGATGGGCGCTCTCAACGCACGCTAACTCAGCCTGAAAATCGTCAATCTTCGTGCTTTCGATGACCGTTTCCAGCTTCGGTCCTCAAAAGCACGAACGCCTCGCGAGACGCCATAGGCGGCAAGGCGCTACCTCCTGAGCGGCCCGATGTAATTCGTGCTTTTGAGGACCTGAGCAAAGGTGCCGCGCCTGATTTCGTGTCCTTGCGCAACAGCCCGGACCTTGTATCATCGAGAAGCGAAAGCCGATCACGACCAGAGCCCACCAAGCTGCTACTTGGTGGGCTCAAATCATGAAGGCTTGCTACCCGATGATGCCGCCAACGATTCCGATCAGCGTCCGAAATCCCGTAACGGGTCGATCGGTGGTCGTTCGAGGTGCTGGTGCGCTACGCGGCCGATTGATGCTCAGGGATGGTTTGGACCTCACCCGGCCGATCGCCGCGCAAGTTCTTAGGCCCGGTTGCTAACAGTGAGATAGCCAACCTGAAGCTGGCACCCCTCGCAACGGTCGTGGCTAGTAGGCACGCAAGATGGACTATCGCCCACGGCCCCGACCATCACCACTCCGATCCTTGTCTCGCTGTTTGATCCGCTCGCGTTCCTGCTCTTGCTGGCGGACACGCTCGGCGCGGCGCTCGCGCATGACTGCTTCGTAGAGCTTGTTGAGGTGAGGATGCGCGCGCTCAACCCTGGCACGCGCCAGCTCATCGCCGCGGTGACGCCGCTGCCCGGTCACGGGACCGAGATACTCCTTGATCTGACCTAGTCGCTTCGCGAGCTGCGTGGATCGCTGCTGCAACCCGCGCGCGGCCTTCTCCCAACTCGCGCGTGCTGCCTCGTAGGACGGACGCCGCAAGGTTGCCATCAGTCCTTTGGGCGGCAGCGGCTGCTTACGAGCATGATCACCTCTCACCGCCTCATGTCGCCGGTACATTCCATCCGCCCGCACCTGCGCGCGTTGCGCGCGTGCCTGTACGTCCGCCAGCTCGCGTCCGTGTTCGGCCGCCCAGCTCCGCACCACTCCTTCGCGGGTCGGGCGCTGGTCGCCCTGCGGACTTGCCGTCGACCTTTGATACCGCTCCCCTGCCCCACCACGCGTCTTGTCGACCATCGGACGCGCGAGTTCCGGCAACCGGATCTCGCGCCGGTCGGCAAAGGCCCGGGCATGATCCTGGTGACTACGCTCGGGACCATAGTCGCCGGCCATATCCTTTGCCCGATCGCGAGATAGCAAGAGGGCGAGACGGCCTTGATCGGCGAAGTCATCCCGACCATAATGGAGGTGCACGCGGTCGCGGTGACGCGTCATGCCGACATAGCTGCTGTGACGATCCATGCCCGGTGTTGCGAGCGCATGGGCGTCATCTACCGACACGCCCTGCGACTTGCCGAACGTAGCTGCATAGCCGTGATCGAATGCCGCATAAGCCTTCGCGTCGAATTGAACCTGACGCCCACCGTCCAGACGCACCGTCATGCTCCCAGGATCGGCTCGCTCGATAGTGCCTAGCGTGCCGTTCTTGACCCCCAGCGACCGCTCGTTCCGAAGGAACATCAAGCGGTCGCCCGCCGCGAAGTCGCGGGTGCCCCGGTCTGTCGTGAACGCCACGTCCTCGCCAAGTTCGCCACCAGCTCGAAGCCGGCCGCGCGCTTCCTCGTTCAGCTCGCGCACCTCGGCATTGGTATGGGTAAGGATGATCCGTGAACGGTCGGGATCGGCCTGGCGTTGACGATCCCACCCCTCCACCAGCTCGGCCCGCGCCGCCTCGCGCGTGTCGGCGGCATGGACCATGCCATGCGCGGCATAGGCATTCAGCGCCTCGGCCGTCCGTCCCGTGGCGAGCGCCCGCGTTGCTTCCTTCTGCCAGTCCTCCCGCTGCCGGCGAATCTCGGTAATCTCGGCCGCGCCGTGCCGCTCGGTGATCGACCGGAACGCTGCGCCCGCCTCGATCGCCTGAAGCTGCTCGGGGTCGCCCACCAGCACCACCTTGGCCCCGGCGTCACGGGCATGGGACATCACCCGCTCCATTTGGCGCGTGCCGATCATGCCCGCCTCGTCGACCACCAGCACGTCCTTGGGCCCGAGCTGGTCGCGTCCCTGCGCCCAGCCATGCTCAAGGCTGGCGATGGTGCGGGAGGTGATGCCGGAGCCGCCCTCCAGGTTCTCGGCCGCGATTCCCGACAGCGCCGCGCCGCGCACCTGGTAGCCCTCGCGCTCCCACGCCTCGCGCGCGACGCCCAGCATCGCGGACTTGCCGGTCCCGGCATAGCCCACGACCGACGCCAGACCGTCACGGCCGGTGATATGATCGAAGGCGTCGCGCTGCTCGTCGGACAGCGTGAGACCCCGCGCCTCGGCCGCCTCCAGCGCCCCGGCTCGCTGCCGGTGGGACACGCCATGATCTTGGCGCCGCGCCAGCTCGTCGCTGGCCTTCTCCAGCCGCGCCTCGGTCGCGATCATGTCACGGGAGGTGAACCGCTCCTGGTCACGCCCGTCCCTGCCCAGCGCCACCAGCTCGGGGCTGGCGCGAACCGCCGCCATCACTTGGTCGAACTGCTCCTTGCCGTCCGAATGCCGGAACGCGAATGCGGCCAGGTCGCGGGTAGTGAACGTCGCCTGCTGCCGGGTGATGCCGTCGAGCGCGATGCGCGGATCGGCCGCGATCTTCTCGCCGTTCTCGCGCGCGATCCGCCGGTGATCGTCAGCACGCTCGGCATCCTCGCCGCGGTCGAGCCGGCGCATGCCGGCCGGGCCGATCTTATGCTGCGGCTCCAGCTCGATGCCGCGGTCGGCATGGCTGCGATGATCGATCCGCGCCTCAAGCCCCAGCTCGGCCATGCGCTCGTTGACGTGGGCCGCCCATGCCTCGCGCCAGCCTTGCAATAGCTCTCCGCTGTTCCAGTCGCGGTTCTTCTGACCAAAGCCGTCCGGCCCCACGTCGCGCATCGACAGCATGACATGCGCGTGCGGCTTCGGACTGCCGTCCCTCGCCTTGTCCCAATGCACGTTGAGGTCCGCGACCATCCCGCGCTTCACGAACTGCTCGGCGACGAAATCGCGGGTGAGCGCGACGCCCTGCTTTTCATTCATCTCACGCGGGATCGAGAACTCCACCTCGCGGGCGAGCTGAGCATCCTTGCGCTTCTCCCCTGCCTCCACTTCGTTCCAGAGCACGGTGCGGTCGTTTAAACGCTCCGGTGCACCCTGCGGCAACATCACCTCGGAGTGGATGACGCCGGCCTTGTTCGAGAAGTTGTGATTCCGCCCAAGCCGCTCGTCATGCAACTCGGAGGCAGAGCGATAGGCGGCGGATGCGACGGCGCTGGAGCCGTTTGCACGACTGATAATTTTGGCGCTGAAATGATAGATCGCCATTGCGTCCAGTACCATGCACTTTGGAGCGCACGTCGGCAACGACGTATAAGCGCGCACTCATGATCTGCTGCGCATCTCCTGACTGACTTGATGCCGCTCCCTGTTCGGTTAAGCTTGCTCCTGCCATGCTGTGCGCTAGGATGCTGTCGTTAGGAGGCTGGCCGATGCGGAAGGTTCGGGATTACGACGCGGAGCTGAAGGCGCTCGGAGACAAGGCGCGCCAGCTCAAGGCGAAGCGGGTCGAACAGCTCGGCGCGCTCGTCACCGCGACCGGGGCCGATGCTCTCGATGCGGAAACTCTCGCGGGCGTTTTGCTCGATGCGGTCGCGTCCAAGGATGCCGGTGCGAAGGAGGCGTGGCGGGCGAAGGGGGCCGCCTTCTTTCAGCGACGCGGGCGTAAAGGTGGCGGCGCTGCTGCGATCGACGGCGCGGATGCTGGCGCTCAACCGGGCGGCGACGCTGCGCGCGGAAGCGACCGGGCGTCGAACGGATAGCCGGGGCTGGGTCGTGCAACGTCGCGAACGGACTCGCCACCTGATCGAGCTGGGCGGGCTGGTCCAGAAAGCCGGGCTGGTCGAACTGACGGACGATGATCGCGCCACCCTCTACGGCGCGCTGCTCGATATCGCAGGACGCGCGCGCGGCGATGATGCCGGCGATACACTGGCGTTGTGGAAGCGCCGCGGCAGACGGGCGTTCGACGCGGAAGCGGAGAAGGTTGAATGACCGGGCTGAACATTGAAGCAATCCGCGCCGAAGTTCGCGCGCTCGACTATGTGCGGGGCACCCTGACCGACGCCGCGATGTGGCGCGAGGACGACGAGGATTCCCGGGCCAACCTCGCGATCGAAGGCATGGCGCTGTCCGCTGAGGATGACGCGCTGTTCGACATGCTGCGCGACGAACGCGTGCCCCCTCCCCTCGCCACGCAAATACTCCTCAAACTGCTCGACCATCCCGACGCCGATCCGGCGCTGGCGATCACGCCTGCCGGTGCGAGCTGCTGATGCCGGCGCGCATCAGTCCGCTATTGGCGCTGTTCATCGCCTTCGTGGTGCTGATGGCGAGCAATTCCTGGCTCAAGGGGATCTTCGGCGTCGGTGAAATCGCGACCGATGTGCCGTTCCTGCTGACGGGCCTGACGCTGTTCGCGATCTGGAAGTTCAATCGCCGCGGCGGCAACCGCGGTAACACCCTGTTCGGCTCGGCCCGGTTCGGCGATCGGCGCGACCTGGCGAAGCTCGAAGGCGCGGGCGATCTCATCATCGGCCGTTCGGGCAAAACCAATAAGCTGCTGCACTATGGCGGCGCGGCGCACCTTCTCACGATGGCGCCGACGCGCAGCGGCAAGGGCGTCGGCACCATCATCCCCAACCTGCTGCTGCTCGATCGCGCCGTGATCTGCATCGACCCCAAGGGCGAGAACGCGCGCGTCACCGCCCGCGCGCGCGCCACCAAGGGTAAGGTGTGGTGCCTCGATCCGTTCGGCGTCTCGGGTCAGCCGGTCGCGCGCTACAACCCGCTCGACCGGCTCGATCCCGCCTCGATCGACCTCGCCGAGGATGCCGGCACGCTTGCCGACGCACTGGTCCATGACGCGCCCGGCCAAGCCGGGGAAGCGCATTGGAACGAGGAAGCCAAGGCGCTGATCGCCGGGCTGATCCTCCACGTCGTCACGACCGAGCCCACCGATCGCCGCACGCTGGCGACGCTGCGCGAGCTGCTGACGCTTCCCCCTGCCCGCTTCGCGGCCCTGCTCGATGCCATGTCGGACAGTCCGTCCGCCGGCGGTCTGGTGGCGCGCGCCGCCAACCGCCACCTCGGCAAATCCGATCGGGAAGCTGCCGGCGTGCTGTCATCGGCGCAACGTCACACCCATTTCATCGATAGCCCGCGCATCGTCGCCAGCACGGCCGCGTCCGATTTCCGGTTTGCCGATTTGAAAGAGACGCCGGCGACGGTGTTCCTGATCCTGCCGCCCGATCGGCTCGATACCTATGCGCGCTGGTTGCGCCTGCTGATCGCGCAGGCCGTCACTGACATGGCGCGCTCCCCTGCCGGCCCCGCCCGGCCGGTGCTGTTCCTGCTGGACGAGTTCGCCGCGCTCGGCCGACTGGAGCCCGTCGAGCGCGCGATGGGGCTGATGGCCGGCTATGGCCTCCAGCTCTGGCCGATCCTCCAGGACATGCACCAGCTCCGCGCCACCTACGGCGAACGGGCCGGCACCTTCATATCGAACGCGGGGGTGGTTCAGGCGTTCGGCGTCAACGATCATGCCACCGCTGACATGCTCTCGAAAACGATCGGCGACACCACCATCGAATATACCACTTTCGGGTCATCACACGCGACGAGCTGGACTCAGCCGGCCAACCGTTCGGAGAGTTCAAGCGGCCATGTCGCCGCACGACGGCTGGCGACGCCCGACGAAATCATGCGGATGGACCAGGACAGCCTCCTGCTGCTGCGGCAGGGGCAAGACCCGCTCGTGGTGGGGAAAATCCGCTACTATGCCGAACGCGAGTTCACCGGCCTCGCCGATCCGGCATGACGTGATCCGCAAAAACACGAACGACGGTGAAAGCAGCGAAAGGTGAGTTTTGGGGTAGCGCCTCACCCGTCGCGCAGATGAAGCCGCCACGGTAGCCGATATAAGGGATGCTTGGCATGTTCGGCGCGTTAGGCACCTCGGTGACGTCGAAAGGCCCTTTCCTGCCCTGACAGCGCTCCTGGGCGGCGCTGGGGCATGATTCGACCGCCACCCGCCTTTTTCTTCCCGCTTAGCCTGCGGCGCTTGCGCCGCTCTGGTGACGGCGTAGCCGGCACGCAGCAAATAGCGCATCGGCCGGTAGGCCGATTCCGTCGTTGTGTCCTGACGCTGGTTATCCACAGGATGGCTACCCCAAAGCTCACCTTTCGGCGTTCAGATTCTCTAATTCTTCTGATTCAAGATTCAGGGTGCTGAAAGGCCCGTATTTCTGCGGAAAATCAGGCCTAGCGGTGAGCCTTGGGGTCGATTCGCGTGAGTTTCGGGGTAGCTTGCGGTGAGCTTTGGGGCCGGTAAAGGTGAGTGTTCGGGCGGGTTGCGGTGAGCGTTGGGGTAGCCGGCCGGCAGTGTCGGGAGTGACGGTGAGTTTTGGGGTAGCCCCTCACCGTTCCATCGGGGAGCCAGATCATTTGCCTGGCTCACTTTTCGCGGTTAAGGTGAGGCGATAAGCCCCTCTTGCTCACCGTTGGTCAAGCCTATGTCGCAACCTGCCGTGGTCGATATGTCGTTCCGTACACTGGCCCAGAAGGGGCGCGGCAACCCCTTTGATCCCGCCAACTATGGGGAAATCGTCAAGCCCGGCGAGCTGGTCGATATTGTCGAGCTGAGCCCCCTCACCCTCGCCGATCGCCGTATCTATAACCTGCTCATCGCCAACGCCTGGGAGCGCATTGGCGAGCCGATCATCCATCGCATCGCGAAATCGGGACTGAAAGGGACGCACCAGGGCAATGAGCGCGTGGAAAGCTCGCTGCTGCGCCTCATGGGCACCATCGCGATCGTCACGATCCGCAAGGACGGCAAGAGCTATAAGCGCCGTGTTCAGCTCCTCGGACCCAGCGATGAAAGCCTCGAAAAGGACGGCTTCCTTCACTACCGCATTCCGGAAGAGCTGATCGAGATACTGCGGAACAGTCAGGTCTATGCCCGTCTCAAGACGCAGGTGATGTATTGCTTCGAGTCGAAGTACGCCCTCTGCCTCTATGAGATGATCGAGCGGCGTATCGGCCTCGAATACAAGCAGAAAGAGGAGTTCACGATTGAGGAGCTGCGCGGTCTGCTCAACGTCCCCGAGGGCAAACTCGAACGCTTTGCCGATCTGAACAAATACTGCCTCAAGGTCGCCGTTGAGGAAATCAACAAGCTCTGCCCCTTCTATGTCGATTTCACGCCGATCAAGAACGGGCGCAAGGTCGAGCGGGTGGCACTCCACTGGTTCCCGAAAACGTCCAGCGGCAAGCGCGACGCACAGAACCTGATCGATCAGCACAGCATCGTGCGGCGCGCCAAGCTGCGTGGCGGGATACCCGAGCTGCCCGTTCTGGTGGATTTCAGTACGCCAGCCGCGCAAAGGTGAGGCGCTACCCCAAAACTCACTTTTAAGCCACGACCGTATCAGTATAGGTGTATACATCTATACTGATACGGTCGCCACTCGGTATCGACACTACGCTACCGCTCATCCTCCATCTCGTTTTGAAGGCGTGCGATCTGGGCTCGGCGGCTTTCGTTACGCGCCTTCCGTCCCTCCCACATCCGTTCCGCATCAGCCCAGCCTTGGGGGTCGCTTTCCTTGAAGCGTTGCCAGCGTTCGGCATTATCGCGATCAATGTCCCGAAGCGTCCCGCTCCACCTTTCCTTCCGCCGTTGATCGAGCAACCACAGAACGCCACATCCTATCGCGCCATATCCCACAAACAGCGCGACCGTGTTCAGCGTCTCGATCATACAACCTTGCTACTAGTATAGCTGTATACGCTTATACCCGCCGGCTTGCCCGGCTGCGTCCCTTCTTCACAAACAGGTCGTCCAGCGCCTCGCCCAACAGACTCTGCACAGTCGTCCCCTCCTCGGCGGCGAGGATGCGGAGCTGCGTGCTGACCTCTGGGGCGAAATGTCCACCGATCAGCTTGGTCCCTTGCCGTCCCGCCTGCGCGGGTTTGGCGGGGGTTGCCGTTGGCACGACGGACGGGGCGGGCGTTGCCGGCGCGTCGCCGCCGGCCTTGGCCCGATCAAGCATCGCCTGAAGTGTATTGCCCTTCGCCATTACGCCGCCTCCACCTCATCGTATAGACGTATAGCAGTATACTCGTATAGACGTTTGATTTCTGCTGCGGCGGGGCCGTTAGGCTCGAACTCCTGCACTGCCTGGCCCGCAGCCTGAGCGCGGAAGAACGCCTTGCGGTTGCCGATCGTCACCGGACAGACCGCCGCGCCCAGCTCCTCAACCGCCTTCATCGCGTCACCCGTTTCCTGTCCTTGCGGCGGGACGAATGTCAGCACGACGGCGAAGTCGCGATCGAGCTGCCGCACCACGTCGAGCGTGTGCGTCATGCTCATGGTGTCGAACACCGCCGTCTTCGTCGGTACGAGGATAAAGTCGGCGTGCCGCGCAGCCTCATAGGCAACATCACGCGCAACGGCCGCGCCGTCGATCACCACAAGGTCTGTACCGGCGTCGGCACACGCCTTGAGCATTGCCGCGAGCCGCACCGGCTGGATCGAAGCGACGGCCGGCGTATCGAGCTGGCGCACGTCTTTCCAGAACGATGCTGTCGCCTGCGGGTCCAGGTCGATGATCGCCGCTTCCTTGCCCGCCTGCTCGGCCGCTACGGCAAGGCATGTCGCTAGCGTCGTTTTTCCGACGCCGCCTTTTTGGGACAGGATGGCTAGAACCTTCATGCTGCACTCCTGCGGTATAGAACTATACTTGTATACTTATATACGACGGGGATGGGAAAGGGAAGCGTTACGGCTTTGGATCATCGCCGTCAGTGTCGAGCGGATCATGGTGCATCGGTCCATGCCCCTCGACTGGGCATAGCGGCGCGCCGGCCGTCTCGAGCCACTTACGCGCCGTCCTGACGGTATAGCCGCACGTCCCGCACTCGCATTTAAGCAACCGCGTCGCCTGCTTCTTCGGGCGCGTCGTCTCGCCGCCGGTATCGAGCCGGGCATGGGGAAGGGGGCCTGCAGCCGCGAGGATGGGCGCAACCGCGGAGAGGAAGGCGTCGCCCGGCGTCGTGGCCGTCATCCGACCGATCAACCCCAAGCCCACCGCAACCCGTTTAAACGCCTTCCCGTGCCCGGCGGGAATACCCACTGCGGCGTGAACCAACTCGTGCGCGAGGATCGCTGCGATCTGCGCCGGCATCGCATCGGGAGCGTGCGCCAGGTCCGGCCGGATAAAGATTTCAAAATGGCCGTCGCCGCTGCAACGGTTGTCCCAGCACTCGCCGATCGCACGGCCCCGCGCGCCCCGGCTGGTGAAGCCGATCGCGACACGCACTCGGGAGGGCAGGGGGACGTCCAGCGCCGCAAACAACGGTGCATGCCGATCGCCACCCGGTTCAGCCAACTCTCGCGATTGTCCTGGTCCATGTCCCGTCTTCCTTCCTCACATCGCCCCTGGGCGATGGCCCTCAGCCATCGGCCCTGCCTCGTGGCGAACAGCGGGGGGTGAGGGGGCAGCGGGAATCTGCCGGGGTGGTGCGGGCGCACGAAGCGAAGCGGAGGAGCCACGGCCCGGCTGATTGCCGTTGCTGGGAGAGGGGGGCAGCGCTTCCCTTTCCCTCCTGTCGAACGAACGTCGCCGGCACCGCCGGCGGCATCAGGGTGGCTTGCCGCCCCCCGCGAGCGATCGTCACCCGCAGGGACCAGACGCCACAGGCGGCTCGGTCGGAGCGCAGCGTAGATAGAGCGCGGTCCGGGACGGACGCGTTGGGAAAGAACTTTACGGGAACACTTGTCCGATGTTCGGTGTGCCCCCACATTCCAGACTTAGGCTAATCCGTGGGGGCACGGGTGAAGGCAGGGGGCTATGAAGCTAGAGCACGAATATGCTCTCCTCGAAGGGTTTAACCGGGCAAGCGTAGGTCGTTGGCTGCAAGTCGGCGCCGCGGCGATCTCCGCAGTGATCGTCTTCGTCCTGCTATCCGCTGTCGATCTGGCGAAGCGTTACGCCCTAGACGTCAATGTGCCTCCGGTGGTCATGTCGCTGGTTGGCGCGGGTACGGTTTATGGCGCTCTCTACTGGCTGTTCAGTCGTCACATTTGGAAGCTGTCGGCAGTAGCCCGCATGTTGAAGGTGCCCAACCTAGCGGGAACCTGGTCGTGCGAAGGCGTGACGCTTGAGAAAGAGCCGAACATCACCTGGTCCGGCACGGTCAAGATCGTTCAGTCCTGGGATAAACTCCGAGTTCACCTCGAAACCGAACAATCTGTTTCCGACAGCATCGCCGCCGCCCTGCTGCATGACGAAGCTGTCGGCTACCGACTGCTCTATCATTACGAAAACCGCCCCAGGATTGGCGAGACGTCGTTAGCGGCTCACCACGGTTTTGCCGAGCTTACATTCGCAACCGGCGAGAACAGCGCGACCGGTGAGTATTTCAACGGCCGCGGCCGGAACACCTGGGGCAAGCTCAAGCTGACAAGAAAGGTCGCGTAATGGCGCGGAATATCAACGATCGTCTGACGCAACTGAACAGCCGTCGCAAGGGAACCGATCGGCTCGATCGCGTCGCTACCGCTTCGATCAATGAAGTCCTCACCAAGAGCCTCATGACCGAGTCGTGGGAGAAGCGCGCAACGTCGCAGCCTTACACCCGCTATGCGCTCGGGGCGATGCAGGCGGTCAGCGACCGCTACACGCAGATTTCGATCGAGACGGCCGAGCGGGTCGGCAAGCAGCTCGTTACCAACTTGCCCATGTCGGTGTCGTTCCGTCTCCAAGGTTCCGTTCCGCTAGACGTCCACATTCGCGGCGTCAGCGACGTGGATCTCCTGACCTTGGACGGGCGCTTTCTGACCTACAATCCGTATGGCAGCCGGGCTAGCACCTACGGTTCGTCAACTCTGACCTCATTAGGCGTTTTGCTGGAATTGCGACGGGAGGCGGAGCGAGTGCTTAAAGCGGCCTATCCCGCTGCAAAGGTAGATTGCTCAGGGGGTAAATGCATTGCGCTGTCAGGTGGCTCGCTCGCGCGACCGGTCGATGTGGTGCCGTCGCATTGGGAGGATAACGCCGCCTATCAGTCGTCCCTTCAAGAACATGACCGGGGTGTCACGATCTTGAACAAGACAGTGCCCGAAACACTCGGAAATCTCCCGTTCCTTCACATCAAGCGGGTTCACGATCGCGACACATCGGTGCTCGGCGGACTCAAAAAGGCCATTCGGCTCACGAAAAACGTTAAAAACGATGCCGAAAATGAGACGAGTGCAGCCAAGCTACCCAGCTTCGATATCGCCGGCTTGCTCTACCACGCCGATCAGAATGCATTACGCTCGGGGTATACTTACGAACTGGCAATCCTGCGCGAGACGCAACGGTTTTTAGACTGGTGTTATCACAACAAAGACGCTGCGAAGCAGCTCCGGACGCCCGACGGGTCGCGGTGCATCCTTGATACTGACGCGAAGTTTGCCGGGTTGAGCACAATTTCGGTCGAGATGGATAATCTCGCCAAAGAGGTCGCGCGCGAACAGCTCGCCGGTGTATCCTTTGGGGAGCCTAGCTGGTTGCAAATCGACGAGGCGTTGCGGAAGGCTTACATCCCCGCGGCTGCCTAGCCGCCAAGCGAGCGTGGGGCATCGCTGAATATTAGCAGCCGCTCCGGCTCGGCCGCGAACCAGGCGTAGCTGCCCCATGCGAGGCTATCGACCGTCTTCTTGAATGGCCCGGCGCTGCGATCGAGATAGGCGGTAACGAACGCGACGTGTTCGGCAGGGAAACCCGTCTCGGCGACCAACGCCTCAAGCGCCTCCTTTCGGCGTTCGCTGATCGGGCCATCGGTCGCGACCACCTCGACGAAAACCAGCAACGGATGTGTCGGCCCGAGGTCGACGAGGATCGTGTCGGGCAGGTTCCGATCGGCCTGGATGGCAAGACCGATCGACCGCGCCAGTTCGTCGTCGCGCGCGACTACCTTGTTGCCGCTCTCGCTAAGGAAAAGAACGGCGGGATCGGCGAGGAAGGCAGGAGCGAACACCTCGACCACCGCCTTGGTGATCTCCGAGCTGGGGCCGGGCTTCATCCGGCGCGTCTCGCCGTTCGGGAAGGTGACCAGCACTTGGTCGGCACTGACGCCGGCACCACGTCGAACGATCGCTAGCCGGGCGAGCGCACCCTTGTTTAACGCCTCGGCTTGCCACGCCGCGATCCGGGCCTGCAGCACTTCGCCGGCGAGGCCCGGGTCGAACAAAGCGGCAAAGCCTGCCTTTAGCGCATAGCGCGGCTTGCTCGACGTGGTGGCAAGATCGGTGCGCTCGGTCACCGCGCCGATCGCCACCAGCCCCTCGCGCAACGTCTCGTCGCGGATCGGCTCGCGAGTATTGTCCTGATACCAGCGTCGCCCCTCGACCTGACTACCGGTGCGCAGAACGCCGGTCGCATAGCTGGCCCGGTCTGCAGCATCGGTACGCGCCGCCTGTTCGTCGGTCATGCGATAGACGTGCTTGGGACCGAGATACGTCCCGCTGCCTTCAACCGCGTCGATATAGAGGGCGACAAACACCGTGCTCGCCGCCAGCATCCGGGTTAGATAGGCGCGATTGGGCGCCCCATCAGGGAAAATCTCCTGCAGCCGGGTATGGACCTCCTCACGGGTCAGCAGCGGCGTCATAGGGCAACCTGCCCATAGAGGCGCGCCAGTTCGTCCTCGATGGCGACACCGCGGCGGACCAGCGTCTCCACCTTTTTCATCGCGGCGGGTGAGGGCAGGGGCAACGCCTCCATCTCGAACGCCGACACCGCGACGCTGCCGTTGATGCAGCGGAAGAGCTGGTCGACGATCGCGCTGTTCAGCACTGCCGCGACCGTCGCCGGTGACACCGCCGGACGCGCGCATGGCCTGACCATGTTCAGGTGGTTCTCAACCACCACGCCGCCATGCTGGGCGATGAAGTCCGCCGGCAGCTCCGCCGCGATCAGGCGACGCGCCTGCTCCTTTGCGGTGGTGCGCTGGACGAGGACACACGCCTCCTCGACCAGCAGCCAGGCGTCGCCGCGCTCGATCTTGAAATAGGGCGCATGATTGCGCTTCTCGGCCCGGAAGGCGAAGCGACCATCCGCAGATACGGCCTCCGCCCAGATCAGCGGATGCGCCCCACGCGCGGGACGGAGCCGCATCTGGTCCTTGTAGCGGTTCCATACCAGCGGCCCCGTCGAGACACGGTAGCCCCAATCAGCCAACCGAGACGGCATCATCTCGGCCTTGGCGATCAGGGCGCTATGCCGTGGCTCGCGCGGCGCGAGCCACGGTTGCGAGGCGGGGGAAGGCAGACCGATCGTACCATTCCGGATGACGCGGGCCTCGCGCTCGTTCGCCACCTCGACATAATGGACCTGGGCGCGGCCCGGTTTCCCGCCGCGCTTGTAGGCCGCCAGCAACGTCTCCTGCAGCACGTCTTCGAACACGCCGCGCCGGGCATGGACGAAATCAATCGCGACGGGCGGCGCCTCCTTGGCGATCAGCTCGCGAAGTGCGGAATAGTAATGCCCCGACAGGAAGCTGGTCGGCGTCAGATAGGCGATCGTCCCGCCCTTCTTCGTCCAGCGCACGGCGATGTCCGTGAACACGCCGTAGAGATTGGCGTGACCGTAGAGGCCGCGTGCGAACCGCTGGCGCTGCTCGGGGGTGAGGGTGATGCGCCCATATGGGGGATTGCCGATCACTAGGTCAAAGCGGGCGCTGGGCGCCTCCTCAAGCGTGTCGGCGACGCGCACGACGATCGGGGCGGGGCGCCCTGCAGCGGTGGTCACGTCCGCCAGCAGCAGCTCGATCGCATTCTGCCCAAAGCCCGCGGCATAGGGGTCCAGCTCCAGCCCGGTCAGGCGGGTGGCGATCTGCCGCAGTACGATCGCCGGCTCGGCCGCGGGAAGCGCAGCGATCATCCGTTCGGCTGCAGGCAACAGAAACGCAGCCCCACCGCTCGCCGGATCGAGCACGCGCGCACGGGTCCAGTCGATCCCTTGTTCCTCGGCCATGTCGAGCAACCGGTTCGCCAGCGCAGGCGGGGTGTAGAATGCCCCCATCGCTCCGCGCTCCCGTGCCGCGAGCAGGGTTGTGTAGAGGCCAGTCAGGAAATAGACCGCCTCGGCGATCGGCAACGGCGCGGCCTCACGCCCCACCACAGCAGCCAGCTCGGCGACCGCGCGATCGAGCCGGCCATAGGGCACCGCGAACGGTGGACTGAGGATCGCATGGGGTCGGGCCTCGACGCGATAGGTGTCGATCGCAGCGCGTGTGAACAGCGCGGCCATGTCCCGACGTCGGGGTTCGGGCAGCGTTTCCGCCCAGGCCCGCGCAAGCTGGCGAGCGCGGGCCAGCTCGTAGCGTTGCGCATCGAGGTCTGCAGCCAGGTCGCGGAGCAGGGCAGGGGCAAGGCTCATGCTACGGCCGATCGGTTGCGGTGGTCGCGAAGCACGCGCTGCACGGTTGATCGCGAAACACGGAACAGGCTGGCGAGCTGCGCCGGCGATCCTTGCCCGGATTCTGCCTTGGCGACGATCTCGGCGCGCTGCTGCCGGGTGAGGCTCGGCCGGCGACCCAGCAAACGTCCAGCCTGGCGCGCGTGTGCCAGCCCGCTCATGGTGCGCTCGCGGATCATGGCGCGCTCAAACTCGGCGAAGGCGCCAAGCGTTTGCGTCATCAATCGTCCCGCCGGTGTCGTCGTGTCAACGGCCTCGGTCAGCGATCGGAATCCGGCACCGGCCGCCGCGACTTCCTCCAGCGTGAACAGGAGGTCACGAAGTGAGCGCGACAAGCGATCGAGCTTCCACACCACCAGCACGTCACCCGGCTGCAGGCTCCGGATCGCGCGCGCCAATTCAGGCCGATTAGTCTGGCCGCCTGAGGCTTCCTCGCGGAGGATCGGATCGCACCCCGCCGCAGCGAGCGCGGCGACCTGTGCATCGAGGTCCTGATGATCGCCGCGGGACACCCGCGCATAGCCGATTTGCATGTCGGTGTTCTGACACGGGATTCTGACACGCGCAAACCCTTGGAAAACGGTGGTCGGGTCTGCAGCGTCAAAACCGGACGGCTCCGACACCGTCCCGATTGGGATGGTATTTCGGGATTATGGAAGTAGATCGGTTATCCGGTTCCACCTGAGACATCAGGAGCCACCTTGGGGTCGGGATCCTGTGCCTTGCCGGTTGCGGGTGCCGCTTTCTGGCTCGGCATAGCGGTGAGATAAGCAACGATCGCGTCAACGTCCTTCTCGGCCACCGGCGCCTTGTACACCTCACGCATCTTGGTGACGGTCGCCTTCCACTGGTCCGCCGATAGCGCAGGCTGAGTTAGCGCCATGCTGGCCGAGTGGCACGAAGTGCAGTTGGCGTTGATGACGTCGGCGTGCGGACCATCGGGGTAGGTAGCGTCATCGACCGGCAGGTCGACGCTGGTCGAGGCGAGCGAAAAGCCGCGGGCTGAGACGCTGGTGGGCGGTGCCGGCTCGGATGTCTCGGAGATCGGGGCAGGCGCCTTGCGGCTGCTCGGCGCCCCGATCGAGACGAGGATAATGCCGGTCAGGCCGATCAGGCCAGCGGCCATGATGCCGGGAGACGGGGTCTTCATGCTACTCGCTCCTCAGGCCGCGATGATGGTGGTGGTCTCGATATTGCCGCGCATGAACCCGCCGGGATTCCAGATCGGCTTCATCGGCTGAGCGACACCGTTGGTGTTCCAGCAGCGCACCATGATGGGGTTAGGCCCGCGTCTCAGCGGCACCCGCCCGTCCCAGCGCCGGAAGCTGTACCTTCCTTCGTCCGCTCCGAGCGTCGTCCTGTACCAGGTGCGGCCACCGTCCGACGACACATCGACCTTGGCGACGCCGCAGTCGCCGCCCATTGCGATGCCGCCGACCGGGATCGACGCTTCATAGGCGATCGCCTGACCATCGGGCAGGCTGGTCATCCAGCTACGCGGGATCATGCGGTTGATGGGGACAGTCGGGAAGTCTCTGGCGCCGGGCGCGACATTCGCGCCCGGCGTCGCGGGGATCTTGTAGGCCTTGGCCATCCAATACTGGTCGTCGGGGCCGGGCAGTACCTCGATCGAGTTCAGCATCTTGACCCAATAGGTCGAGTACCAGCCCGGCACGATCAGCCGGCAGGGAAAGCCATTGAGGAGCGGCAGCTGCTCGCCGTTCATGCCGAAGGCGATCATCACTTCGCCGTCGCGGGCATGGTCGATGTCGAGCGCCTTCTCAAAGTCAGGGGCGCCCGCCACGACCGGCTGATCGAGAGCGCCGAAGCGCACCTGCACCGCGCCTGCCTTGACCCCGGCGAGGTCGAGCACGTCGCGCAGGCGCACACCGAGCCACTTGGCGTTGCCCATCGCGCCATTGCCCCATTGCGCGCCGGCGACGCGCGGCTGGAACAGCCCTCGGCTGTTGCCCGAGCACTGGTTCACCGCCGCCATCTCGACCCGCGGCAGGCGCAGCAGCTGAGCGAGGCTGATCGACAGCGGCCGATTGACGTGGCCGAAGACGTTGAGGCGGAAAGTCTCGACATCGATCGAGGTCGGGATATCGGCCCAGTGCCAGCGGACGAAGAACTGGTCGTTGGGGGTGAACACCGACTTGTCGAACACCTCCATCGGCGTCTCCAGCAAAGGCGGATGGACGCGCTGAAGGATCATGCTGCCTTTGCCGGGAAAGGCGCTGGTCATCGGCCGTTCGGCATTGCCGCCGGGCAGCTTCAGGTCGACGAGCTGCTGCGCCAGCGCAGGCGCGGCGGCAAGGCCGACGGTACCGAGCGCGGCATGCCTGAGAAAGCGGCGACGGCTGGTCTCACTCGCCAGCCCGGCGTCGAAATTGTCCATGACAAGGCTCTCCTGTGGCCAGTCACGCTGGCGGATCGAAGGGGCGTTCTGCAAGTGATCGGACCGACTGATCCGATCATCATGGCGGATCAGTTCGGGGTGGCGATGCAGGGTGAGACGAACAGGTTGCCGCGCCATGCGCCGGCCAGCGTCTTGGCGCCGACGAGCAGCCACATCGCCGCAAGCGCGACTGTCAGCACCGTGCCGACGAAACCGAAGAAACCGAGGTTCAGCGTCGTGCCTAGGCGGAAGGTGGCGACGGTGTAGACGCCGAGCGGAAAGGTATAGCCCCACCAGCCCAGGTTGAACGGGACGCCGGCGCGCCAGTAGCGGATGGTGATGAGCGTCGCGAGCGCCAGCCACCACAGGCCGAAGCCCCACAGGCAGAGTCCGGCCACAACGCCGATCCCTTCCGCGACGGTACCGACACCGGCCAGCCCGTGCGCCGCGAGGATCGCCGGCGCGTCCGCCCCGAGCACCAGCATGCCCAGAGCACCCGTGCCGATCGGTCCCAGCGCCAGCCAGGAGGACGCCGCCATGCTCTCATGCGGCAGCCTGTGGAGCGCCATGCGCAGGATGAGGATGGCGAGGATCCCGAACGCGACCGGCACCGAATAGGCCCACAGCACATAGGAGGTCGCAAGCGTGACTAGCTGCGCATGAGGATCGGTTAGATGCGGCGCGAGCAGCCCGCCGCTGGCGCCCGCCACTTCGGCAGCGACGACCGGCAGCAGCCATACGGCGGTCATGCCGTCCAGGCTGTGCTCGTGGCGGGTAAACATCAGGTAGGGGATCAGCACGCCGCAGGCGAGCGACATGGCGACGTCGATCCACCACAGGATATGCGCGACCGGCACGATGCCATTTCCGAACCGCGCGATGCCGAAGGCGAGACAGCCGTTGATGATCGTCGCCAGCCCCATCGGAATGGTCCCGATGAACATCGACACGGTGTTGTGCCCGAAGATGCGCCGCGCCTCGTGCCCGAACATCGCCCAGCGAGCGCCATAGAGGCCGGCGAACAGCGCGAAGAGCGCGATGTTGAAGAACCACAACACCTCGCCAATTGGCTTCAGCAAGGGTCCAATGCCGGGTACCTGCGGCAGCGCGAGGGCAAGGATGCCCGTGCCCATCGTCGCGGCGAACCAGTTGGGGGTGAACTGGCGGATCATCTCGCGGGGGTGATCGAGCCGGCTGAGCGGCTTGAGGCCGCTGAGAACGGAGTGCGTGTCGGCAGTCATGCGACCTGCTCCTTGATAAGATCCGTCAGCGCGTCGGCCGCGCGGGTGCGATAGCGTTCCTTGTGGCGCAGCGCGTGAAAGGCGCGGTCGGGCAGCCCGAGCGGCAGCTCGACCAGATCGCCGGCCTTGAGCGCGCGCGCGACGACCAATCGCGACAAGACGGCAACGCCGGCACCGGCCTCAACGGCGGTGCGCACCGCCTCGTTGGACGGCAGCGTCATCGCTATCGTCAGCTGGGCCGGATCAAACCCGCGCGTTCGCAGCACGTCCTCGAAGGTCGAGCGTGTACCCGATCCCTGCTCACGGACGATCCAGCGTGCAGTGCGCAGCCAGGCCTCGTCGATGCGTTCGGCTTCCTCGCGGCCGACCAGCACCATCGGGTCACGCCCGACCTTCCAGTGGGCGAGCGCCGGTTCATCCACCTCGCCCTCGACAAAGCCGAGTTCCGCCGCGCCGCTCAGCACCTGCGCTGCCGCGCCCTCGGTGTTGTCGATCGCCAGCTCGACCGCAATCTGCGGGTGGCGTTCGTGGAAGGCGGCGAGCTTTGCCGGCAACCAATAGCTCGCGATCGTTTGGCTGGCGACGATCCGCAACGAACCACGCGCAAGCCCGGCATAGTCCGCTAGCATCGTCTCGGCATGCGCTGCCCGCCCCAGCACCGCGCGCGCTTCCTCCAGAAAGCCGCGGCCCGCCTCGGTCAGCTGGATGCCACGCCCGACGCGGTGAAACAGAGGAACCCCGTAGCGCGCTTCGAGGGCCGCAACCGCGCCGGAGGCAGCAGACTGCGTGACGTTCAGCGCCTCCGCTGCCTTGGTGACGTGTTCGCGCTCCGCGACGCCGACGAATATTCTGAGCTGCTCCAGGGTCATGCAGCATATATCGCGCGTCTTGATCGATACGACCAACCGTTTGATATGGTCATTCCAATCTGGATATCGGAATGATCGGCAGCCTTTCGTCTGCGAAGGTCTCGAAGACTTGAAGCGTTACGCGGGCCCGCGACGTTTGATCGTCCATGACCGATATGATCGAGCGCAGTTCCGATCCCTACAACGCCGAGCCGACGCCCGGTGCGTTGATCGAGCGGTTCCTGACGCCGCAGGCGCTGTTCTACGTGCGCAGCCACGGGCCAGTGCCGGATCTGCCCGCCAATCATCGGATCGAGGTGAGCGGGACGGGCATAGCGAGCCGCTTCTTCTCGGTGGAAGAACTGAAAGCTACGTTTTCCACGCACTCGGTGACAGCCGTGCTCCAATGCGCGGGTAACCGGCGCACGGACCTCCAGCAGGTCGGCAAGACGTCGGGCGATCCTTGGGATGTCGGCGCGATTGGCAATGCGGAGTGGACCGGCGTACGCCTGGCCGATGTGCTCGATGCAGTTGGCGCGCCTGATGCGTCCAACCTGTTCGTGGCGTTCACCGGCGCCGACGAGGTGGACGTGGAGGGCGAAGAAGCCTTGTTCGGGGTCTCGATCGCCATGGACAAGGCGCGGCAACCCGACGTCCTCATTGCCTGGGCGATGAACGGCGAGCCGCTGACGCCCGAACATGGCGCCCCGCTCCGCATGGTGGTGCCGGGCTATGCAGGCGTGCGCAGCGCCAAATGGCTGACACGGATCGAGGTGCGAGACACGCCTTCCGACGCACCGATCCAGGCGCACGACTACAAGCTGTTTCCCGCCGATGTGACGAGCGACACCGTCGACTGGAGCCAGGGTCTGACGATCAACGCCATGCCGCTCAACGCCGCGATCTGCTCGCCCGGTGCGGGCGAGAGTTTGGCCGCCGGAGAGGTGCGGATTGAGGGATATGCCATTGCCTATGACCGCCGTATTTCTCGGATCGAAGTGTCGGTGAACGGCGGTCGCGACTGGCAACAGGCGACCTTCGCCGATGATCCGGAGACGCGCTGGGGCTGGCGGCGCTGGATCCTTGACGCCACACTTGCCAAGGGACGCCAGCACCTTGTCGCCCGTGCCTTCGACGAGACCGGGCAGGGACAGCCCGAGCGGCCGGATACGATGTGGAATTTCGCCGGCTATCTGTGCACCGCCTGGCATCACGTTCACGTGCTGGTCGAATGATCGAAGCATCAGCGGCACCGGACGTCGCTTTCTGGATCGATGCGATTGGCCGGCTGGTGGTGGCGACCGCGGCCGGGATGGTGCTCGGCTGGGAACGCTCGCGTGAGAACCGGCAGATCATGGGCCTGCGGACGCTGGGTCTGGTCGGTCTGGCGAGTTGCATCGCCGTGCAGGCGATCGTGCATAGTGGCTTGCCGAACGTGAACGCCGATGCCGCAGGACGGGCGATGCAGGGCATTCTGTCCGGCGTCGGCTTCATCGGTGCCGGTGCGGTGCTGCGGGTCGGCCAGGGTCAGGAGGTGCATGGCCTCGCGACCGCCGCGTGCATCTGGGTCACCGCCACGATCGGCGCGGCAGCGGGGTTGGCAGTGTGGCCGCTCATCATCGGCGGGGTGAGCCTTGCAATGCTCGTCCTGTTCGTCGGTGCGCCGCTGGAACGCCGCATCCGCGAGCGGGCTCGCCTGACGCCGGCTGAGGCCGACAGGAAGGATGTCGAGCGCAAGCCGTGATCCCGCTGGACCGCCCGGTGCCTGTCAGCGTCGGGAAGCGGCAAGGTGCAATCAGGACACCAACGCCGCATCGGCCTGGCGCCGGACCTCGTCGGCGATCGGATGCAACTCGGCCGCGGGTCGCTCGCCCACCACACTATAGCCGATCCCATCAACCGCCCATGTGACCCGGCCCATGGTCCCGCTGGACGTGCTGGTCATGCTCGCGGTCTTGTCGATCTGCATAGGCCTCGTCAGCACCGCGAGTTTCGACGCTTGCGGTCCGTCGTAGAGGAGCAGTGCCGCAGGGCCGTGAGGCGTCGCGACCAATCGCCCCCCGCCATAGCGATAGCCGGCTGTGCTGAGGTCCGGGATGGTGACGCGCTCACCCAGTCGGGCGGAGGTCCACCGGATCAGCATGGCGCGCTGGTCGGGGCCGATTTCCGCCGGTCGTATCCGGTCGGCGGCATAGACACGGAAATTGTCACTCGCCTCGTTGGCCAGCGCCGCGATGCCCGCGCGGGGTTCACCGCTCCACCGCGCGCTCGACCAGCCCCCGCCAAACCCCAACGCCAGCAGAAGTGACGCGGCAATGGCGAGTTGCCAACGCGGTTGCCTTTGCCGTCCCCTGATCGCTGCCACGCGCATCGTCGCCGGAATGGGTTCGTCCGCGATCGTGGTGAACAGGGATGCAAGGGCTCGCGCCTGCTCCGCCTGCTCCCGCAAACGGGCATGCAGATCCGGCTGGCCTTTAAGGTAGGCGTCAACCAGGCGCTGCCGCTCGGGCGACAACCTGCCATCGATCCATGCGGCCAGATCGTCCTCGCCGATCGGGCTGGTCATTGCACGCTCCTCAATCGCGGCCGTTCACCCTCCCGGAGGAGGGTCGCCAGACGGTCGCGCCCCCGCGATATGCGCGACATCACCGTGCCGAGCGGTACGCCGACGACGGCAGCGACCTCCGCATAGGGCAGGCCCTCGACCGAGACTAGGAGCAGCACCGTTCGCTGCTCCTCGGGCAACGCATCAAGGGCGCGCAGCAGGTCGCGGTGGTGTAGGCCTGTGTCCTGATCGGCCGGACGGCCGAGCGTGGCGTCGTCCACGAGGTGGAGCGGAACCGCTGTGCCTCGCCGGCTATGCTGCCGCTGATGGTCGACCAACAGATTGTGCAGGATCGCATAGACCCAGGGGCGGACCTCCGCACCCCGTCGCTGTCGCCAACGCCCGACCGCGCGCTCCAGGCAATCCTGCACCATGTCATCCGCCATCGCCCGGTCGCGCAACCACGACCGGGCATAGCGGCGCAGACCGGGGATCAGTGGCTCGATCGCGGCGGCAAGCGGGTCCATCTCAGTCGCGCTGCACCTGCACGATGCGGCCCGGTGCGCCATTCACTACCTCGGCGACCGCCAAAAAGCGCCGGGGGGCCGCTGCACTGCCCTGAACGATCTGCCGGATCGGACCAGACGCGTTGACGATCGCCGCACCTGCCGGGTTGCTCATGAAGTTCGCAAGCGGCTCTACCGCACCGCTGCCGTCCGCATTGGCAGTCAGCACGAGCATGTAAGGCTTTTTGGGCTGCAAACCGGTCACGGCACTCTGCACGACCTGAATGATGCCCTGGTCGAAGAGGGTAATGCTGCTTGCCGTACCGTTGCCGCCAACCGGCCCCATGGTCAGATGCACCGCCTTGCCGGCCGTCCCGAGCGGTTGGAGATTGTCGGTGCCGGGGCCTGTCGGGACAGCGTTCGGCACATAAGCGATCGCCTGCGGTGCCTGTCCGACCGGCACGGTGGCAACGACCGTGTTGCCGGCGGTGTCGATCGCGGCGAGTTCATCGGCATTCTCCAGCCCGACGTAGATGCGCCGGCCGTCGCCCGATGGCCAGACGCCGTGCGGCATCTTGCCGACCGGGATGGTGGCGACGGGCGCGAAATCGGACGTGCGGAACACCTTCACTGCGTTTTCCCCGCCGACCGTGACATAGGCGAACTGCCCGCTGGTCGTGCGGGCGAAGTTGACATGGTTGGTGATCGGCCCGGTATCCAGCACCTTGAGGATCGCGAAGGGTGGCCTGGCATCGAATGCGACCGTCTTGCCGATGTCCTTCAGCGTGAACCACACCTGCTTGCCGTCCGGCGTTGCGGCGATGTTGGGACAGAACGGGCTTGGCTGTGCCACCTGTCCGACCTGCGCGTGGGTCGCGACATCGAACACGGCCAGCACCGGATTGAACGACGAACAGACATAGCCGTACCGGCCATCGGGCGAGAAGATCGTCATACCCGGACCACCGGGCGTCTTGATGCGCCCCGTCTCCTTGTACGTCGTAGGGTCGAGCACGGCGATATAGTCCTCGCCGCGGACGGTGACCCAGACCTCCTTGCCGTCCGGTGTGAAGAACGCCTCATGCGGACTGCGCCCGACATAGGTCGTGTGCTTGACGGTGTTGGTGGCGGTGTCGATCCACGACACGGCGTTCGATCCGATCGACACGACCGCCAAGGTCTTCCCGTCCGGCGAGAAGCCCAGGCCGTGAACCAACACCTGCCCCTTATAGAGCGGCGAGAAGTTCATCGGCTGCGGATCGCCGAGTTTGATGACGCCGAGCAACCGGTTGTCGGCCGGGTCTGTCACCGACACTGTGTTGGAAAATTGTTCGGATGCATAGACACGGTCGCGGTGGCTGACGGGTACGTCCCTGGCGTTCCACGGCGCCTGCTGGGCCATGGCGATGCTCGGTGCGGCGCTTATCAGCAAGGCGGCCGAGCGCAGGATGGTCCGGATCATGTCAGTGCTCCATATGGCTATGGTGGTCGCCGCCCTGCGTAGGGGCTGGCGTCGAAGGGGGTAGCGGCTGACCGATCGCCAGCTTCATGGCGGCGATCTCCTGCTGCTGATCGATGATGATCTCTTGCGCGATGCGCTTGAGCTGCTCGTTATGGCCGTAGCGCAGCTCCGCCACCGCCATATCGATGGCACCCTGATGATGCGGAAGCATCATCGCCACGAAGTCACGGTCGACGTCGCCGGACGGCTTGACCATCATGCCCGCCATCATCCGGTCCATCGCGGCAGACACCATGCTGGCGTAGCCATTGGCGGGGGCGGCCGCGGCTGCGCCGGTGAGTAGGGTTAAAGCAGTCAGACCCAGCATCCAATCTCGTCTATGCATAAGCCTCCGGCGCATCAGTCTCGAAAGCGTAGACGATGCTCGTCGGGGTTTATTCCATGGGTGAGCCAATTATTGATCCTCACCAAAACAATGGTCTTATCGTAACCCTGCCGTTGGTTGACCAGGTCGCCGTCAAACAGCATATGGTCGGGCACGGCGATGGATTTCCGCCGGGCCATTCGGCCGAACCGCCCTCGCAAGGGCCGATGATTCCTACCAGGCGCCGCAAGGCAGCAAGGAGGAATCGTGCGCGCGACGTTTCGCAATCTCTACGACCAGTTCAACATGGCAGCGTTCATTCGCGATCGCCGCACCCATGCCATGTCGGTGCTGCGGTGGACTTTGATTTTGGTACCGATGGCCGCAGCGGTGGGAACGCTATGCGCGACCTTCTTGTGGAGCCTCGATGCCGTAACCCGGCTTCGCTTTGCCTTTCCCTGGCTGCTCTACCTGCTGCCGATCGGCGGGTTCATGGTCGGACTGCTCTATCATCTGACGGGGCGATCGGTCGAAGGCGGTAACAACCTCATCGTCGAGCAAATCCACGAGCCGGGGGGCGGTGTGCCGCTGCGCATGGCCCCGCTCATCTTCTTCGGCACGGTCGTGACACACCTGTTCGGGGGATCGGCGGGGCGTGAAGGCACCGCCGTGCAGTTGGGCGGCAGTCTCGCCAGCGGGTTCGGCCGCGCACTCAAGCTGGATGCGGAAGCGACACGCACCCTCCTTATGACCGGGATTGCGGCGGGGTTCGGCGCGGTGTTCGGGACGCCGATCGCGGGCGCAGTCTTTGCACTGGAGGTGCTGGCGATTGGCCGGGTCGAGTATCGCGCGCTAGTACCATGCCTCGTCGCGGCACTGGTCGGTGACTGGACCTGTCTTGCCTGGGGCATTCACCACGGCGTCTACCATGTCGATGCGATAATACCGGTCGACGCGCCGGTCGTCGCCAAGGCCGGTGTTGCCGGCATTGCCTTCGGACTGACCGGGCTGACCTTTGCCGAGGCCAATCACGCGCTAGGTGGATGGCTGAAGCGTCTCGTTCCCTATGGCCCACTACGACCCGTTATTGGCGGGCTGGCCGTGATTGCGCTGGTCTGGCTGCTCGGAACCCGCGACTATCTTGGCCTGGGTACGCTCGCCGCGACACCGGACAGCCTGACCATCGCCAGCTTCTTTGGTCCCGATACGCACTCGTGGAGCTGGGCGCTGAAGCTGCTCTTTACCGTCGTGACCCTGAGCGCGGGCTTCAAGGGGGGCGAGGTCACGCCGCTGTTCTTTATCGGCGCGGCGCTCGGCAATGCGCTCGCGCCGATGTTCGGAGTACCGTCGGGGCTATTCGCAGCGATCGGCTTCGTCGCGCTGTTCGCGGGCGCGGCCAACACGCCACTGGCTTGCACGTTCATGGGGATCGAGTTGTTCGGCGCGGCCTATGCGGTGCCGATCGCAGTCGCGTGCTTCGTCTCCTACCTCTGCTCAGGCCACAACGGCATCTACCTGTCGCAGCGCGTCGCCGTGCCTAAGGTGCCTGCCGCACACCTCACACCCGACGCCACCCTGCGCGATGCCCGCACGCACCGCGCTTCTCGCCGGCGCACGCGCGCCTGATTCCGCTTCCCACCGAAAGCCATGCCATGCCCGATCGTTTCACCGTTCAGCACCGCGAAGTCGGGATGCTGCGCATCTATCTGAAGCCCTCCGACAAGATCGGCTCACGTCGCTTCTGGGGGGCAAAGCCGCTCTATCGCGAGCTGATCCGGACCGCGAAGGCGGACGACATCATCAACGCCGTCGCGCAACACACCCATTACGGCTTCAGCAATCGCGGCCCGATTCGGGAAAATGGGTCGGAGATTGCCGATCCACATCTGACGATCTGCGTAGAGCTGGTCGGTGACCGTGACCAGCTCGACTTATTTTGTCGGCGGCATGGCGATCTGCTTGGCGACAAAGTGATCGTCTACAAGCAACTGGAGCATTGGACGATCAGGCGCAAAACTTAGCGAACCAGAGCCTGATCGGCGTTCCCGGTTGGAAACGACCAGCAAGATGGCCGAGGCTTTCCCATTAGGATGGTATTTGAGACTGACAGTCAACCTGCGGTCCAAGCAGCTATATTCCCGTCCGCGTGCGGCTTTGCTAAATGGCGGATGAGGATGTGCCAGGGGGCTTGTCCGCCCTTGGACGCCCTAATGATCCGTTCCCAGCCTGTCAGTTTCTTCGACCGGATCGTAGCCTGGTCACTCCACCTTCAGCTCCCGATCGTGGTCCGGTATCTGCTCGCGGCGATCACGATCCTTGCCGTGGGCTGGGGACGTGTCCTGTTCGTACCGGACACGTTGCCGTGGCTGCTGTTCATTCCTGCGACGATCGCCATCGCGTTGGTGGCGGGCAAAGGGCCGGGGATTTTTGCAGCCTTTCTGTCGGCAGCCACCGGCATCGCATCCCTCGGCACCATCGAGCATCCCACCTGGGTGCCGCGGCAGCAATGGGTGGCGGCATCCCTGTTCCTCATCGTCATGCTTGGCATTGTCATGCTGAGCGCCGAGTTGCGCGAATCCCTGCGACGGGCACGGCGGCTCAACGAGGAGCTTGTCGAAAGCGAGCGGCAGGCGGTCGAGCGGCAGGCCTTCCTGTCCGGCGTGCTGGCCAGCTCAACGGATTGCATCAAGGTCCTCGACCTCGACGGCAAGCTGACCTTCATGAGCGAAGGCGGACAGCATGTCATGGAGATTAGCGACTTCAATGAGGTCGTCGGCTGTCCGTGGCCGGACTTCTGGCAGGATGCCGGCAACGCCGAAGCCAAGGCCGCGATCGAGGCAGCCAGGCGCGGTGAGGCGCGCAGCTTCATCGGCAAGGCCGACACCTATCGCGGAACGCCGAAATGGTGGCACGTCGCGGTCAGCCCGATCGCCGGGCTGGATGGGCGCCCCAACCGCATCCTGTCGGTGTCCCGCGATATCACGAACCTGCGCGCGAGCGAGGAAGAGCGCGACCGCTTCGTGCGACTGGCGGAGAACAGCACCGACTTCATCGGCATGGCCCGTACCAACGGCAGCGTCTTCTACGTGAACGATGCGGCGAGGCGCCTCGTCGGTCTGGAGGATGCCGACATCACGCAACTGACCATCGCCGACTTCTTCCCACACGATCGGATCGAGACGGTCATGCGCGAGGTGCTGCCGGCGGTGGACCGCGACGGCCACTGGGCCGGCGAGCTGGATTTCCAGCATTTCCGCACCGGCGAGCTGATCCCGGTCCTCTATTCCGTATTTCCGGTCACCGACGCGATGGGAACGCTGATCGGCTACGGCACCGTGACCCGCGACTTTCGCGAACGGCGCCATGCCGAAGACGATATGCGCCTGATGAACGGCGAACTGGCACATCGCCTCAAGAACGTGCTGGCGGTCGTCCAGTCGATCTCCCAACAGACATTGAGAACCGCCCCTGACATGGCCTCTGCCAGCCACGATCTTGGCGCACGTCTCGTCGCTCTGGGCGCGGCCACGGACGTGCTGACTGGCACCTCCTGGCGCTCGGCCGACCTGTGTGAGGTTGCAACGCGCGCGCTAGCACCGCACGGCGCAATTGGCGAACGCATCCTGCTCGACGGCCCAAGGGTAAACCTGAAAGCCGAGGTGACGGTCGCTTTCGCGCTGGCGCTGCATGAACTGGCAACGAACGCGGCCAAATACGGCGCGCTGTCGAACGATAGCGGTACGGTGACGTTTGGATGGGACATCGCTGGCAAAGGTGCCGACGCCACCCTGTCGATCTGCTGGCAAGAGCAGGGTGGCCCGTTGGTTTCACCACCGCAACGCAGAGGTTTCGGATCGACCCTGATCGAACGCTCACTCAAATCATATTTCAGGGGGCGGGCGGCAACTCATTACAAACCGGAAGGTTTGTCGTTTGAACTGGAGGCGCGGCTGAGTGATGCCGCGACCACGGGCGAGTAGAGAGTATGGGTCAGAGCAATCCGATCGGCAGCAACACGGTCCTCATCGTCGAGCCTGAGGCGCTGGTGCGCTTTGACATGATCGCCTTCTTTGAAGAGCGTGAATGGCGCGTGTACGAGGCCGAGGATGCCGACCAGGCGATGGACATACTTGACCAGCGCAAAGACATCCGGGTTGTACTGATCGACGCAATGGCGAGCGGGCGGATGGATGGGCTAAAGCTCGCTCATTATGTTCGCGAGCGATTTCCCCCGACATTGTTGTTCGTTGTATCAGGTAACGTCCCGATCCCGCAGGATGCTTTGCCGCAGAAGGCGACTTTCCTCCCTAAACCTTTCGACCTGCACCGGGTCATGCGTCAGATCGAGCAAAGCCCCGTCACGCCTTAGCCTAAGCTATCTTCCCAAAAACGAACATGTTGCGAGAATTGGACCTTAGAACGGTACGATTCACTGTCCGGTGGCAGGCCCATTCTCTAAACCTGTTCCCGATTGCCCATTCCCAAAACGCCTGGTCGGAGATGGAAAAGCGGGAATGGATTTGATCGGCGCCTTACCCACATGTCAGGCGATGCTCCGGCAGGACGTCGAGCAGGTAGAAGGTCCGGCGCACGTCATACTGATCGCCATGATCATCGCCGATCTGTCGGTCGCCGGCCCGATCAAGGAATGCCAGAGCGGCATTGATCGGCTGCTTGCCCGTCAGCTCCTCGCGGGCGTCGCCATCACGCGCCCGAGAATGCAGGTCCTTGTCGTTCAGCACCGTGATGCGCCACGCTTGTAGCAAATCCCTGGAACGCCTTTGCCAGCCTTTCGGCATGTCGCGACGATCGAAGGCCGGTAGTGCCATGGCCCGGCGAACGAGCGGCCGGTTGCCCCGAACGGGCAGAACTTCCTGGATCAACGCTTCCACTTGCGCTTCCGCCTGTTGATAGCGCAGGATCGCCACACTCGATGCCGCCAGGGGCGACAGGCCGGAGAACCACATCGGGTGAAAGCTCTTTTGGCCGGAATGCGTACCGCGCGGCGCGACCAACTGCTGGAGGAAGGCGTCATTGGCGCCCTCAAGCCGCTTCGCGATGCTCTCCATCAGCACGGCGACTTTGCCGGCAGCTCGTCGCGGGTCGATCCCTCGCTCGCCTGCTTCCCGTTCGACCTGCAACCGGAGGCGGCGCATCAATCCGCTTTCCCTGACGAGCGGGTTGTCAGCACCTTGGTCGGTTTCGGCATCCCGATGGGCACGATAAAGTTCGAGCAGATGCACCAACGCCTCGCGCATCTCCCGCGCGCTCCGCAGCACGGCGGCGGGTTCGACGACCGTCTTGTCGGAAGAGAGCAGATCGCCGAGCGGGGCCGAGGTGGCCTTGGCATTACGGGCAAGGATCATCTGCACGTCATGCGCGCACCAGAGCAGTGTCTGGCATTCCAGCGCCGATATGACCTTGTCACGGGTATCCCCCATCATCGTTTTGTCGCCGGACGCGATGAGGTCAGCACGAAGAGCCTGAGTGACGCGACGGTGGTGCCCCGTCACCAGCCAGCGATACAGCGGCCGATGATCGCTCCGAATCTGCCAGAGATTGTTGATATGGGCGGTGAAGCGGCTCATGCCGCTGCCTCCCCCCGGCCAGCCTTCGGCGACGGTATCGACGAGATTTCGATCCCGCTTGCTGGTGATCATACGCAGGGCGAGGTCGGACAGATCCTCTTTGCTGTCGGGCACGTATTTGCCGGGCAACAGCTCTTCCTTCTGGTCGAGCACCCCCATTGGGAGCCGCGATAGATCGGTCAGCGCCGGATCGAAGATGCGGCCGGCGAAATCGTCGCTCGCGACCCCACCATAGTAATATTCCTGGTACAGGCACGCCATTGCCGCGTCCGGGTCGATCTCGCGGCTGGTGACGACGAGCCGCACGAGCGAGGGTAGATCGCGGATGGTCAGCGTCTTGCTCGCGGCGGCGATCTTCTGGCGGCGGCGAGTTTCCTCTTCGCGGGCGGTGCGGACGCGTCGCCGCTCATCTCGACTGGGGAGCAACAGGTCCATCACAGCCTCCCCAGTTCCTGATCGATGCGTGCCTGCAGACGCGATGCGAAATCCTGCATTGCACGCTGCAGCATCGCGGCCTTGGCATAGGCGGTGATGCCGCTGCGGCCCCGCTTCTGATCGTCCTCGACGGCCGTCACGGCGGCGGCGAGCGCAGCGGATTTCTCGTCGAACAGCTCGAACGCGTCGTCGAGGTCTTCGGGCATATCGATCATGGTCATTCCTTTCACAGGTCGGTCGGCAGGGGCGGCTCCTGCCAGTACGTCGGGTTGCCGCCGTGGGCGTGGATCCAGTCGAAGGCGTCGCCGCGGGTCGCGGGGGTTTCGGTGGAATCGGGAAAGGTGACGCCCAGCAGCTCTTCGAGCGTTCGGATGAGGAAAAGCTGGGCGGCGGTGATGTCGCGCTTGCGCCAGCGCTCATCGGGGCCGGTCCGCCCCGAGGTGATGAACCGCTCGACCTCGGCGCGGTAAAGCGGCGCACGTTGCCGCCACTGCAGCACTCGGCCCCATTGGCGGCACCACGGCCCGATGGCCGGATCGGCCAGCAGCGCCCTCACCTGCCCCGCAAAGCTGGTGTCGCCATCATGGCGCGGCAGGCGATCGATGAGCTGCGGGATCCGGTCCGAGTGGCTGAGCAGCCCGAGAAGCGCGGTGTCGTCGACCTCGCCTAGCCCGAGCATCACGAGCACCGACCCCAAGGCGTATTTGCGCGCGTCTGCAGACCCCGGCCCGCCGCGGCGCTTGTCCATGGCGTGTGCCTGACGCTGGAGCTCGCGAAGCTGCGCGTCCTCGGCGGCGATCTTCGCCTCGAGTTGCTGGCTGGTGCCATCGATGGCCGCCCGGAGCCGGGCGAAGTCTCGCTTGCGTTCGTCGTCATGGGTCATGCCGAACGGCGTGTCACGACGACGAGCAGCTTACCGTCGACCTACCCCGACGAAGTCGAACGGCGGCGCCGGCCCTTACGGGTAGGTAGACGGCACCACCCATGGGCCCAGGATAGAGCGAAGGGGTGAAGGAGTGGGGGGTGGTGCGCGATAAAGTGTATTTCGGGGCTAAACGCCCCCGAAAACCGCTCTGCGCCACCCCCCCACCATGACGGGAAGAAGGGTCGACGTGGTGAAGCTTGCAACGCTCCGGAAAGGCGCACCCGCCGTCGCCGCACAACTGGCGGCGGCGCGTAGCGCGCGCAACCGTGCGACGCGGGCGGCCCATATCGAGGCGGCGGAAGAGCGTGCCTCGGCCCGGCGCTACAAGCGCGCCCGTGCCCGCGAGGATCGCGAGCGGGCGATGAACGAGGGCGTCCGGGTCACGGTCGCCGAGCATGAACGACCGCGCACCAAAGGGCGCGCGCCGCACAAGCTATTTTATCGGCTCGGCGGCAAGGCGATCCGTGGGCGGCTGCTGACGGGAGGCGCGGCATCGGGCACCCGGTCGGTGCATTTCGCAATGACCGCGCGCGGCTTTGCGTCGAAGACCGGGCGTCGCTGGCGGACCGGCGAAGGCGAGCGCGCCGCCCAGTACATCACCCGCGAAGAGGCGCTCGAGGGCGGCGAGGCCGGCTGGTGGTCGACGATCGCGCAGGACCGCAACGAGCTCGTCGCGTTCCACCGGGCCAGCGAGGCGCTCGAGAGGCACGACCGCGCCAATGCCAACGTCTATGTGACCGAGATCGTCGCGCTACCTGCCTCGGCCAACGCACGCCAGCGTCGTCATATGATCCGTCGCTATTGCCGGTATTTCGACGAGCGTGGCCTGCCGTACACGGTCGCGATGCACAAACCTGATCCGCAAGGTGACGTGCGCAACTACCATGTCCACATCGTTTATTCGCTGCGGCCCGCCACGCGCCTCGGTCCATACGACTGGCGCTTCGCCGTATCGAAGGTGAGCGATGTCAACACGCCCGAGGGCATCGCGACGCGGCGCAAGCTGGTGGTCGACGCGATCAACGCGACGCTGCGGGCTAACGGTAGCGGGCAACGCTACACCCATTTGTCCAATCGTGCGCGGGGCATGGCACCGCCTGCGCCGAAGATCGGCCAGAAGCAGAATTGGGTCATCCGGCGGCTCGCCGATGCAGAAGCGGGGTATGCCCGATTGGTCCGGTTGAAGACGATGATGGACCGGTTCGGCGACGGTATTCAGACTATCGCCAGGGCTCATGTGGCGCAGGATGTCGCCAAAGATCGCCTGACCGACAAAGCCGATACCATTGGGAAGGCGCTGGGCGAACAGAACAGGCGGCTGGCATTCTGCCGCGCCCACCTGACGAACTGGCTGAATGATCGCCGTCTCCGTCAGCGCCTGCGCCGTCACGAGGACGCCTTGGCCAAGGCGAAGGCGGCGATCGAGGCCGATCTTGCCGCGGCGAGTGCCCTGATCGATGCGACGGATCAGCGCGCCCGTAATGTCGATACGGCGATCCGGAAGACCGCGGCGGACCGTCTTCGGGCCATTCGCCAGCGTGTCGGCATAGTCGAAATCACTGCCATGCGGCTGGAACAGCTCCGTGGCGACGCGAGGGATCGTCTCGAACGCTGCCGAGCGGTTCTGCGCGCGCATCACACACGCGTACCGGCATTGTCACCGTCAGTCCGCGTCGCAGACGATCGGGTCGACGTTCCTCCGAACATCTCGCCCGAACCCACGATCGGCCTCGCCGAAGCACTGCGCGAGCGGGAGGTGCAGGCACTCACCAACATCCATGCGCAGACATTCGTCAAACTTGCTGGGCTGGGCGCCAGGCCGATCCGCGGCGCCAGCGGCCGTTGGACGATCGATACCGTCGGCCTGTCCGTTGCAGAGCGCCGAGCAGTTGAGCATCCCGCATTGGCCGCGGAAACCCAGCGGCGGCTCGCAATCATGGCTGCTGACCCTCCGGCACCGATTACGCCGGAAGTGGTTGTGCCACCGCAACCTGCGGATCGTGCGCCCGCCATCACAGTCGATCCCGCTGCACCAACGGTACGGCGGCAGCCCCCGATACTGAGCAAAGGGCCGAGCGATGTCGGACCCGGCTCGCCGTCCCGGCCACGTGGCCCCGAACGCTGATGGCGAAAAGCGAAGATATCAGGCGAACCATGGCCTGAGGATGAAACGGGAAAGGAGCCTGTCGGCTGCACCATAATGGTGAAAATGGACCTGAAGGCGACGCGAGCAGCCCCGCGCCGCCGGACTGGAAATGATATGAAGACGAAGACGAACGTGGTGCCCGGCTGGCTGAGTCCCGCGCAAGTGATGGATACGCTGTTCGACGTGCGCGAGCCCGGGTGCGAGGAACTGGGCTATGCTCTGCTCCGCCCCCGCGCCAAGCAGAAGGCGAACAGCAGCTCCGCGCTGATCCGCGCGAAGATGGCACCGGTCGAGCCGACCAGCGTCGCGCGCACGACCGCCTGCGGCATCCCGGTGACCGCCCGTCAGCATCGGCTCGTGCTCGCCCGGGGTGTCGGGGACATGGCACTGGCGCCGCTGCTCGAAGAATACGACCGGGCGGTTCGCCCGCACCAGCGCCTGCTCGCCGGCGTGCTGACGGTGCGCGGCGATATCAGCGCGCCGCTCCACGACCTGTTCGACATGGCGACCAGTTACGCCGCGATCCATCTCGCCTGCGGCCGCTCGCTAACCAGCGTAGTCGTGGCGCATGCCCCCGGCGATGAACTCAGCCGCGCGCTGCCGCACGTTCATATCTGCATGCTGGCGCGCCAGCACACGCCGAGCGGCTGGGCCGCCGAGCACCCCGATCTTGCTGACACGACGCACCGCATGTGGGCGGAGGAATGGAGCGCGTTCCGCAACGGGTGGGAGCAGTTGGCCGCCGCCTGATCATGTGGACGGGGCGGCGATGCCGCCCCGTCTTTAGCCGGATTGGCGAACCGCGTCAGAACGACGATTTCGGGTCCGTACCTCCACCGACCGCACGGCTGACCGCATTCTGCCATGCCCGCTCCGCCGCCACGCCTTGCGACAGGGAGATGTTCAGCTTGCCATAGACGTCGAGCCTGACCTCGAGCCCCTGATGCGGATTGCCCCAGATTTGACGACACCGGTCGCCGCCCGTGCACCAGTTCGCCTCGTAGATGGAGGCGGCGACCTGCGAGGTTTCGGGCTTGCCGTAGCGCTTCACCATCTCGGTGGCGATCTGCTCGGGCGTCCGTCCGGCGGCAGGGGCAACATATCGGACGAGCTTGACGGCATCACCGTTCGGCACCGGCTGGAATTCGATGGTCAGGCGCTCGTCGCCCTTCGTCGCATTCAGCACCGCAATGCCGTTCTTCGGCTCCTCGATCGGGAAGACGCCCCGCTGCCGCTTGGCCTCATGGTCGACAGTCGCGGCCCAATCCTCGCCCGCCGACGTCTCGACCTTCCATCCGGTACGGGCAAGCGCCGCCCGCACCTCGGGCGCGGTCATGCCGATACGGATGCCGGCGATCGTCAGCGGTGCGGCTGCGGTCCTGATCTGCGCGGCGGCCTCCTGCTCGGCAACCGAGGCCGATCCGCAGGCGGTGAGCAGCGCCAGTGCGGCGGCGGCGGTGAATTTCGTCATCATGTCATGTCCTTCTTCTGGACGCGCGGGTTCGTTCGCCGGGATGCGTCCCGGCGTGGCAGGTCCGTCGTCGGGTGTGTTGCTACGGTTGGGCTGGGCTTGCTGGTGGCGAGCGGGCCCGGACGGCGAGCCTCATCGCAGCACCAGCGCGACGAAGCCTGCGGTGTCCTGCGCTCCGGCGACGTGGCCGGCGTCGAAGGCATGGGCGACGCCGAGCCGCAGCGAGGAGGTGGGCGACAGCGCAGCCGACCAGCCAAGCTCGACGTCCATCTCGCGCGCAGTCGGTGTCAGGTCGACGGTGGTGAGGCGGGTGGCGAGCACGCCGGTCATGAGATCATAGGCGACTGGCGCCTCGACCACCGCCCGTGCTCGTTCCAGCCGGAGCGGTGATGACAGTCCGAATGTGACGGTACCGCCGCCAAGGCGATGCGCGGCATCGAGCGCGAAGGCGGTGCCGGTCATCGGGCCGGTGAAGCGCAACAGGTCCGATCCGCCATCGACCCGGGTGGTGGCGGCCGTGGCCCGTGCAGATAGCAGGACGCCAGCAACGCTGCGGCTGGCGGTCAGCGTGGCCAGCGTCGTCCGACTGCCGGATAGGGCAAACCCTGCAGAGCCGCGCAGGCCCAGCACCTGACCGCGTTCGGTCAGATCCGACAGCTCGACGCCAAGCCCCAGCGGCGTTGCGAAACTGACACTGCGCAAGGCGGACCGGCCATCGCGCGATGCGCCGGAGGCAAAGCCTGCCGACCAGCCGTCGCCGCTCCACGACGAGGACGTGCCGACCGGCGCGGCGACGACGCCGCGCAGGGCAGAACCGGCGATGCCTGCGCCTTGCCCGATCGCTGCATTGGCGCTGAAGCTGATGGTCTGCCCCGCAGCGGGCGAGAAGGCGAAGGCGGCCGGGCGGCGGGATTGCGCCGCGGCCCATAAACCGGTGGCGGCGGAGGCGAAACCGAGCTTCGCGTCGCTGGCCGTAGTGGCCAGCCAAGGCGGATCGATGGTCCCCAGCATCGCACCCGCCAGCAATCCCGAACTCCGAACCCGTGGGCCGGCGGTGCCAGTCAGGGCGAAATCGCGGCCATAGCGGTCGAAGACCGTCATTCGGGTGACGGTATCGGCTAGTTGGCCACCGCCACCGAACGGACCGGAGAGGCTAAGTGAAGAATAGCGCGCCAGCACCATGTCGGCGGCGGCAAAGGCGCTGGTGGGTGCCTGCGCCTTCATCGCAGCTTCGATGTTGAGCAAACCAACGCCGAATATCTGGTCGGCACCCTTGTCGCCAAGGTCGGTCGCGGTATCGAGCAGGATGCGCGAGATCGCCTTGCCGCCGAGTTGCGGCCAGTATTGCTTGAGCAGCGCGGCCGCCCCGGCGATCGCGGGGGCGGCAAAGCTGTTGCCGGTGACGGTGGTCAGTTGCCCGTCCTTGCCGACGACGCTGACGTCCGTCGCGACCACCGCCAGGGTGCGGTCGGCAAGCTCGCCGGGCAGGCCATTGCCGCTTGGCGGTCGCAGCGCACTGTCGACACGGATGCCGAACAGGAAGTTGCCCTTGTTTTGCAGATCGCCGCCAACGAGATTGCGGGTGATGGTGCCGGGGGCGGCGCTCTTGTCGTCGACGAAGTTGGAGACGGACTGGACCAGCAGCCGGTCGGCTTTGGCGACGCCGTCCATGGCGGTGCGTTGGTCGGTCGCCACCTGACCGGCTGCCTCGCCGTTCAGGCTCAGCGAGATGACAAACGCGCCTTTCTCCATCGCATAGGTGATGGCCGGGGCGATAGCCATCGGATTGGCGCCATCGGCCTCCTTAATGACGGAAGTGGCGGTGACGTTCTCGAGATTCGGTGCGGCGATCTTTAGCGCGAGCAGCGTCGCGGCATAGGCGACGCCGTGCATGCCGTTCCCATTCCTGGCTGCCAGCGCGACCGAGGCGACTTCGGTGCCATGGCCTTGCACATCGTCGAGCGGGAAGGTCACCGTCTCCGGTGCACAGGTCGCGCAACGTGCGATCCGGCTCTCGAATGTCTTGCTGTCGGGCGAAATGCGGCCGGCGAACTCGGCGCTGCTGGTGGCGATGCCGGTGTCGATGACCGCGATGGTCACGCCCTTGCCGGTGATGCCCTTGTCATAGGCATAGGCGGCCTTCGCGCCGACCACCGCACCGGACGCCTTATACTCGGCGCTATCTGCAGCGCTGGGCGGCGGGGTCGGTGTGGGGGATGGCGTCGGTGTTGGGCTAGGTGTCGGCGTCAGGATCGATCCGGACGAATTAACGCCTCCACCACCTCCGCCGCCACAGGCCGCAAGCAGCATGGCTGCTGAAATCACCGATGATGTTTGAAACGCATTCCGCCACTGGCGGCTAAGTCCCGCAACCATACGCACCCCCGTGTCGGGCGATGCATCGGCTTCCCCAGCCGGCGGCACCGCCCCGTGAAACGAGGCGATGCCGGCCCGTGAGCCGGAAGTTGATAACTCGCTTCTAGACGAGCGCGCACGCCTTTAGGCTCCCGGAGGAGCCCTGGACATACGCGTGCGCCTCCCGGCCGAAACTGGTTCGGGCCGGGCATTCGGCTACTAGAAGCGAGGTTATCACGCCTCGGTCCGCCTGCTGGCGAACGTGGCTGGTGTAGGCCGGACCGGTTAACGAACCAAGTCCTGTCGTGCAGGAATGACGTCCGGATTGCTGCAACATGCGGCAAGCTGGGCGGCTTCTGACTGCATAATCGGCCGTATTTCGAGACGCTTACCTTTCCCGGCAGCGACAATCTGCTGGAGGAAAGAAAATGAAGCGACGCCGCTTTCCGTCGGTTTTCCGCGTGAGCGCTATCCTGCTGCTGACCGCCCTGATCGCCGGGCAATGGTGGCAACGTCAGCCCGCCGGCACCATCGCCGGTTGGGTGCCCGCCATGGCCGAGGTGCATTGTCCGGCCGCTGTGATCCACCGGTCCGGCACCATCTCGGACAGCGCTCGCTCGCTCGATAGCTGGGCTTATGCCTCGATTGGCAACACTGTCTTTCGCGATGGCCGCGATCGCTGCCGTGTGAGGAAGGGAAGAGCGGCCGGGGCGGAGCGAAGCCCTGACGAGAAATGAAAATCGAAGGGGCCTGATCCGGACCAGCCGGTCCGGGGATCACGCTTGTCCTGCAAAGGCTCCGTCACCCCATGATCCATGACACGCTGTCGACCGCCTCGGTCGCGCTGATGAACTTCGTCCTCGCAGCCCTGGGCTGCGATGAACCCACGCCGATCTTCGGCAACTCCGGCCTGCCCGGCGCGGTCGAATGCCTCGATCACGACGTCATCATCGCGATGACCCCCATCACCGAGCCGATGTTCGACCAAGCGCTGCTGCGCTGTGCCGCGACGCGCCGTCGCGATACGCTGTTAATTCGACATGGTTTCCACCCCGAAACGATCGACCCCGTCCGCGTCGACGTCGCGCTGCGCTCGCTCACCGGCCCGCTGCTGCTCACCGATCTCGCCTTCTTTCGCGACCGTGACCGCGACCTGCATCTGGTGCCCGAGCGCGGGGGGCTTTCGGTGAAGATCGGCCACGACGGAATCGAGGTCGCCACCCGGCTGCCTTGGGACAGCATGTGGGACCGCGCCGCCGGACTGGAAAACGCCGCAGCCCAGATCGTGCTCGCGTGCCGCAGCGAGCACCAGGGTTGAGATGAACGACATGATGAACGGCCCCGATGCGGGGATGAAACAAGGAGATAGAATGATGACCGTCATGACCTTCGAAGCCGCAGTCACCCGCGCCATCGTCAAGCTGCTGCTCGGTAGCCGCAAGCTCAAGCCCGGCGTGGTCATCACCGGTGGCGATCCGCTCGGGATCGAGGACCAGATCAAGATGGGCCGCCACGCGGTCGAGATCGATGCCGATGTGTTGCACCTCGAATATCGCAACCATCCGACCCCGGCGCTGACCAGCATTGCGCTGTTCCTGCCACGCGATGGCCGCTGCCACATCCAGAGCGGTTGCCGCCCGTGGCTGTCGAAGTCTGGTAACCGCGGGCTGATCCTGCCGCAGGCCCATGTGCGCGGCCATTTCCGCCTCGCACCGCGTGAGATCGTGCACATCGACGGCAAGCCCGCCGACGATCTGAGCGAGGGCGTGGAACGCGCCAGCGCATGGCTCACTCGGCAGGTCATGCGGCCGGGCGTCCAATATGACGACGCGCAGTGCACACTGTGGGCGCAAGCCGCCTGATCAATCGGACGAGGGTCTATCACCCTATACGGACGAGCCGGGCAATTCGGACACCTGCCAATAAAATTGTTACCTTCGTGTCCGAATATGCCACCCTGTCCGTATAGGGTATGAGGAGGCCGCCATCTCGCCGACAGATACAACGCCGATCACAGATGATGTCGACGACGATCCTTATCTATCGATCGACGAGGTGCGCGAACGCCTGCGGGCGTTGACCACGGATCAGTACCGGCGTCTTGCCGTGCGATCACAATATCTTGTCCGCGATCAGCGGCTGCTCGCCGCCGATCTTCGCCAGGAGGCGATCTGCCGAGCGCTCGATGGTCGGCGCAAGTGCCGTCAGAGCTGGGACATCGTCGCGTTCCTCAACTGGATCATGCGCAGCATGATTCGCGACACTTACCGCGACGAAGCGGAAGGACGGACGCTGGTGCTGCGCGACGACCTCGACACCGCCGGACTGGACGATGACCTGCCCTCGCTCGAGCAGATGACGCACGATGCCATCGATTATGGACGCACGATCGCGAGCATCCGGGAGGCGCTTCGCTTCGATCCGCAGTTGCTCGCCCTCGTGGATGCCATCGCCGACGGGAAGCGCGGCGAGGAACTGCAGCGTCAATTCGGTGTCGATGAGCATGGGCTCGCGGCCCTCCGTCGGCGACTGAACCGCGCGCGCAATCGTGCCGTCAAAGGAATGAGGCTGCCATGAACGACGAAGACGAACTCGCCCGGCTGCGCCGATTCGATGATTTCCTCGAGGGCGGCGAACCCGACCTCGACGACTGGCACGCCGAACTCGATGCCGCCGAACTGGCGGTGAAGAAGGCGCGGCTTGGCGACATTCGCACGCTGCTCGACCGTGACGGCGGCGCGTCCGTCGTATCGATCGATCGCGCCCGCCTCCGTGCCGAATTGCAACGCGCGATGGCGAGCAACGTCGACACACCGTTGACGCTGGCCGCACGCGGCACCCATCCCGACGACTGGGACGCGCTGATTGACGATCTGGCCGAACTCGAACGGATCGATGCCGACCAGTCGAAATGACGAGCCTGTCGCCGGCGGAGCAGCTGCTTCAGGAGCTCGGCATCACCGAAGCGGATGAGATCGACGTCGAGGTGATCGCCTGGTCCGTCGGCGCGCGGGTTCGCTATCGCGCGCTGCCGCAAGGTGATGCACGGATCGTCGGCATGGGCGACCGGGCCATCATCACGGTCGATGATCGGGCAAGCCGCGTGCGCCAACGCTTCTCGGTCGCGCACGAGCTTGGCCATTGGCACCATCATCGCGGGCAGCGGCTGATCTGTCATGATGCGTCATGGAATGCGCAAGCTGACACCTGCGAGCGCGAGGCCGATCATTACGCCGCGAATCTACTAATGCCGTGCTTCATGCTCGTGCCGTGGGTGGCGGAAGCGCCGATGTCGTTCGAGTTGGTGAATGGCGTTGCTCGGCGATTTCAGGTCAGCAGATTGGCGGCAGCGCTGCGATTGGCCGACGTCCACACTGGCCGGTTCGCCCTCATCGTCGACGAGCCGGATGGGCGCCGCTGGTTCAGGCGATCGGCCGCTCTGGCCAAAGGGTGGCGTTTGCGGCTTGACGTCCCAATGGACCAAGGCGGCGAACCCATATCTCAACCGAAGCAATGGTCGGCGCCTGCGTGCCGTCATTTTCGCGGTCGAAACCTTAGCGGCATACGGCTTCGTTGCGAAACGGCTCACGCTGCCTCAGGACAAAGGCTGACCCTCATCACTGCCCCTGTATAACGCCAGCTGACGGCCGTCTGAAAAGCTCAGCCTGCTGCAATTTGGTGGAAGCACGAACCCGCTGCGCGGGAGGGCGTGCGGGGCACGGTAGAGGTGATGTAACGAGCGTTGCGCGCCGGTTGAGCGTTTCGGGAGGCAGGCAGAGCATGGGGGCTCCACCAGAAGGAGCCCTGCCATGACCACACTCGTTCCAATTGCCGTCAGCCCGCTGCGCCAG